>MDTA01108754.1_pt1 | contig 52366 bp, 74 predicted proteins | sample 811151 | NCBI WGS metagenome assembly MDTA01 (sample SAMN05326648, study PRJNA326480) | marine metagenome | isolation source: seawater | place: Indian Ocean: South | collected 2010
AATTTTGATGGAACAGATGATTATATAGATTGTGGAGATTCAGATACATTTAGTTTTGGAAATAGTTCTACAGATTCTGCTTTTAGTGTTTCAACTTGGGTTAATTTTGATGACGTAACAAATAGTTCCTTATTTTCAAAATCAAATATTTCACCTACTTTGTATGAATATTCTGCACATATTTCAAGTGAACAAATATATTTTGGTCTTTATAGTGAAGGTGATGTAAGTGGTTCTAATTATATTTTTGTAGGTTCTACTGCAACTTTAACAAGTTATGAAGGAAGTTGGATAAATTTAACTTTTACTTATGATGGTAGTGCAAGTGTAAGCGGTTTAAAAATATATTTAAATGGAGATGAAATGACTACTTCAACCTTTGTAAATGGTACTTATGTAGCTATGACAAACACGGCAGCACCCTTTAAAATTGGTAGAAGTTTTGGTAATAGACACTTAAATGGTAAGATGTCAAATATATCTGTATTCAATGAAGAGTTAACATCTACAGAAGTTCTAAAACTATATTCAAATGGTGTACCTCAAGACCTTACAAGTTTCACACCTCAACCTGTAGCTTGGTATCCTTTAGGAAGTAATAGCTTTTGGAATGGTAGCCAATGGACTGTAAGAGATATGTCTACAGGTGGCTCAAATGATGGAACAGGACAGAACATAGGAATTGATGGTTTAGTAGGAGATGCACCAAGAAGTGAAGCAAATGGAACAGGCACTAATATGGATGTGCCTACAAATTTAGAAGGAAGCACTAAATGGAGTGATAACAATAGTTGGAGTATTAATATGAGTGAAACTGCAAGAGTAGAAGATACACCGTAATGAGTAGACATTATCATAGCTTATTAAATGTAGCAGGTCCCTCCTTTACAAACACTAAATCAATTCTTTTTGATGGGATTGATTCAAGGACGGAAACATCAGTGAATTATTCTGAATTTGATGGGGAAACAAAAGGTTCTTTTTCTTTTTGGTTTAAATGCAACGGAAATAATAGCAACCAACACGATACTGTAGTAAAAGTTGGACCACCATATAGCAGAAAAACATTTGAAATAGAATTAACTATGGGAAGCCAAGTAAAATTTATATTTACTTTGGCACAAGGTACATCTGGAAAAAAGGTATTTGTAGACATAGGCAATTTTAGGCAAGACGGTTTATGGCATCATATTTTATTTTGTGTAGATTTAAGTTTATCACCAAATGAAAATAAAACAAAATTGTTTGTTGATGGTAGCGAAGTAACATTAAGTTCAGCTATAGGTAACTCAAGTTTTCCATCACATCCAGCTACTTTGACAGTTGGTGGTACTACACAAGCAAATAAATCTTTTCAGGGTAATTTAGATGAAGTTGCTTTATGGTCTGGTGTTGATTTAAGGGATGATGCTTCAACTATATATAATTCAGGGGTGCCAAACGATTTAAATAGTAACGGTTTAACCGCACCTACAACTTGGTATCGTATGGGAGATGGTGATACATATCCTACATTAATCGATCACGGAACAAGCGGATATAATTTAACAATGATAAACGCATCATCAAGCGATATTGTAGAAGATGTACCGACTTAAAATATAAAAATGGAAAAAACATATTCAATAATAAATATAGCAGATTTAAGCAACATTGACTTTTCACAGGTATATGAAAAAAGTGAAAACACAATTCGTAAAAATGTTGATGAATCACAATTTGTTATTAAATACACCTCAACACCTATTTTTATAAAGGATGGAACTGTAACCCCAATAGAAACTATGAACCACGCAGATTGCTTAGTTTTAATGTCTACTGATGCTTGGAACTCACCAGAAACACCTCTATCAGAATGAAACTATCTAAAAACCTATCGTTAAAAGAAATGACTAAGAGCTGGACTGCTTTACGAAAAGGCATTGACAACACTCCCACACCAGAGCACATTGAGAATATGAAAGCCCTAGCAGAAAACATCTTTCAACCTATTAGAGATTACTTTGGCGTTCCTATTCATATATCTTCTGGATACCGATCAAAAGCTCTTAATGAGGCTATAGGAGGTAGTAAAACATCTCAACATAGCAAAGGACAAGCTATAGATCTGGACAGAGACGGTCATTCTCAGCCAGATAACTCAGATTTGTTTATCTTTGTAAAAGATAATTTGGATTTTGATCAAATGATTTGGGAGTTCGGAACAGACGAAAACCCCGATTGGGTTCATATATCATATAATCCAGGCGAAAAACAAAGAAACCAAATACTTGTTGCTTACAAAGACAGTAAGAACAGAACACGTTACAAACAATGGAAGAAAAAATAAATCAATTATTGGAGGGACAAGCTGTTATTACAACTAAGCTAGAAGAGATTAGTAAGCAAAAGAATGATCACGAAAACCGAATCAGAAGCTTAGAGAAAAAATTCTGGACTTCTCTAGCTATCTTTGGAGCAAGTCTTGCCACTTTTATTGAAGGTCTTATAGGAAAATGAAAACTAAATTAAAAGATACAAAAGTAGGTAAATTCTTAAAAGAAAAAGCACCCAAAATTTTAGATGTTATTGGAGACGTGCTCCCCGATAATGGCAGTCTTGGAATTGTCAAAAACCTCATCTCACAAGACCCTGACTTAACACCTGAAGAAAAAGCTGCTCTGCACGCTCAAATAGTAGAAGTATATAAACTTGAAGTAGAAGACAGAGACTCAGCTAGGAAAAGAGAGATAGAGGTTTCTAAATTTAAAAAGTTTGACTTTATGTTTAACTTAACTGGATTAGTAGGCTTGTCTGCATTTGGTTTTTTAGTATATGCTATTGTGTTTTTACAAATACCAGAACACAATAAAGAAATTTGGATTCATTTAATTGGTATCACAGAAGGCATAGCTTTGAGCATAACTGGATATTTTTATGGTTCCACTATGAAAGACAAAAAATAACTATCTTTGCAATAATACACAACTTAAATTTAATACAATGAAATTAGAAGAAAAAGAACTTAATAACATAACTGAACTTAATAAGAATTTTAACACTTTAAAAGTTTCTTTAGGAGATGCAGAATTACAAAAACTTTCTATAATCGAAGAGATTCAAGAAATAAAAAGAAAGTTTCAACTCATAGAAAGAGAGTTAATAGAGAAATATGGTAAAGATTCTGTAATTGATTTAAAAACTGGAGAAGTAAAAAAGAAAGAAGAAAATGGCTAAAATATCTGATACCTCATCCTACCCCTCTATAACCCCAGCAGCTGGGGACTATTTAGTATTAACAGACGTTAGCGATTCTAACAGCACTAAAACGGTAACAATGCAATCCATAGCTAACTTCATTGGTGGTGGAGGTGCGTCTATACAGGCGGGAGATGGTATAGATATTAATTTTGGAACTGTTCCATCTACAATAAGTGCTGATTTAAAATTAAACGGTGGAATTGTATTTGAAGCCACAGAGATGGCTGTTGATTTAGGAGCTTCATCTATAACAGGAACACTGGCTATTGCAGACGGAGGAACTGGAGCTGCTACACGCCAAGCTGCAATAGATAACTTAACTAATGCTGCTGCTGCTGATACAGGATATGTTTTAACTTCTAATGGCGTCAATGCTAACTTTGCACAAATAAGTGTTGATAATGTATCAGGAACTCTAGCGGTGGCCAATGGAGGGACTGGAGCCACTAGTTTTTCAGATGGTTTTGTTTTATTAGGTAGCGGAACTTCAGCTATTACTGCTTTAGACGTTACTGCCAAAGGATCTTTATTAGTAGGTGATGGGGTTACAGACCCTATAGCTTTGCCTGTAGGTACAAACAATCACGTGCTTACAGCAGATAGCACACAAACAGGAGGTGTGAAATGGGCAGCCGTTTCGGCAGCTGCTGAAGATGATGGGTTTTCCCCTTTAGAAATATATTCAGGAGACTCAGCTCAAAACGGAAATTGGACTATTTGGACACAAGCTGTTTCAGATGCGAATATTACAGGAGTAAATAGAGTTTCTTTATGGTCTTCTACAACAAATGCAGGCGTAGATATAAATGTAGCTATTTATAGCGGAACCTTAACTGCTGCCTCTGGAGCTTTATTAGGTAGTGTAACTATTAGCGGTGCTACAGCAGGAATAAATACCGGAACATTTTCAGAGCCGTTTAATTTAACAGATGGACAAAATATTGTTATAAGAGTTTCTTCCAATAGTTACAGACCTTTAGGAAAAACTGTTTCTTTAACTGATGTTAATTTATCACAGTCAACAGCAGCATATGATGCTACTCCTACTTCAAATTTAAGCACAGACCTACCTACAGATGCTGAAGCTAATTCGGTAAAAAGAATTTGTTTGCATTTCTGGAAATCGTAAAATTTAATTTAATGAAATGGAAATTAGAAAAATATCAGTTGGGCCTGACTATAAGTCTGGATCAATGCATTATATAATTGGACAAAATGTTCTAGGTGGTAAATATAGTATTCACCACATAAAACACGATACAAACGAAGGATCTATAAAAATATGGATCATAAAAGAAGATGAAGTTTTTTTGTGGAAATCTTTTAATTCCACTATACCTTTAGCTATTGAGTATAATTTAGATTTTTAATATGAAGTCACCTTTTTGTTTTGTGGTAAACCCTTTAAACAATAAAAGGTATGATAATGTTAAAAAAATAGGAGATGTAGATTTTATTATTTCTTCTACCAAAGAAGATCATACTGTTTCTAACAGGTTTGCTAAAGTAGTTTCAACCCCTATAAATTACAAAGGGCCAATAAAAAAGGGAGACACTCTGCTGGTTCATCATAATGTATTTAAGTTATACTACGATATGAAAGGCAGAGAAAAAAGCGGAAGAAGTTTTTTAAAAGATAATGAGTTTCTAGTAGATGAAAGTCAATTTTTTGCTTACAAACAAAAAAACAAATGGTTTTCTCACGGAGAGTATTGTTTTATAAAACCTTCTTTAAAAGAAAAATCTATTATATTTAGTAATGATACTTATCAACCTTTAACAGGGGAGGTGTGTATTAATAATAAAATACTTGAAAATCTAGGAGTAGACCAAGGAGATAAAGTTTGTTTTAAACCTAATTCAGAATATGAGTTTACTATAGATGAAGAGAAACTTTACAGAGTAAGATGTAATAACGTAACAATAAAACTCTAATGGAATCGAATGAAATAAAATTAAAAATAATTGAAGCAGGATATAAAGCTGTAGAGCAACTTATTAAAGTAGCTAAAGAAGATATTATAAAGCCTAACCCTGAAGATGGGTTAGCCGCTGATAGATTAAAGAACGCAGCAGCTACTAAAAAGTTGGCTATAACAGATGCTTTTGATATTTTAAACAAGATAGAAACTGAAAAAGAAAATTTAAACGGGGTAGCTAAAAAAGAAGTAAAAACAACTAATCAAGGTTTTGCAGAAAGAAGGTCTAAATAGTTTATATAAGGTTATAGATGGCCTTATTCCAAAAAATGTTTTAGTAAATAAAAACAAAACAAAAAAATGGGAATATGGCTATAATGAAAAGTATGGTATTGTTGTCATATCAAAAGATGGTACGTTAGGAGAAATATATAATATTCAAGGGCTTTTGGTGGGATTACCTTTACAACCTAAGAAAGTATATACTCGATCTAAAAAACAACAAGAACAATATTGGGAAAGACAAGAGCACCACAAAGAACTAAAGCGCATAAACTCTATATTTCAATGGAATGAAAGAAGTGCTGAATTTAAAGATAAGTGGGTAGATTATATTGAATCTGAATTTGACAAAAGAGATTTAGGATATTGGTTTATGAATAATGGTAATCCTACTTACATTACGGGTACGCATTACAATTATCTGCAGTGGACTAAAATAGATGTAGGATATCCTAATTACAGAGAAGCAAACCGTGTATTTTATATTTTTTGGGAAGCTTGTAAAGCTGACAAAAGAAGTTTTGGAATGTGTTATTTAAAGATAAGACGATCTGGTTTTTCGTTTATGGGTTCTTGTGAAGCGGTAAACACAGGTACAATATCAAAAGATTCCAGGATAGGTATACTGTCGAAAACTGGTGGAGACGCTAAGAAATTATTTACCGACAAAGTAGTTCCTATTTCTAATAACTACCCTTTCTTTTTTAAGCCTATACAAGATGGTATGGACAAGCCAAAAACAGAATTAGCGTATAGGGTTCCTGCCAGTAAGATCACAAAGAAGAATATGTATGAAACAGAAGATATTGAGTTAGAAGGACTTGATACTACTATAGACTGGAAAAACACTTCAGACAACTCATACGATGGAGAAAAATTACAGCTCCTTATACACGATGAAAGTGGTAAGTGGGATAAGCCAGATAACATACTAAATAACTGGAGGGTAACCAAAACGTGTTTAAGATTAGGAAGTAAAATTATAGGTAAGTGTATGATGGGCTCTACTTCCAATGCATTAGACAAAGGTGGGGATAATTTTAAAAAACTTTATTATGACTCTGACGTTACCAAAAGAAATGCTAACGGTCAGACTAAGAGTGGGTTATATTCTTTATTCATTCCTATGGAATACAATTTCGAAGGATATATAGATCGTTATGGTATGCCTGTTTTAGAAACGCCTAGCAATCCAGTTGTTGGAAACGATGGAGAGTATATATATATGGGAGCAGTTAATTATTGGGAGAATGAAGTAGCGTCATTAAAAAACGATGCTGATGCTCTTAATGAATTTTATCGTCAGTTTCCTAGAACTGAATCCCACGCATTTAGAGATGAAAGCAAACAATCTCTTTTCAATCTAACAAAAATATATCAACAAATAGATTATAATGATTCTTTAATTAAAGAACATTTTTTAACTAGAGGGTCTTTTCATTGGCAGAACGGAGTTAAAGACACCAAAGTAATTTGGTCCCCCGATCCAAAAGGTAGATTTTTAGTTAGTTGGGTTCCTAAAAATAATTTAAGAAATAAAAAAGAAAGTCGTAACGGGAGGTATTATCCTGGTAATGAGCACTTAGGTGCTTTTGGTTGTGACAGTTATGATATCTCTGGAACAGTAGGAGGAGGTGGATCTAACGGTGCTTTACACGGAATGACGAAGTATCATATGGATGAAGCACCTACTAATGAATTTTTTTTAGAATACGTAGCTAGACCTCAAACAGCAGAGATATTTTTTGAAGAAGTTTTAATGGCTTGCGTTTTTTATGGTATGCCTATACTCGTAGAAAATAACAAGCCTAGGTTATTGTATCATTTTAAAAACAGAGGCTACAGAGGATATTGTATGAATAGACCAGATAAAAGATATACAAAACTCTCCGTGTCGGAAAAAGAATTAGGCGGTATTCCAAATACTAGTGAAGATGTAAAGCAAGCTCACGCAGCCGCCATTGAAGCTTACATTGAAAAATATGTAGGTTTTGATTTGGAAGGAATACATCGAGAATCTGATTGTATTGGTTCTATGTACTTTACAAGAACTCTTGAAGATTGGGCTCGATTTAATATAAATAAAAGAACTAAGTTTGATGCTACAATTAGCTCAGGATTAGCTATAATGGCTAATCAAAAACATCTGTATCAGCCGGTGGTGAAAGAGTCAAAAATAAGCATTAACTTTGCAAGATACACAAATAAAGGAAATTTAAGTGAATTAATAAGATAATGAAAAACATTGAAATACAAGTACAGTCTACAAGTTTTCCTAATCAATTTGCTTCAGACGCAGAAAAAGAAACACAAGAATATGGTTTAAAAATAGGTCAAGCCATACAATATGAATGGTTTAGAAATGGAGGAGCAGGAGTTTACTCTTGTCGTTTTTATGACCAATATAATAAATTTTTACAATTACGTCTATACGCAAGAGGAGAACAATCAGTTGCTAAATATAAAAATGAATTAGCAGTTGATGGTGATTTATCTTATTTAAATTTAGATTGGACACCCATTCCGGTTTTACCTAAGTTTGTAGACATTGTAGTCAACGGAATGGCAGATAGGTTGTTTACAGTAAAAGCTTATGCTCAAGATGCCTTGTCAATGGATATGCGAAGTGAATATCAAAAGCAAATTCAATATGATATGAACAACCAAGAGCTTTTTAAAGATATGCAAAAAAGTTTTGGTTTAGATTTATTTGTTAGTGGAGTTCAAGATTTACCAGAAAACGACAATGAATTACAGCTTCATATGCAATTAAACTACAAACCTTCTATTGAGATTGCAGAAGAAGAAGCTATAAACACCATATTAGAAGAAAATCAATTCTTGGATATAAAAAAGAGAGTAAATTATGATATGACTGTTTTAGGGATTGGCGTAATGAAACAACAGTTTTTACCTGGAGAAGGTATAAAAATAGATTATGTTGACCCAGCTAACGTGGTATACAGTTACACTGAAGATCCTTATTTTAAAGATTGTTTTTATTGGGGAGAAGTAAAAACAGTTCCTATCGCAGAATTATTAAAAATAGATCCATCACTAACTAATGAAGAACTTGAAACTATTGCTAAACACAGTCAGTTATGGTATGACTATTATAACCTCAATAGATTTTATGACAACACTTTATTTCAGAAAAACACTGCTACACTTCTTTATTTTAATTACAAAACATTTAAAAAGTTTGTATATAAGAAAAAGAAATTTGAAAATGGTCAATATAAAATAATTGAAAAAGAAGAAGGCTTCAACCCTCCACAAGAAATGATGGATGAAGGAAATTTTGAAAGAGTAGAAAAAAAGATTGAAGTTTGGTATGAAGGAATAATGGTGATGGGTTCTAATATTATGTTAAAATGGGAGTTAGCTAAAAATATGGTTAGACCAAAGTCTGCTTCACAACACGCTAGACCATCTTTTGTAGCTTGTGCTCCTAGAATGTATAAAGGAAGTATTGAATCTTTAGTGAGAAGAATGATTCCTTTTGCCGATCAAATACAAATCACTCATTTAAAATTACAACAAGTCGTAGCTAAAATGGTTCCAGATGGGGTGTTTATTGATGCAGATGGATTAAACGAAGTTGATTTAGGAACAGGTCAAGCCTATAATCCAGAGGATGCACTTAGGTTATATTTTCAAACTGGTAGTGTAGTTGGTAGAAGTTACACACAAGATGGAGAGTTTAACAATGCTAGAGTCCCTATCCAACCACTTACAGGTAATACCGGTGAAAGAAAAATGGCTGCTTTAATAAATAATTATAATCATTATTTAAATATGATTAGAACCGTAACTGGATTAAATGAAGCTAGAGACGGAAGCACCCCAGACCCTAATTCATTGGTTGGCTTACAAAAGTTAGCTGCTCTTAATTCTAATACAGCTACTAGACACATACTTGATGCTACTTTATATATGAGCAAAACAATGGCTGAAAATATATCAATGAGAGTTTCTGACATTCTTGAATATTCAGATTTTAAAGAAGAGTTTATAAATCAAATTGGAAAATACAATGTATCTAGATTAAATGACATAAAAGATTTATACATATATGATTTTGGTATATTTATAGAAATAGCACCAGACGAAGAACAAAGAGCCCAGCTAGAAGCTAACATACAAATGGCTTTGTCAAAAACTGACATTAGTTTAGAAGACGCTATTGACATTAGAGAAGTAAAAAATCTTAAAGTTGCTAATCAATTATTAAAATTAAAAAGAAAACAAAAGCAACAAAAAGACAGAGAAGATCAAGCTATGCAACAGCAAATGCAAGCTCAGACTCAATTTCAATCTCAACAAATGGCTGCTCAAGCGGCTCAACAAAAAATGCAAATGGAAGGGCAAATTAAAATTCAGTCCAAACAAGCGGAAGCTGCATTTGAGATTGAAAAGTTGCAAAATGAAGCCGACCTTAAAAAACAGCTTATGGATCACGAATTTAATTTGCAAATGCAATTAAAAGGCGTTGAAGAACAAGCTATAAATAAAAGAGAAAAAGAAAGAGAAGAAGGTAAATCAAAAAGAATTAGCCAACAAAACACCCAACAATCAAAATTAATACAACAACGTAAAGATAATTTAGCTCCTATTAACTTTGAGTCTAATGAAGACACATTAGATGGTTTTGATTTTGCTGAGTTTGAACCGCGATAAGATAATAAAATATTTATTAACTTTGTAAAAAAATTAAATTAAATGGAAATTAAAGTAAAAGCCGTGGAAGATGTTCCACAAAAATCTGTTCAACAAGTGGAAGAAGAGTTACTTCAAAAACACGAAGAACAGGTAGAAGAAAAAATAGAAGAACCAAAAGAGGAAGTAGTAGTAGAAAACACTACTCCTGAATTGGGAGAAGAACAAGTTCTTTCATTTATTAAAGAAAGGTACGATAAAGAGATTAATTCTTTAAATGACCTTATGGATCAAAAAAACAACAATGAAGAATTGCCTGGAGACATAAAAGCTTATTTAGACTATAAAAAAGAAACCGGTAGAGGATACGATGATTTTATGGCTTTAAATAAAGATTACTCTCAGGAAGATCCAGAAAGTGTTTTATTTAAATATTATGCTGAACAAGAGCCAGAATTAGATAACGAAGAAATTAAGTTTTTAATTGATTCTAAATTTAGAGCTGATGAAAATGTTGATTCAGAATATGCTATAAAACAAAAAGGCATTGAAAAGAAAAAAGAGCTTTCAAAAGCATTGAAGTATTTTGAAGACCAAAAAAGTAAGTATAAATCTCCTGTTGAGTCAACAGAAGAAACTTCTTTTAAATCTTCAGATGACTACAAAGCTTTTTTAGAATATAAAGAGGAGAATTTAAAAAATTCTGAACTACTTAAAAAAAGATCAGAAAGTTTTAAAAACAAAACAACCAATCTTTTCGGAGAAGAGTTTAAAGGTTTTAAGTTCAAAATTGAAGACAAGGATTATGTTTTTACTCCAGGAGATAGAAATGAACTAATGAAATCTCAATCTGACATTGGTAATTTTTTAAACAAATTTACTAATGATCAAGGAGAACTTTCTGATGTAAGTGGATATCACCGGTCATTAGCTTTAGCTATGAACCCTGATAAGTTTGCAAAGTTTTTCTATGATGCAGGGAAAAGTGAAGCATTAGATAATCAAAATAAAAAAATGAAAAACATTGATTTGAAGATGAGATCTGCTCCAGAAACCACAGTAAAACAAGGGCTCAAAATTAAAGCGGTGACTCCGACCTCAAGGCGAGGTTTAGTAATAAAGTCAAACCGAAAATAAAAACATAAAAAATGAGTTTAAATGTACCTGGCTTTGCGTTACAGCCTAGTGCTACTAAAGTACCTAGTGCTACTAACTACTTAGCCAATTTTAATTTCTTAAACCAATATCTTCCTGACACCTATGAAAAGGAGTTTGAAAGATATGGCAATAGAACAATAAGCGGTTTCCTTCGAATGACGGGAGCTGAAATGCCTTCTAACTCTGACCTTATCAAATGGGCGGAGCAAGGAAGATTGCATATTAAATATACAAGCGTATCTACACCAGCTGCTGCTGCTGACGACACTGCTACTTTTACTGTAGCTGATGTTTTGATTCCTGCTAACCAGGTATTTAATCCTGCTGATGCCTCTAATATTGCTATTAGAATAGGGAATACAGTTATGATTTCTGGTAACACAGGTTTCGCTGGTATTTCTAACAAAGGTATCGTAACTGCTGTTACTGCTACTACTTTCACTGTTAAGTTTTACGAAGGTGGTGGATATACTGGTGTTGGTACTGGAGTTGATGCAAATGAAAAAGTAACTGTTTGGATTTATGGATCTGAATTTAAAAAAGGTCAAAATGGAATGTCAGGATCTCTTGAGCCATTTGACACTATTTTAGAAAACAATCCTATTATCTTAAAAGATACTTATGAAGTAAATGGATCTGATATGGCACAAATCGGGTGGATCGAAGTATCTACTGAAGATGGTGCTGATGGATACCTTTGGTATTTAAAAGCAGAGCACGAAACAAGAATGAGATTTGATGATTATTTAGAATCAGCAATGATCGAAGCTGTTCCTGCAGAAGCTGCATCAGGAGCTATTGGAGATTCTTTCAAAGGTTCAGAAGGTCTTTTCCACGCTATAGAGCAAAGAGGAAACGTTTGGACTGGAGCTTTAGCTGCATTAGCTGATTTTGACGATATCGTTGAAAGATTAGATAAGCAAGGAGCTATTGAAGAGAATGTACTTTTCTTAAATAGATCTACTTCATTTGCTATTGATGATATGTTAGCTGCTCAGAACTCTTACGGTGCAGGTGGTACTTCTTACGGATTGTTTGACAATGACGAAGAAATGGCACTTAACCTAGGATTTACTGGATTCCGAAGAGGTTATGATTTCTACAAATCAGATTGGAAATATCTAAACGATCCTACTATGCGAGGTGGTTTAGTTGGTGGAGCTGTTGAAGGTGTATTAGTACCTGCTGGTTCAACTAATGTTTACGATCAAGTATTAGGTAGAAATGCTAAAAGACCATTCTTACACGTAAGATATAGAGCGTCAGAAACTGAAGATAGAAGATATAAGTCGTGGATAACTGGATCTGCTGGTGGTGCTGCTACTAGCGATAAAGATGTTATGACTGTTAACTTCTTATCTGAAAGAGCACTTTGTACTATGGGTGCAAATAACTTCTTGTTATTTAAGTAATAGTAACTTAAGAGGGGGGTGTTTTAGCCCCCCTTTTTTTAATTTAATCAAATTTAATATAATGAAAAAAGAAATAAAAGATAGAACATATAGGCTACGTAATAATGTAAAGCCTTTGAGTTATACTCTTAACTCAAGAAACAGTCGAAGAAAACCCCTTTTACATTTTGATGGAACAACAAGTAGACCACTTAGGTATGCTTCAAATCAAAAATCACCTTTTGAAGATGAGCAAGATGCCACTTCAGTTTTAGAGCCAGTGGTTTTTGAAGATGGTATGTTGTTTGTTCCAAAAACAAATCCAGTATTGCAAGAGTTTTTGTATTATCACCCTGCAAACGGACAGATTTTTGAGGAAATAGATAGAGAGAAAGATGCTCAAGAAGAGGTGCAGTATTTAGAATTAGAAGCTAAAGCACAACAAGAAGCCGCAGGACTAAGTTTTGATAAAATGGAATCTTTAGCTAGAGTGTATTTAAATGTAGACACTAGAATAGCAGCTTCTTCAGAAATAAAAAGAGATGTTTTGTTATTTGCGAGAAATAATCCAGAGGACTTTTTAAATGCATTAGAAGATCCAGACTTGGATTTATTTGATAATATTGATAAAATGTTTGGTCAATCTTTATTAAAGACCAGAAACAATGATAAAGAAATTTACTATAATTTAAAATCTAAAAAAACTAAATTATGTAGTATTCCTTTTGGTGAAACTCCTTCTACAGTGTTAGCTGATTTTTTCAAAAAAGAAAATAATGTAGAAATATATGAAGCATTAATCAAAATGTTAAAATAAAAATTATTATATTTGTGGTAATTTAATTGTTTGTTTATAATCACTCAACACTTATCCTAAGTCAAAGCCCCACTTCTTATAGTGGGGTTTTTTTATTACCTTTGTTTTTTATTAACCCACTTAATTTTTTTAACTATGCAAAAGTTTTTAAGTATACCCGTAACAGGTGAGCAAAACCAGTTGGTTTCTGCATCAGATGTTAAGTTGATCGAAGTAGGAGATGCTTCAGGATCTGATCCTTTAGACAATGTTACTATTTTTTATGGAGGAGGCAAAAAAATCACTCTTACTCACGCAACAGTTGCGTCAGGAAGTGAAGAGATGAGAGATTTGCTTCAAGATGAAGTTGTATTAGCTTTACAACAACCTTGGAGAGACGTTGTAAAAGTAGTCGGTAAACTACCGAAAGCAGTAAGTGCTATTGTAATTGCTTAATTTTTACAATTATGGAAAAGTTTTTAAGCGTACCTGTATTCAAATTATTAGCCAATGGAACTACTACTTCTGGAACAGCTAACAAGCTAACAGATAGTAGTGCTACTTTTGTCACTGATAATGTTCAAGTAGGTGATATAGTTCACAACTCTACTGACAACACATACACCACTGTTACCGCTGTAGACAGCCAAACAGTTTTATCTGTAGGAACTACAGTTCCCACTTCTAAAGCATATTTTATTCACTCAGACACTCTTAGTAATAATCAATTAGTTTCCTGTGGAAACATTGGTTTAATTGAGCAAGCTAGTACATCTACCGTTACTATCACTTATGATGATGTAGCAGCTGTTGATGTAGTCACTTTAGTTCATACTCCTGTGGCAGCTGGAAGCGAATATGTAAGAGATCAAATAGAAGATTTTGTTGTAACTGCTTTACAAACACATTGGAAAGACGTTGCTCACGATATTACAATTGATCCATTTAGAGTTATTGGAATATCTATAGGATAATTTTACATTTACTTTATCTACAAGAGCACTTTATGAGTGCTCTTTTTTTTTGTTTATCTTTGTAAAAAAGAGAATTAGATGATCAATGAAGTAAGAAACACAGTATTATCTATTTTAAATAAAAATAATTACGGATATATTTCACCCTCTGATTTTAACTTGTTTGCAAAACAAGCTCAACTAGACATATTCGAACAATATTTTTATGGTTACAATAGACAAATAAACAAAGAAAACAATAGATTAGGCAGATTGTCTGGCAGTGGTTTAGCTGATCTTAAAAAGCAATTAGCAGAAGTTATAGACACTTTTACTATGCAAATTAGTATTGCTCAAGCTGGAGGTGTATATCCGCTTCCTAATGACTGGTACACGTTATTGGATTTATTAAATGGAAGTACAATAGTCGAAAGAGTAAATGAGTCTAAAATAAATTTATTAAACTCTTCATTACTAACTGCTCCTTCTACTGAGTTTCCAGCTTACGTTTTTCAACCTACTCCATCACCTGCTTCAAACTTATCTAATTCATTAAGAGTTTATCCCAACACTATAGTAGGGAACTTAACGCTACAATATATTAGATATCCTAAAGACCCTAAATGGACGTTTAATACCCTTACTTTAGGAGAGCCAATATTTGACCAATCACAACCTGACTATCAAGACTTTGAATTACCAATGTCGGACTATGCTGAATTGGTAACTAGAATATTAAAATATAGTGGTTTATCTATAAGAGAGCAAGAGATTGTAGCTGACGCAAACGCTTCGGAAATATTAAACACTCAAACTGAAACTTAATGGCTTATATTTCTCAATACCAATATTACGAAAACGGTGGTAATTTACCTCTTGATAAAAACTGGGGATCTTATCAATATGTTTCTTTAAAGGATGTGGTTAATAATTATATGTTGATGTATCACGACAACAATAATTTAACTACTAATGAAGAAAGATACAAAATATTATTTCACGCAAAACGAGCTATTCAAGAATTAAATTATGATGCTTTTAAAGAAATTAAAATATTAGAACTTGAGGTATGTGATGATACTTTAAAATATATATTACCTCCTGACTATGTAAACTGGGTTCGTGTTTCTATTTATTATGACGGTGTTTTATTTCCTTTAACAGAAAATATACAAACAAATTATGCAGAAGCTTATCTTCAAGATAACGATTGTAATATTTTATTTGATCAAAACGGAAACGTATTAAAACCAAATGATTCTAACATTGATATGGATAGAATTAAGAAAAGAAAGAAAAGCATATATCTAAATGAATCTAGTCCTTTTCACGGATACTACGGATGGTATATTGAGGAAGCTGGGTTCTGGGCATTTGACTATGCTTTTGGAAAAAGATTTGGATTAAATACAGAAACTGCTAATGCTTTACCTACTTTTAGAATTGACAATAAGGGAGGTGTGATAAATTTCAGCAGTGGAGCTGGTGGTAAAATAGTTATATTAGAGTATGTTTCTGATGGTATGGAAAATGGAGATAACTCTTTAATAACGGTCAATAAATTATTTGAAGAATTTATATATGCTTATATTACATATTCATTGTTAAATTCTAAATTAGGTATTCCTGAATACCAAGTGCAAAGAGCTAGAAGAAACAAAAGTGCGTTATTAAGAAATGCGAAAATAAGAATGAGCAACATTCACCCTGGTAGATTATTGATGAACTTGAGGGGTCAAGATAAAATAATTAAGTAGAATGAAGGCAGTAAGTACTTTTTTAAAGGGCGTAATGAATAAGTCCGATGATGAAAGGATTTTAGCTCCAGGAGAATACATTGATGCTTTAAATTTACGTACTGGGTCTACAGCAGTTTCAGAAGTTGGTTCATTAGAAAAAGCAAAAGGAAACGAAAAACTAACTGACATTAACTTTCAGGGAACAGCCTTATCTTCTAATGCAGTTTGCATTGGTAGTTATGCTGATCAAATAGATAACAATATATACTGGTTTATTAATGACCCAATTAATGGTGATTTAATTGTTTCTTATAATGTAGTAACAGGAAATATAATATACCACGTTGTGTCTGTTAGTATTTTAAACTTCAATAAAACTTACCATATAACTGGTGTTAACTTAATTGGTGATTTACTTTTTTGGACAGACGATTATAATCCACCTAGAAAAATAAACGTAAAAAGAACTTATGGTTTACCTACCGGTGGTATTGACACTATTGTAGAAAACGACTTATCTGTCATTGTAAAACCACCTTCAGAAAAACCTACTGTTATTTTAACACAATCTCCTCCTTTAGAAGAAGGTTATGTTTTTGATAATTTTCTTTGTTTTGCCTACAGATACCGATATTTAGATGGTGAGTACAGTGCTCTATCACAGTTTACTTCTCCTGCGTTCAGACCTCAAGATGAATTTGATTTTGATTTTGCTACATCTTTAAATAATTCAATGCAAAATAAATTTAACTCTTTAACTCTTCAGTTTAATACTGGGGATAAAAGAGTTACAGATATAGAGCTTTGTTTTAAAGATTCTAATAATGATGTTATAAAAGTTATAGACAGTTACAATAAAGCTGACAATGGGTGGGTAAATAATGCCACACAAAGTATTTTATTTAAGGATAAGAAGATTAAAAACATATTAGCTACTTCAGAAATATTAAGACTTTTTGACAATGTTCCTAGATTCGCTAAAGCTCAGACTTTTCAGTCTAATAGATTGATGTATGGTAACTATGTAGATGGATATGATATAAAAGACTCTGATGGAAACGATATAAATATTAATTTTACTTCAGAGCTTTTTCAACCTAGTCAAGAAACTCAATTAACAAATACATCTTCTTCTTCAAGTATTGTAGGGACAATAACAGACTCTGACTACTTAATGGGTAATCCTGGAGTAACAAACACTATTAGTGACACTGAAGCTACTTTTGATTTTACAGGAGTTCAGTTTACAGCTGGAACTTTAATTACATTTAGTTGTTCTATTGTTTCTGGATTACAGTCAGAAGTAGTTAATGATAATGCTGCAGTTTTAAATCTAAATGTAACTAGATCAAATCCAGTTATAGCAAACGTTGGATTTTCTTTTTATATAAATGATTCTTATGCCAACGCATATGACTTCTTTAATAGTAATGAGTTTGAAAGAGCTTTTGGAATTGGCCCAGCTAATATTGCACCTACAAAATCTTTTATTTCTTTTACTAGTGCGGCAAGTGCTTCTCCAGCTACAGTTACAGATTTTATAAATAATGGGTCTTTAGTTAATCCGGCTGAGAACACGGTAACAAGTTCTGCTGCAACTCCCGTAAACTCAGCTGCTAATTTTGCATCGCCCAACAACCCTTCAGGATGTCAAGATGGAACTTCTGTATCGCCTCCAAGTTATCCTGTTGGACAAACAGGTTTTAAAATAACTACTGTTGCACCTCCAAATAACGATACAAACAAAATAACAATGCAACTTCCTATGCCTGTTTATTACAGCACACCAGGGAGTGCAGGTGGAGTTTTTTCTTTTGAAGGTGTTAGGTATCAGGCTTCATCACCTCCGTTTTTCACAATAAATGGTCTTTCTGATAAAAAAAGTTTACATAGTAACAGAGATTTTGATATTGGTCTTATATATATGGATGAATACAACAGGTCTTCTACTCCATTATTAAGTAACAACAGTAGTTTTAAAGTACCAGCTTCAAATTCTGTTATACAAAACAAAGCAAAAACTACTATTCCCCCATCAATGAATCCTCCTTCTTGGGCGAAAAAATATAAGTTTGCTATCAAGCCATCTGGCTTAGAGTATGATACTATATATGCTGTGAGAGCATATGAAGATAATGATGAAAATCAATTTTTTTGGTGTTTATTAGAAGGTGAGCAAGCTGCTAAAGTTACTGAAGGTCAAATACTAATAGCTAAAAACGATGGTAACTCACCAAAAAGTAATTACGAAGAAGTAGTTGTTGTAACAAAAAGCACACAACCTAATGTGACATCCACCCCTAATCCTCCTGCTGGAGTTTATATTAAGTTGAAAAGAACCACTACTTATGATCCTTTAGGAGTAGGGTTTGAGTCAGTAACTGTTGAAGGGGTAGAATCTCAGCAAGGATCTTCTTTATCTGCTCAATATGCTAATTTGTGTTTAGATTTATCGCCTATGCTTACAGGTCCCTGGGCAACAGGCATTATTCCTGTAGGTACTTACATTACAATTGATGTTTTATATGAGAGGGAAAAGGCTGATACTTATCTTTTTACTGCTTGTAAAGAGGTGGGTTATCAACATTTAAAAATTACTAAAAGAGCTAATAAAAATTATAATGTAACAACAGGAACATCTTCTCAAAACTTTAGAACAAACTTATCTCAAATGATTACTGATCAGTTTGTCTCTGGAATTAATAATGAGTTTCCAGTATTAAACATATCTTATGGACCAAACTCAGAACCTGAGTTTCCTATTAAATTTATTGGAGAATCTATTCAAACACCTTCAGTTTTGAAGCCAGCTGGAGATTATCACGTAATTAGTTTAAACCCATTGAATAGTCCAGGGACACCAGCTATTGGATTTCGTTGTAATTACCAAGCTTGCGTTAGTGCAGTTAGCCCTATACAACTTGATTTTGCTCCTAGTAAAGTTTCGGCTAGTATTACAATAGAAGAACAAGTATCTCAACCACTTGTTTTTGAAACAGAACCAGTTGAATCAAATCCTAATTTCTTTTTTGAAGGAGAAGAGTCTTATGAAATAATTAACAATAAACATCAAGGTAATTTTCAAAATCAATTTGATTGGAGCTTTGCTGATAATGGTCAAAACAACGCTTATAGAACTGCCGTTGGCTTAACTGCTTCAACCAATGGTTATGGTAACAATGTAGTTTTTACAGATAACTCTATATTTGGTGGCTCTAACACACCACACTCTTATACTGTCGGAGACACTGTAATTATAAATCAGAATTTACCTTTTACACACACGGCTTATCAAGGAGAACATACTGTGGTAGAAGTGCCAGATGTTTACACGATTTGTATCGAACTTGCTTTTGCTGGTTCAACTCCAGTTCAACCGGGTACAGCTAATTCACCAGCTATTGTAATAAATGAGTTTTATGACTGTTTTACATTTAGAAATGGAGTAGAAAGTATTAGAATATTAGACTCTATTAAAAAACAAAACTTTACTATAGGAAACAGAGTTTATGGTGTGTCTGATGAAGAGTTTAAAGAAGCTGATAGAGGGGCTTCTATAACGTATAGTGGGTTATTTAACTTAGAAGGTAATATTAACCGTTTAAACTCTTTTAATCTAGGAACCTTAAACTTTAAAGATTTAGACAATAGGTATGGAGATATACAAATATTAGATGGTAGAAAGTCGGACTTATTAACCCTTCAAGAAAACAAAATATCTTATGTGCTTGCGGAGAAAACTCAACTGTTGAACTCTGATGGAAGTGCTAATGTTTCAGCTAGTACTAATGTATTAGGCACTCAAATAGCAAGAGTAGAGGAATATGGTATAAGTAAAAATCCAGAAAGCTATGTTCAATATGGTATTGGAAAATATTTTACTGATTCATCAAGAGGAGCTGTTATAGAGCTTCGTGGAGATTCGTACAGCAACGAACAGCTGAGTGTAGCTTCAAATTTTGGGTTGAGAAGTTGGTTTAGGGATTTATTTATTGAATATCCAAACACACAAAAAATAGGAGCTTACGACCCTTTTATTGACGAATATGTTTTATCTTCTAATGAAATTAATTTACCCCAAGAGATAAAACTATACAATTGTGGAAATATATTAACTTTTACAACAAGAAAAGATAATGTAAATTACATTTTAGATTACGGAACTGGCATAGGTTCAGGAAGTCTTGGATATGATATTTCTGCAGGTGAGATTACATTAAATGTAACTTATGATGGGATTACTGCTACCACAGGAGCTATTACTGGAAGTGGAACTTTAAATTTTACAAAAGACAAAGCGTCTGTAGAAGAAGCTAATGTTGAGGTAGTTGTAAGTAATCCAACTGTAACACCAGCTACTTTTCAATTAACAAATACTTGCATTAATGCTGCTGAATTTGCAGTTGTTTTAGTAACTGTTTATAATCCTTCTGATGCTGGGAAACAAATAACAAATAAGTTTAGATGGTCTAATGCAGAACCTTATTCAAGCCCATTGTATTCGGATACCATTATTTTTGAAACTGATATTATCCCTGGTAAAACAGCTGGAAACTATGTAGCTCAGTATGAAATTATATCAGGTCAAGAAGGTGTTAATATGATACCAACCACAGGTTTGGTTACAGGATCTGTTTCTTCAGTGGTGGATGTTATTACTTCCAAAGAAACTTCTGATACTTATGATTTTGATCCTACTAGTAACAGACAAATGTATTTTTGGAGTAATATACTATACCAAAATAACCCATCAAACATTAATGCTTTGCTTACAGCTGCTAACAACATTACTACTGTGTCACCCACTAGCACGGGAGTTTACTCAGGTAGTTTTAATTTTAACCCTTCTGCGCCACCACCATCATTAAATTATCTTTATATTATATATGATTACTTTTCATAATGTCAGAATATACTTTAACATATAGCCCTAGCGATAAAGGATGGCCTTCTTTTTATTCTTTTATACCTGAGTCAATGCTTGGTTTGAATAATTATTTTTATTCATTTAAAAATGGACAACTATACAGGCATAATACTAATACAAATAGAGCTAATTTTTATGGCGTACAATATGAATCTAAGGTAACGAGTGTATTTAATAAATCTCCTCTTGAAAATAAACTTTTTAAGACCATAGAAATACAATCCGATACCAAATGGAAAGTGGATTTGGAAACAGATTTATTGGGAGCTAGCGGATTACCGCAAGTAGCTTCAATTGATAAAGCTTATTTTGAAACAAAGGAAGGTAATCAATTTTCTTTTATCCGTTATGTAAGTACTGATATTAATTTTTTAATTAGATACGCCAATGGTATTGCTAATTGCACTACTGTTACTAATACAGCGCCTAATGTTTTTGACATTGCCTTTGCCTCTAACGTTGAAATAGATTCTATTTTAAGCATAGGAGACACTATCTTCTCTCCGGGAATAGGCCCCTCTGGAGTGAAAGATTCTGGAACTGTAACAGATGTAAATAGAGCAACCAATGTAATTACGATTAATGCTACTCTACCTATAACTCCTCCGAATAATGGAGATTTTATAATGTATGTTAAAAATACAGTGGCTGAATCACACGGAATAAGAGGTCATTATATGAAATACACATTAACAAGCGATGATAGGTTTGCTTCAGAATTGTTTTCTGTGGTTTCAGATATGATGATGAGCAACCCTACTTTACGTAAAAATTAACTATATTTGCATTTAAAGCTTAATTAAAAACAAACTCTTTATGGATCCACTCACAGCTAAGATATTAATTACTTTAGGGCTTCAAGCTGCTAGCGGTATTGGAGATCTAATTAGTGCAAACAAATCAAGAGAGTATATGCAGGATGCTGAGGATCAAGCAAGTTTAGCTGTAGAAGAAGCTATGAAGCAAGCTAAAATAAATGCTGAAAAATTAAGAACAGTAAACGAAGATATATATACACCACAAATAGAAGCCACATCACAAGCAGCTTCTCAAATATTAGAAAACGTAGGTGGTGATTTTAGAACAGCTTTAGCTTTAGCCCCTAGTTTACAACAGCAAGTTAGTAAGACTCAGCAAGATATATTTGCTCAAAGACAAAAAGACATTCAAGAACTCGAATCTGATATAGCAACTGAAGAACAAGCTGTTGCAAAAAGAATTCAGGATATTCAATTAGAAAGAGCTAAAGGTGCTCAAATAGCTGCTGCACAATACGAACAACAAAGAACAGGTCAAATGCAAGGAGGTTTTGAAGCTTTTGGTGAAGTAGGTGCTGGATTATTTAATTATTTAGCATAAAAAATGGCAAAAGAATTTTACGGATATGTTGAAAGAGAAAGACCTACCGCTGTAAATTGGTCAGATGTAACTAAAAAAATAACTGATAAATTAGAGGAGGGAGAGAAAGCTAGACTAGAAGAAAGAAGTGGAGTAATATCTGCTGCTAAAGAGTTAGAAGAAGGAATAGAGGGTTTAAAAGGTTCAGAAAGAGCATCTCATCAAGTCTTTGTATCTAATGTAGGTTATTCTTTAGCAAATGCTAATGAAGCCTTAAAAGATCAAATGTTATCTAAAGAGATATCTCAAAAGGATTACAACATTGCTTATGCCGACTTAAAAGGTCAATACAATTTATTTAAAAGTTTTAATCAAAACTACAACACCTCATATCAAAAATATCAAAAAGGTGTTCAAACAGGAGATATGGGACCTGTTAATTCAGCTGCTGGAGATTTATTAGAAAGGTTTGGTCAAGTTGACAATTTGGAGCCTAAGTTTCAAAATGGGAGATTAGTTTTTCAAAGATATGATGGTAACAATCAACCTATTGGAGAATCGATGACTATGAAGGATTTAAATGGTTTAATGCTATTTAAGTCTGATAAGTTTGATACCACTACCAAAGTCTCTAATGTTAGTAAGGCTGTTCAAAAGGCATCAAGTAAAACTAGCGCAGATGGAAGAACTACTATACTCGATCCAAGGAACAACCCTAATTTTGAAAAAACTGTTGAGGATTTATCTGCTGCTCAATTTACAGATCAAGGACAAATAAGTGCTACTAATTATTTAATTCAAAATAATAAAAGTGGTTATAAAAAAGTAAACTTTGATACTTACGATTCTAACGATACCGAAAGTATTTTTATGACAATAAAAGATGGTATCATATCAGTTGTGCCAGAACAAATTGAAAAAATAAATGAAGATGCTATTAAAGCTTTTGCAGAAGATGTAAAAGGAACACTTCCTTTTGAAAGTGTGTCTGGAGTAGGTAGTGATAAGGGTCAAGCAGCAGTAGATAAATTAAAAACAGGAAGCGATTTTGTTAAATCAGTAAATAATGTTTTAACAACTGGAACGGATTTTCAATCTTCTATGTCATCAATAGCTACAACACTAGGTGCAGATGATGTTAATTATGAGTTAGATCAAAATGGAGAAATAACTGCTTATGTTTTTGATTTCCCAGAAAAAAGTAAAATACAAAGAACTATAGTAAATGTTAGGCAGAATGGGCAACCAATTTCAAATGAAAAAATAACACAGGATTTATATAGTATTTATCAAAAAGCTACTAATGATAAATCTTCTTTTACTGATGTTTGGAGAAAAAGCAATATTACTACTACAACAGATTATAACCCAGGAAAAGCAGAAGTATTTAAGGCAGATCCAGGGGAAAGAGATTCAGATGTTACTGTACGAGTGGGTATAAGAGCAGTTCCTTTGGAAGAATATTTAAATAGGTCTGATGCTAAGAAGCAAGTTGCTTACTCTACAAACTTTGAAAACTTAGGAACAGATATGCCTGGTTATGTTCCTGAATCATTTAGGGGTAATGTAGGCGTAAAAGAAACTGCAGAAAATTTAGAAATTTCTATGGGTAAAAGAACACCGTTTAGAAATAATCCTGTTAATTTTAAAATACCTGCTAATTTAGCTCCAACTCAACACAGGCAAGTTATTGAATCGTTGAATAAAATATTATGGGAAAATCCAACCCTAACAAGAGGACCTGAATTTTTAAAATTATTTCAAGCTGAGTTAGATGCTACACTAGGTGATGGTGTAGTTGATATTATTTAAAATATAATTAATGGCAAGTGAAAAAACATTAAGAAGAGTTACTAAAGTATTACAAGATAATTCTGATGTAAGTAATCAAGACTTACTAGAAAGGTTTGATGATATTGACGGAGTAGAAGAATTAGAGTCAATAAAAAAATCTGTTTTAAAAAAAAAAGATTCAACTTCTATTTCTCCAGAGGAAAGTATGGAATCCACTATCGTGGAAAATCAAGAGCCTACCTCATCGGAGCCTTCTCCAACGGAGGTTGAACCACCTTCTCCCGTTGATAATGATGAAGAAGCTTCTTCCCCTGCTGCTCAACAACCACCTGCTGCTCAACAACCACCTGCTGCTCAACAACCCACAGATGATAAATGGAAAGAGAAGTATAAACGAATAACTGGCTTAGACCCAGACGTAGAAGGTATTACTTTTGAACAAGCTGAGAAAGGATATATTCCTACGAATGTAAAATTTAAAGGAATTGGATATGACATAGGTAAGTATTCATATAAAACCACTAATCGAAAAGCCCGAAATGATTTAAAAAGAGCATCTAAGTCCCCAGGTGGAGAAATATTTGCTAAAAGCGGGATATACTACAAAGAAAACTATGAAGCTGCTCAAGAATCTTTAAAAGAGGAAATTACAAAAACACCTCCTCCAGCAGCCCCAGCACCAACACCAACTCCAGACGCAGAGGCAGATGATCGAAAAACAATTTTTGAGATAGATCAAAATACACCTACCAAACCATCTGAATTAAAAGATGAAGATCAACAAAAAGTCTTAGACAAAATCAAAGAGCAAGACCCATCTTTTGATGGTATATTGTTAGATGAAGTAGTAGTTGTTACCAAGACACAAGAAAAGACAGGTAAAACAACTACAGGGGATTTTAGTGTACCTACTGCTATTGACCCAGAAACAGAAACAGGTAAAACAACTAGTCAAGAAATACAAGAACTGGAAAAAGAAATTGAAGACTTAGATGTAGTTATAGAAAATGAAACAGCATTAGGAAAAGATCCAAATACAGATCCAGGGTTACAACAACAAATAGTCAGAAGAGAAGATAAGAAACAACAGTTAGAGCTTTATAAAGACGTTAGTGAAGTTGAAGAAATGAAAGATGTAGTTAAAGCTACATACACCGACCCAGAAGGAAATGAAAAAGAAGTTGTCATTGAGGAGTCTATAGTATTACCTACTGCAGAAGGAAAGGAACCTACAGAGCTGCAGAAAACAGTATTAGAAGAAACGAAAAGAGTAGACAAAGAAGTAAAGAAAGATGAGTTTAAAGAAAAAGTAAATTCCCATCGTAGATTACACCCTGACTCAGACATAACCACTAGATATAGTACAGCTGAAATTGACAAAGCTTTTGATGAAACAGAATCAGGTGAAGCCCCCACAAAAGTTTTGGATACACCTATTGGAGATCAGATAATAACCAGTGATGAAGAAGACTCAGTTCCATTTGTAAACTCTATTTATAATGACTATGGTATTGAAGCGGAGCAATCAGGTATTGGAGACTCAATGATTGTAAAGGCGGTTGATGAAGATGGTAATGTAACGGATGAAATAACAATTGATTTAAATATAGCCAGAACCGATGTTGATTTGGGTCCTATAGGGAAAATATTTACAGGTGGAGGAGATGGAGATTTAGCTTTAAAACCAATAAAACCTGAAAAGCAAAGAAGAAAAATAAAAAAGGAAAAAGAGAAGTTAAAAAAATTCATTGAAAAAAATGCTCGTTCAGAAAGAACAGAAATACAAAAAGTAAGAAGTGAAGTAGATGAGCAAATAGACTTAGAGGAGATAAAAGCAATTAGAAAAAACATTGTACAATTAGAAAAAGAACTACTTGATTTAAGAGAAGATTACATTAAAAAACTAGAAGATCAAACAACACAAGCAGAAGAATTAAAAAAAATTGTTGGAGATCCTAACTCAACGTTTGAAGAAATAAACCAAGCTGCTGATGATTACCTGAAACTGCAAGAAGAAATTGAAGAAACTAGCAGAAAAATTATTGCTAAAGCAGAGGTGATGGATGAGCTTCAAGATGAATCCACTGCTTTGATTGCTCAAAAAATAGAGTACTATAGAAAGTATCAAATTGAAACAGGTCCATATGAAATGAACTTGTCTGATGAATACGCATATTGGACGCAAATTTTTATAGACGCTATTCAAGATCCTTTGCTTGGTGCTTACATACATATGTTGGATTTACTTCAGACTCCCTTTGGCGGGTTAGATGAAGATCAAAGAAATCAAATACGAAAAGATGCAGATGATTTAAGAGATTTTTTAGGACTGGAAGGAGATATACCAAAAGAAAAAATAGAAGCTATAAGAAGACAAGGCAATTGGGGAAGACAGTTATTAACTGTTCTTGATGAATTAGCTGGAAACATTACGGCTGCTTTTCTAGTATTAGGACCATCAGCTGCGGGTATTATGATGAATGCATTACCTGCTTCTTCTGCAGCAATGGTTTATGAAAGGTTGTCAGAAAGAATGGATACAGATCCTTTATTTGATGATATTCCAGAAAGTCACAAGTTAGCTTTAAAAACAGCAGTTGGTATTGCTATTTTTTATTTAGACAGATTAGGTCTTAAATTTTCTACTGGTAAAATAGGTGCTGTATTAGAAAAGCTTTTAAAAAAATACTTTATGGATGCTGGAAAGAAATCTACCTTACGTGGATTTTTTAGACACATTGAAGAAATATTTAGCAATCCTTACAAAGTTGCAAAACTTTTTACTGGAGCAACTGGAGAAGCTGTTACAGAAATATCACAGGGGTGGACTCAAAAAGGGCTTCAGGAAATATTGAATGAAATGGAAAAGCTGGCAGGCAACACTGAAGGAGAGTTGTTTACTGAAAGCGAACAGTTTAATCCATCTACTAAACAGTTTTGGAAAGACACCGCTTTAGAAGGTAGCTTAGGTTTTGCAGCGGGTGGTATCGTAAGCACTGCAGTTACTCTAGCTCAAAATGGTCCGTCAGACATAGCGACAGATGAACAAATAGCTGCGGCTTTAATTATTGCTGAAGACGAAGATATAAAACAAGGTTTTGAAACTAAGTTAAAAGTAGAAATTGCAAAAGGAGAATTAACTGCTGATGAGGCTAACGATATAATGCAACGCATTGAGGATATTAAAAATGCCTACGAACAAACTAACGCCTATCCTGGGTTAGATCCAGAACAGAAATCAGACATTGCAAGAAAAATATTAGAGCTTAATAAGCTGGAAGAACAAAAATCTAATGCTACTAATAAAAGAATGCAAAGAGGGTACGATGGGTTAATAAAAGCAAAGCAACAAGAAATAGATGATATAATTGACCAATCTGAAAAAGAAGTATCTGCTTTAAAAGAAAGAGCTCTCCAAGACAAAGAAACTCAACAAAAACCAGAAGAGGTAGAAGAAGTGGAAGAGGTAGAAGAAGTGGAAGAGGTAGAAGAAACTCTAGAAGACGGCATTATAGAAGCAAGAAAGATTGCTGCTTATGCTGTGTCTAGAGATAATAACTTAACCTTAGAGGAGTTGAGTCAAATTTCTGAATTAATACCTGATTTAGATATTGACATTAGTACAGACAGAGATATTAAAGCAGATGAATTACTAACTAAAATTAATAATTATGCCATTCAAAAGCAAGAAACAGGAGATATACTTGATGCTCAACCAACCGAAGGTATACAAGAAGTGGAAGAAGAAGTACGGGAGTCTGATATCGAAAAGGAAGAAGAAATAAAAAAAGCAGGATTTGATTTTACATCCATATTCCGAAAAATAAACAATTGGTTTATGGGAAGAGACAAAGCTGGTAACCCAACACCAAAAGACTTTAAAGAAACCATAGAGTATTTAAATAGAGTTCTTTTAACTAGTAAAAGATTTTTACCTCAAGCATTTAAAAATATTGTAGATTCTGAAATAAGTTATAGAAGTTACATATCTCAACAAGGTGTTGATGCTATAAATGATTACAATACAGCTGTAAGAAAAATAAAAAATGAATCAGATAAAAATGAAGCAAAAATTGCTTCTCAAGCATACTTAAATGGCTTAGTACCAAAAGAATTTTTTGAAGGCTCTAAGACTAAAGAAGAAGTAATAAATGATTTAGAAAATGAAAAAAATAGTATCGAAAATCAAATAAGTGATTTAGAAAAAGCTAAAACAGAAATAGATCCTAAATCTAAACAAGCTCAAAAACAAAAAGATGGTATTGATTCTAAAATAGCTAATCTAGAAGACAGATTAGAAACCATTGATGCTTTTGAAAAATTAAAAATACTTGATCAACTAACTCCAGAATCTATGCCTGATGATGTGTTTCAAGCTAGTGTGGAATTGAGATCTATAATTGATAAAAACACAAAAGATATTATTGAATTAAATAGAACACTAGGTATGATTGATGAAGAAACCATCAATATAATGGAAGAAAACTTAGGATCTTATTTAAAAAGAAGTTACCAGGTTTTCAATGATAAAAACTGGTATAAAAAAGTAACAGATGATGTTTTATCAAATGCAGCACAGGATATATTTAATAAATACATAGAGCAAGGGCAAAGCCCAGAGTTAGCTGCAGAAAACACTAGAAGAGATATAGAAGCGTATACCTCTAAAAATGGTAAAGAAATTCTAGAAAAAGGAATTAAGAATCCTGTAAAACAAAAATCAAAAAAGAGAGTTCCTTTAAAAATAAGAATGTTAATGGGGCAGTACGGTGATGCCGTACAACAATTTGCACAAACCATTCAATCTCAATCGGCAAAAGTAGCTTCAATGAAAGCTATTAAAGATGTTATTGATTTAGGGTTAAAAACAAATGTGATATTTGAATCTCAAGAAGATGCTATAAAAGCACATCCAGATGGAAGTCATAACAATGTGTTTATTGTAGGTGGAAAAACTTATTATTCTAATGAAGGAATGGCTTACGAATTAAACGAGCCTGATTTATCTGGTATAAAAGAAAAGGCAGAGTTTGAAAAGTTAAAAGATAATTTAATTAGAGGGTGGCAAAAATCGGTAGGTTATTACAAGTATGGATTAACTGTGCTATCTCCTACAACTCAAGCTATTAATTTTACAGGTAACACTTTGATAGCTGCTAACAATGGTCATATTAATTTGTTAAAACTTCCAGATGTTGTTAAAACATTTCAAAAAGATGGAAGAGATATATATAATTATTTAATAAAAGAAGGTGTAATAAATTCTAGTGTTAGATTAGAAATGGTTGAAGATTTATTACAAAAATCTCCTGAAGATATTTTATTAGATTCTGCTAACGAAAAAAATACTTTTTCATCTAGAATGATAAATGCAATTAAAGGATTTCCTAAAAAAACTTATGAAGCTGGAGATAATTTTTGGAAAATATATGGATTCTTTAATGAAGCTGGTCAATATTCTTTGGCGGAGTACGGTAAACCTTATAATAAATTAAATGCTGAAGAAAAGAAAATTATAAATAAAAAAGCAGCTGACATAATAAAAGATATATATCCTAATTATTCTAAAATTTCTGATTTTGTGAGAAGATTTAAGACAGTTCCTGTAGCTTCTCCTTTCTTATCATTTACCTATGAGTCTTTTAGGATTCAATTAAAAAATTTAAAATTAGCTTATCAAGAAATATCTGATCCTAATCCTATGATAAAAGCAATAGGGTTAAAAAGATTAGCAGGTATATCAGCTGCTACTGCAGGAGTTGCTGCTATAGTTGGATCTTCACAAGAAGATGAAGATATGGATAGAAACACCCCAGAAGGAAAAGCCAAGTTTGATCAATCTAAAAGATATACATTTTCTTGGCAAGAAAATTCAGATATAATTCCTTTAAGTATTGAAAATGGTGTTTATAAATATATAGATGCAACAGCATCTAATCCTTTTGGACCATCTATAAAAATGATGAACGCTTGGGATCCTGAAAAAGACATTGTTCAAAACACAATTGAAATGTTAAAAGTGGGTGGAGCAGAAAACTTTTTATCAGGAGATATATTAGCTCGAACAATATCAAATGTAATAAATAATCAAAGTGATTATGGAGGAAATATATATGAACCTGAAGCAAGTGATGATGTCAAAATGGACGCTATAATTGATTATGTAAAAAGAAAAATACTACCTGGTTTTATAAAGTTTGCAGAAAAAGCTAAAGATCAAGGGTTTAAAGATATTGCTATATCAATGACTGGCGTTAAACCATTTGAAGTGGATATGAGAAAACAATTTGGATATAAAGCTGGAAAGTTTGAATATGGTGGAAGAAAAAAAGACATAGAAGATGCAGCCAGCAGTTTTATAGAAAGAGGGTTACAGCAAGAAGGGTATGATAATATTGATGATTATTTAGAAAAAAACTTTGATGTTTTAATAGATGATTTTGCTGAAAACTTTGATCAATTTGTAGGGGAGGATGGTTATTTAAAAAATATTTTCCCAACTGATATAAAAGGATCTTCAGTATTTTTAAGATTTAGAGATTTTCAAGAAGAGTTCACTAATCAAAATGAAAAGTATAAAGAAATGGTTAATGAGCTTCATAAAGATTACAAAGCTTTGGTTGAAGCTGGAGGTGTTCCTGAAAAAGAAGCTCTACAAATATTAACAGATAAAGGTTTTAATGCAAAAGAACAACAAGAAATTATTTCAAACGCACCAAGAGATGTAAAAACAAAACTTACTAAAAAATTCTATAATTCTTTATACAGTGAAGTGTCTAAAATGTCTGACGCTAGAAGAAAAAAGTTAAAATTGGATAAATTTTATGAGTTTTATAAAGGTCAAAAATTAAGAATACCAATGGCACCAGAGAGTAAAATGACTGCCAGAGAAGCTTTAAAGAAAAGATTAGCCACATTAAAAATGACAGAAGAAGAGTATAGAAATGCAGTAGATACATTAGATTTTAATGGTGTAGATTTAGTAGATTTTATGAGATTCAAAAATTAAGAGTGGATCTCCATATGACATCTTGAGCATACCACAATGCATTTGTCAATTTCTGCTTGGATAGTGCTTATTGATAATCCGCTGTGAACACCATTGCTTACCTCGAACTCTTTGTTGTCTTCTCTATGATGAAACTCTAAAGCCCTGGTGCTAAAGGTTGGGTGAGTCTTTTTAGAATACCCACACTTGCAACACGACAAGTCCTCCTTGTAAGATGTGAGCCAGTCTCTGTTACGATATCTAAGATGAGCTTTTACTTTGTTGTAACACTCTTTACATTTAGCTCTGTAATACTTCTTGCCGTTTTTAATTCCTGCTGACCAATAATGATCAAGTGGTTTTTTTTTGCGACAAGTGTTGCAGACTTTCATTCTTTAATGTCTCGCAAAAGTTTAATTAATTTATCACAATGTTTGTTGACCTCCACCTGTTCTTGATCCATAAGATCTTCATATATTGCATCAGTGCAATCGTTAATCTGTTTCATAACGAAGTTAACGTAGGTCACGTGTTGATTCATTTTACTTATCCATAGCCTGTAAAAAACTCTCGCCCATTGAATGATCTATGGCTTTAATAGATCTATATATATTACGAGATTTTTTCTTTACATTTTCTTTGTCTGTTTTGGTGGAGTCTTTTCCTAAATGAGCATATAAATTACAATCAATTCTTAACATCTCGTCAATCTTTTCTCGATTAGACCAAGAAGAAAAGTTCATTATTTTTTCTATGTCATCGTAAGTGTAGGGCAATTCTCTCATTTTTGTAGTTGTAATTTTAATAATTTATTTTCTTTTTTCAAACTTTTTATTAAGGTTTTTAGTTCATCTTTGTCAAGATGATCAAAATTTTCTTCTTCCAAATGCAGTTTTTGTAAAATTTCATTGTAATTATTTACGATATCCTTATCGTATGTCATTAAGTTTTCTATAGTTTTTTTATAATAAACTGCTGTGGCGTGGTTTTTATTGATAACATTTCCTATTTGTTGAAAAGTAACATTGAGTGTGTCTCTACAGATTTTACAAAATAAACTTCTTGCCTCTACGTATTCTCTTTTTCGAGTTTTTTTTTCAAGATTGAGATCGTATAACTCTTCTATCTTCTGTTTTATTATATTTAATTGATTCATTTAGATATTTTTTTTTGTTGATTAAATCTAAGTATCTATCACATTCCACTTCTTTTATATCTATTAAAGCAACAAGAGGCTGGTCTTCTGTAAGTAAAGTTTCTACCTCCAACTCAAAAAAGGTAGGAATTTTTTCAGTGTGGATAACACCTCCATAATAATCTACCGTATATATATCTTCTTGTAAAGCTGTTTTTAAATCATCGTGACCTTCTACTACTTTTGAGTTTGGTTTTATTTGGTGCACAGTTTGATTAATTAATTCAGCTATTTTTAAAGAAACATCTAGCTGAAAATCATTTTGTAGTTTTTTCATAAAGTAGTCCTCTACTTCATAGATCATCTCCTGTGTATACTTCTGTTCTAAATCCATAACGTTCTAGCTCTTGCAATCTAAACTTTTGAAGTCCAGATAATTTTTTACCAGGTTTTTTTATTTCAGAGAACAAAACATTTGATCCCTTCGGAATAGCTAATATATCTGGTATCCCGTTTTTGTTAGTTAATTTTAATTTGATTACGTAATATCCCTTCTGCTCTAATTCTTTTATTCTTTTATTCTGAATCTCAGATTCTTTCATAAAAACAAAGTTATGAAAATTATAAAAACATTTCTCTTATTGCAGCTCCCAAATCAGCATTGTTCGGATACATCTTACATAACTCTTTGATTGATAGTTTCTTACGTTTTGGATTTTTATAACCGTAATCTTTTGATTGTCGATACTCGTTTAATGATCTTTTTTTCACTTAAAATACCTCCCTTCTTCTTTTGTTAATTCATAAAAATATTTCTCTACAAAAATATTATTTGCAAATTCCGTTCTGTAAGGACATTTTATTTTATGGATTGGTTTCTTTAGCAAATTTTCTTTCAGATCAAATAGGTCGTACACATATATACCTTCAGGATCACTGACCACATAAAATGGTCTTTTCTTATTTGCTTCACCTACCATTAAGAGTTGAAAGCATTTGTCTACTTGTAGAAATTTAGTGTCATATGCTTTATCTCTTATCTTTATTTCCAGAATCGAGTTTTCGTTGTATGCATCATACACATCGAAATCATCTTCAGATGGTACTAAATACTTATTGAATCTTTTATTAAGGTTCTCTATAAATTTGATCTCCTTCTCTTTCATCTATTAATTGTTTTATTAAATAACTTACAAGCCACTCATAATCAGGATGTTTATTAGTTGCTAACAACTTAAAAGATATTTTATCAGCTATGTCTCTTACGTCTTTCATAATTACAAACTTAATAAATCTCTTTTAAAGTGTCTTAGCGTGTAATCCTTTTTGTTAGAAACCGCCTTGTATATTCTAGGCTCAATACCCTTTTTTGAAAACACCCAATATACTTTGTTGTTTAGCCTTGTCTTAGTAGTCATCCTGTCTCTACTTTGCCAATAGCTAGTCGCGCTAAAGTCTATGTTATAATACACAATGTAGTCTGCATTACGAAGAGATATACCTTCCCTTCCACTTACTATTTGAAGTGCTATAACATTCCCTTTATTATCATCAAAAGAAGGCAGATCAGTAACAAGCTTATCGCCAAAAATATTTTTAAGTGCATCAAGCTCTGCTTTAAACTTGTAAAACACGCCAATCTTTTTACCTTGAAATGTTTTTTTTATGTACTCAGCCTTGCTGGTATCTAACACCATTGTATTTCCACTTTCAAATTTAACCGTGCCACTATACATTTGATGTAGCTTAGACATTAATTTAACGGGTGTGTCAGCCAATATAAACTCTTCTCCTACCTGAACTACTCTTTCACGCTTTAACTCCTCACACATCGCATAAATGTATTCGTCAATTTCTACATTCAAAAACCTTTCCTTTATCTCGGATGTAAATCCAGCTTCTTTTTGAGTGTAAGATATCGTAAATGGTTGCATCAAATGTTTTATAGTTTCTCTTCCTTTACTATAGTCAGTTACCCTAAACCCGTTTATCATTCTATCTCTTTTAGTTACGTGATCATCAGCAAAGCGATAAAAGTTTTTATACTTGCTGAAAGGGTTGTTCGGGCAACCATACACCTGGTGATAAAATTGCGAAAAACTTTCAGGAGTAGGAGTGCCTGATAAAAATATTACGTAAGGGTTTGATGTGATTATAATATCTTTCACTTGTTTCGCTCTTTTACTTGGTTTAGGAAAAGCGCCCAATGAATGTGCTTCATCAACTATAACCACGTCCCACGCCCTTTTGTCAATGTTATGAAGCTGTTCGTAATTAGTTACACGAATACTATACTTGGGATTTAACTTTTCATAATCCTCTTCAATGGATGGTATAGCTTTCTTTTTAGTTATAAACAATACATTGTGAATTTTTAAAAAATTATTTGCTATATCCAGGCTTGTTAATGTTTTGCCTGTTCTTACTTCCATTGCTAAGTAAACAAACTTATAATGATTTAATATGCTTGTTGCTTTTTTACTTATTTGTTTTTGGTACGTTCTTAATTCCATCTCTTAACATTTTATCCAATACAGCACACCTTTCGTAATCTTCTTCGTCTTCAAAGTAGGTGAGCAAAAATAATAACTCAAACTTTGTAAGCTTAGTGGTTGGATCGTGTGCAAATATTATATCTAAGTTTATTAAACTAACCTCTAACTCATCTAAATATTCTTCCAGGTCTTTTCCTGAAACGATTATGTTATAAGAATTTACAAAGGCTTGCTTTACTCGTTGTTGATCTGATATTTTTTTCATTAAAATGGTGGTTCTATTATTGAATTTCCATCTACAAATAGATCATCTTCTATAATTGTTTCCGGATTTTCAAAAGGTATTTCTTTTACTTCCTCTCTTGCGTGTTTGTTTATTATTTGTATCCACCTTCCCTTACTGCCGTCTTTTCCTTCTAATGGGTTTACACTTGTTTTATACACACCATATGATTTCAACCATCTATAAAACTCAGTCCTGGAAATCGTTCTCTTTGCTTTTGGCGCAAAGTCAGGGTTGTCAGATATAAAATCAAAATATAAATCTTGTTTATAAACCTTACCTCCATTCTCAAAATCTTCATTAGGTATGTTTCCGTCTATTAAGCCAAGCCACTCAATAAATTCGTGACAAGTTTTTTGTGCTAGCTTCTTAATTTTAAGATTAACAAAAGTACTTTTAATTAATCCGTTATTCATATAAAGCTGTAAGCAATGAATCATATAGTTGTCAAACTGACACCACTCAGACTTATCCCAATCGCCAAATAACAATTTACCAAACTCATCTAATGGCGTGTAACTTGAATTGTAATGTTGTGCCAATTCTAATTCCCACTTTCTTCTTTCAAAAGAATTACCATCACCTCTTATAGCGTAGTTAGTAGTGATAGCAACTTTGGGAGATTTGTCAAAAGGAATTTTTATTGCATCTTTATTTTTCTTCTCTAAAGTAAGTCCCTCTGTAATCACACTAAACAATCTTTCAAAGTCAAAGTTCTTTCTAACGTCATCAAAACAAAGTAGCTGAGTATCTGCCGAAACTAATTGATAAGGAAATGCTCTTTCAAAATGAAAAGCTTTACCATCTATTACCACTAACTTTTTCATATGTTGTAATGCATTCATAAATATACCTTTACCTGTACCTCCTTCAGGATCATTACTCAAGACTTCATCATAGAGTATGACAGCTGGGCAGTAAGATAAATTTTTATATCCGTGCATTAAATATCCAATAGTGCTTTCCATTGACCTTACTCTTTCAATGTTAGCCGCAGAAACATTAGATATAAACTTTTGATAATCACAATCATCATAATCACAAAAAGCAAACTTACGTGGTATAACGTGGTCTTTCCATACAAAACCACCTAAGTCTATGTAATCTATGGATTCAATTTTATTAGGAGATATCTTAACTGCACAATTTGTATAATACAAATAAGAAATATTTTTTGTGTCTTGCATAAAAAGAACATCTACGGAAGATAGTAAAGTTAAAAACTCTTCCCTAAAATATTTTGTGTTCTCCGCAAAATAGTTATAAACATCCACATCATTTACCTCCATTAAATAATTAAGAACAAAGTCTTTAATTTCTTTCTCAGTGGTGTTATCAATCAAATTATTCTTTACTCTTACAAACACATAACTTGTACTCCCCTGTGGATTATACTTGTAAAACCCTGCTTCTTCTAAAAAGTTTTTAAACTTTAAATGAAATATTTTAATAACACCTTTGGAAGATCTTGTCCAAAAGTCAGCATTAGAATTTTCCAGGCTAATTTTGTTTACTACTTCTTTAATCTTATCTTCTTCGTACTCTTCTCTTAGTTCTGCAACGATAGAATCTTTTGTCCTCCCCTGTATTATCTTTGATTTTATTTCAGATATCTTCTGAGTATCTTCATATGATTTAGATCCAAAGTTAGCCACTTGTGAATAAGCTGAGTCAATAGTTTGCTTAATTTCTTTTGCGCTAAAACTTTCCGACTCGTATCTTTTCACAACAAACTCAGCTAAAGATTTACTTATACCAAAATCGTTAAAAGCTGCAGCCAAAATATACAGGTTGTTGTTTCTTTGCCCTTCTTGCATAGGGTATTTTTTATCCCACCAATTAGTAAGTATTTCAATAATCTTACTTTCATCTGTAATAGGAATAGATACTTCACTGGTCTTTACTTCTACGGGAGTTATTCTTTCTAACTTCTCCACCCATAGTCTTGATTCTTCGTTTATATAAATCTCTGGATCATAACTTTCATAACAAACCCTTGATAAGTTCTTACAAGTTAAATCAAAATGAGTTGAATTAAAGTGATCGTTCAATGCCTCAAAGAAAAAAACGTGTGAATCTATTTCATTAGGTATTTTAACCAACACTTTTAATCCTCTACCTGATGGTGATATGAAGCAACTATACACGTACTCATCCTTGCATATGTCTTTTTTAAACTTTTGTAAATCTTCATCACTTGAAAACTCATCGAAGTCCAAACATATCAAACCACTATGTTCTTGAATGGAAGCATCGTTTCTTTTACTAAATACTCCACTAAAGCAAATCGCAGGTAGTTGTTTCTTTAGTTCGTTTATTTTATTTTTTTGTTTTAACGATCTAATCTTTTCGATTAAATCTTTTGACTTACCATTTTGTATTCTATGTAAAGCCACTTCTACTCCTCTATGAAAAGGTTGACTTGTTTCTTTAATGTTTTTAAATAGTGTAATGTACCTCTTATCCATTTTAAAATTAATTTAATTGTTAGTGCCGAAATGACGATTTTGTTATAAAATCTAGCGTAAATATATAAAATACATTCATTTATATAGTTTTTATTTTTTTTATTTTTTTTTAAAAAAAACGTCACTATAGTGTCTTTTTATTTCTTTTTGTATACTTAACATAACATAAAGATGGAAATATAAATATTAAGTATATAAGTAGTAATAATAAATAGTTACTTGAAAATTCTATAAAAAAGTGTTGTATTGTTTTCATAATTGTTTCTTTATAAAAAAGGGGGTGCGGCACCCAAAACTTTACCCTACACCCCCCTAAGATAAAGCATTGTCCTCTTTTGGATCAACGCTAAATCCATATTGTTAGAAATTTACTTCTTCAGTTTTCTTGGGCTCGTAAGTATCCAACTCGCAGTAGTAGTTACCACCTTTTGCTTGTTTGATATCTAAGTTTACCCAACCATTCTTAGCGTGTGATGTTAAGAATGCTACCGCCTCATCAACCTTGATGGACTGCCTCCCTACTACAAATTCAGGAGCTGTTTCGTTTCTCTTAAAAGAAAAACCTGATGCAAATATTTTTTCTTTTGTCATCATTATTTGTTTTTAATTTACTCACAACTTATCTATACATAAATCCAGAGTGTGAGCATACCTGGAATTAATTTAGTAATTCATCAAAATAAAAATCATCAATAGATATCTCAGAATCTTCAGAAAAAAACTGACGATAGATATTAACTGCTCTCTCTACTTTTCTCTCTCCGCTTTCTAAAAATGATTCAGTTGGTTTATAAATACCAAGCAACATACTTGTTTTATCTATGACGTAAAAATGTACAGGCACTCCAAATATCTGTTGGTATATGTATGCCTGACTATCATAGTTGTATTTCTTTGCTGATAAATGAAATTTGGATATATCTGATGTGGTTTTTAGATCTATAATCTTATCCTCACATAGTACATCTGCCTTTCCCTTCCACTGCTCACCTTTTAAAAACACTACACCAGGTACTTCATACTTGTTTGTGTTGGCATAGATGTCATCAAAGAATTTAAAGTTAGCTTTCATTACGCTACATAGTTCTACTAAGTGATCAACTTCGTGCTGTAGTATAAGCATTTTTTCATCATAGTCATATAAATCTTTTTTATACGCTGTACTATTTCTTGATCTTGATGTGCTAATTTTAAACGTCTCTATTTTGTCGGGTTCTAACATAAAAGTATGAAAGTATCTACCCTCTATCAACGCTTTTGTTTCTTGTACGGGTTGCCTAAACCCTCTAGGATTATTTAATAAAGTGTATATGTCTGAGTTCGATAAGAATTTTTTACCGAACTCTCCATAATAATCTTTATCATTCTCAAGGCGTTTTAATATCGCCTCCATTACTTAACTTCTTTTTTAATAGCATTTAATGCCTTTGGAGTAAAGTCATACTTCTTTTTCAAAGCATTTACCACAGCATCAAACCCAAGATGTTTATTAGCCACTACATACTTTAAGCAGTCCGACCATTTTGCATCTCCTATGTCTATTACGCCTTTGTTTACAACCACCTGTGTCTTTCCGTGTGTATTGGTAACATCAGGATCATTGGTGTCATCTATTAGTAATAAACCATTCAAAGCATACTTTCTTGCATACGATGAAGAACTTCCGAAGCTTTGTGCTATGTCCATCCCTTTTCTATTTGGATCTACACCAGCACAAGAACTTACACTGATCTCTTCTGATCCTTCTCTGTAAGTAGCTGTGGCTATGATAGTTACGATACCACCCATATCTACCACCTCATCAGATAGTGTTATAGATGCTTTGTGTTTCTTTAGTATAGGCTTTACGGCCTCAAGTATGTCCTCACAAGAACGATACTTGTATTTGCCAAAACTATTGTATTGGTTTTTAGGAGCCTTCAACTCCGATTGTATTAAATTTAATTTACTCATTGTTTATTTATTTATTGTTTATTTTATTTATAAGCTTTTTATAATATATATATTTATCTTCCCAGTATTTTTTAAATCCTTCTTTTGTTACCTTATTTGATTTATATTTTGGATGAATTACTTTGTAACCATTGCTTTGCAACATTTCTATTGCTTCCAGTTCTTTTTTATGTAACATTTCTAAAGCTATTAATACATTTTTATAACTAGACTCACTTTCTTCCATTAACTGATCTAAATACGTGTGTTTTTTTTTCATTGTTTATTTATTTATTGGTTATTTCGTTATAAAGATTTCTCCAGTCAGCATCATCATCTATTTTTTCTGCCATCTTATTTTGTGCATATATAATAGTAGAGTGATCAATATACTGATCGTACTTATCATTAGCATACTCCTGTATGTAATGAATGTTTATATTGTTTTGCTTACATATGTAAAAGAACATATGTCGAGCATCAATATTTTTTCTTTTTTTGGATTTATCAAATATATTTGATTGTGCTACTCTCAGCCTGTTGCAGACCTTCCTTAGTAGACTTTGTATTGATTCTGTTTTCGTCATATTCTTGTTCGTTTAATAAATACTCTTGTTGTAAGTATACGTCATCAATGGTCATCAATTGATGATAAAACATATACATATCTTTACTTTTTCCCATTGTGCTAATATAATTATTGTTAGTAAAATATGCAAGAAATGTTGGTGAATTATTTTTTAGCTTTTATTAAAATATCTAAATCTTGTAACACTCTAAGCATTCCTATGCCTTCGGCTTTTTCTCTTGAGTTTCCAAAGTCAAGTAGTTCCATTGCCATTTCTCTTTGCGTTTGTATAAATTTTTCTAAGTTCATCGTTTGGTTTATTTAATTTATATATAAATTTTATGGCATCAATGGTGGCTTTTATTTCTTTTTTTTGTATGTACTGCCACCACTTTAATTCTTTTAATTGCGTATTTAATTCTTTTAGATCCGCGATGCCGTTTATTATTTCAATGTCTCTGTTCGTCATCTTCTTCATCTGTTATGTGAACAAAGTTTTTTTCTAACCAATCTTTAGAAACTCCCTTCTCGATTAGCTTTTCTTTTAATTTATCTTTTTTCATTTGTTATTTTATTTTTAATTATTTGTTCTATTCTTTTTTGTCTCTTGATCTCTTTGTCAAGTTCTTTTAATTGTTTTTTTATCTCTTTTATGATTTCCATTTCTTTAGCCTTTCATTATATTTAATTAATAATTCTCTTTTTAGTGGGTCTACCATACCCCGTTCAACGGCATCCATACATATTTGATAATGTAATCTGTGCACCCTTTCTTCGAGGTATTGCTTGTGTCTCATACATCTGGTGTATTTTTTAAATAGTTTCATTACTGTATTTTTTTAGTTTAACTTCTTCTATTTCAAAATGTTCTGCTACTGATCCAAGCAGTTTTGCCCCCTCATAGGTACAAGACCAAGAAACATCTTGTGGATATTCACCACCATAATATCTATATACTTTATACATTTTCATAATCATCAATTAATTTTTCTAACATTGTGTCTGTATATATTTTACTATATAACTTCACTTCTCTATAATCTTTGGTGTATTCATTTCCATCTATGAATGTCATACCACCGTTGCCGTCATTCCAAATGCTTATTCCTTTGTGATTTGTTCGGCATTCATACCCAAGACCTCTCCGTGTCTCAAAGTATCTTACGTTTGTTACTTTTAGTTGTGTCATATTACTTATCGTTTTTAATTGTTATTATTTTTTGATTAAATTTCATCTTTGGTTGATTGAGCAATATCTGTTATTACTTCTTCAATCACGTGGTGCACATCATCGCTATTTAGTATTGTGTTAACCAACCATTCTATTTCATCGTGTGGTTGCATACAATCATTCAGCACCCACAATGCGTATTTCTCTACGTCTTTCTGATTTATTTTTTTATTCATCTTTATCTAATCTTTTAATTGTTAGTATTTTGTCATTTTCTTTTTTGAACCACACCAATAAATTTATTAGTTGGTCTAACTCCAAAGCATTCAACCTATTCTCTGAGTAATGTAAATTAGTTACATTCTTGTTGAAAAGTTTTGTGGCTTGGATCTTTATGTCATTTATTAAATTTTGTTTGTTCATAATTGTTTGTTTTATTGTTTGTTTATCTGTAAAAGTTTTCTTGGTCTTTCTGTATTGCTTCTGCTTCTCGTATCCATTCTTGTATTTCTTCTTCAAATACGTAGTCGATGTAGTCAACGTCCTCATCAAATACAATCTCTCTACATTTTTCCTCGAATTCATCTTTGTAATAGTACAAGTCATTAGGATCAATGGCATCGTGTCGCTCATCGTGTAGCCAATAGATTTCGTATCCATCAGCTGTATTTAGTTGGTCAAATATATATGTTTTCATAATTGTTTGTTTTTAGTTATAGTTATTATATTCTTTTATAAATTCTACTACTGCTTTGTAAGTGGTGTCTATATCGCAAGTCATAACTGCATCAGAAATACGCTTACTCATATGCTCTTGATAACACTTGTCAATTACTGGCATCAACCAATCCCAAGAGGAGTGGTATTGTAGTTCTTCTTCGTGTAATACATCTAATGTATTATCGTCAAAGTCATACTCACTATATCCATCGTGCATTATTTGATGCACTTCCATAAATTCTGCTATTAGTTTATTTTGCTCCATAATTATTTGTTTTATTTTTAATTTACTACAAACCCAGTACTATCTTTTTTGGCATCTCCTTTTGCCTTCAATCCTAATACTACATTTTTATGTTTAGTCATTTCTAAATCTGTTTTATCTCCGTCTATTACTTTAAATCCTTTGTAAGTATCGGGTAATTTATTTCTAAATACTATCGACACATTGCCACCTGCATTTAATACGTTCATAACGTCCTGTTCATTGTCTTCCTTTCGTGATAATGTTACGTGATACCTGCTTCCCAAATACTTTTTCACTTTTCCAGGTATTGCCGTATAGTCATACACTATAATATTTTTGTATGTATCGTCATTTAATAAATCTAAATTCGCATACTTTTTTAATTGGTATACAAAATCTACATCGCTCAATGTGTTTAGCCTTAAAGCAAACATTTCATTTGTCAATTTACTTTTGATAGCTATTTTGTTGATCTCCTTTGCTAGTTGATTAATAAATTTTTGCCTATCAAATAAATAGTAATTTGTTTTATTTATTCTTGATTGTTGTACGTTGGTAAACTTACCACGTCCTGCCGTAAATAAACAAGCTAATGCACAGCCTTTTGAAGCTTTAGGGCATAAGTTTATGCCCTTTGCGTTCTGTGTGTGTGGTGCAAGTGATAAATTGAATGTCGTAATTTCATTCTTATTTAGTTTTGCATTACCTCCTTTAGATAGTAAGTTTTTTACTTCTTTATATTGCTTTGTAATTGCTTCCATATTTAATTGTTTGTTTTATTTTTAAAAAAATAGGGGAACTATACACGACAAATAGTATAATTTTACAAAGTTGGTTTCTCCTAACTTTAACCCTATTTATTTTATTTTATTTGTTTGCGAATATGTAACAATCGTTATATAAACTTTTCTTGTTGTATTTATGTAGATCGTTTGTATGTACATTTTGTGTTGATGTACATTGAACCATTACAATGATTGTTAAAATAAAAATTGTTGTTGTTATAATGATTTGACTCAAATTCAACCAAATCATATTTTTTGTGTACTTATCCATAATTATTTGTTTTTTGTTTGTTTATTGTTTGTTAATCGTTGGTAAAGATATTAAAGTTTTTTTAATGTGCAAATGTTTTTTTAAAAAAAAGTATTGTTTCAATCCTCATAAATTTTCTTTCATTTCGTCAAAATCCCCAAAAATTTAGTGGTTTATCATCTGTTAAATGTCTTTTTCGGATTGCGTTTCCGTTTTATTTTTTTCTTTTTTCAATACTCTTTTTTATTTGTTTTTTAATTTGATTATGTGATACGCCATAAATGACCAGTAGTTTTTAATAATTTGATCCTCTAATTTTTCGCTCAAGGTATCCACTTCTAATAAGTTTTTAGATAGTTCTAAAATTTTATTGTATTGGTATGGAATATTAATAGCAGAAGGTAAACCTTGCAACCAATTTGCAAACCTGTTTTGAAAATTTGGATATCTCAGTTGATTATTTTTATAATTAAATTCACTTTCAAAACAATCAAATAAAAAATCTAATTTTTCTTTTGGTGTATCTGTTTTTATTCCGTAATCTTTTCCATCTATTGCACTTAATAAATAGGTTTGAATATTATCTAAATATTTCTTTGAGTTAGTTCTTAGCATTTTATTTGTTTTTATTGGGGGCTTTCGCCCCCTTGTTTTTATACCTGTGCAAGCACTGATATTGTTATTATTAGGATTGTTGTTAATGTTATGATTTTACTCAAGTTAAACCATAAGATGTTTTTTTGATATTTATTCATAATTGTTTATTTTAATTTAAGTTTGTTTGTTTGCAATTCGTTTGCGTTTCGTTGGTACAATTATAGGCAATAAAACAAATACAATCCAAATTTTGTTTAACCTTTTTGATTTTGAACATAACAGGGAAACAACAGATAAGAAAAAAAAGTTTAGCACGTTAAACAAAACAACAAAGTTTTCTAACCTGTTAAACAGAGATGAAAAAAAAATTAATAAACTTTTGTTTGATTTTAGCACCTGTAAAACAACAATAAAAAATATTTTTGTTTAGGTTAATTATTTGTGGGATAGATTCTATTCCTTCCCTCTGAATGTCTTGAAGGGAAGGTTTAAGATTTAAACTTAATCTGTTGATCAGGTTAATGTTTAATACGTTAAACGAAAAATAAATTATTGAATTTACTTTGATTTAAATTTTAAATTTATTACGTGGACTAAACGTAGATATAACGTTAACCACTACGCACTAACTACGCACACACGCACACACGTAAAAACGCCAAAAAATCCTACAAAAAAAAATTTATTTTATACCCCCCTATGTCAAAAAAAATCGTTTTCGTATGCGCACACGTAGACGTATATCAATATATAACCCCCTACCTCTACATATCTAATATATATATAGTATCTTTATATATACTGTATGTTACTACAGTAAGATCCTTGGGACGTTTTTCTGCTGAGAAGTGAAAAGCCAGCTGTAGTTAAAGCCTACCATCAGCAGTGTCCTGGGGTTAGTTTCTTTAAAATAGGTCTATTTTGTGACGTTTTAGTACTATAGTGACGTTTTTTATAAGAAAATAAATAAAAAAAAATAAAAGTATATATAAGTGCTTTTTTTTATAAGTAGCTTGAAACATAGTAAAAATCGTCACATCGGCACTTTAGTTTGGTAGTATAATATTTATTTATATATTTGTTTCGAATCTAATTTAATTAAATACAATATGTCCTACACCCCTAAAGAGTTGGTCTTTGATGAGAAGGCCAAGCGCAAGTTAAAAAGCGGTATTACTAAAATCTGCAACGCAGTAAAGAGCACGCTTGGTCCGGCTGGTAAAACAGTAGTTATAGAATCCCCTAATCATACCCGTGGTATTACAGTTACAAAGGATGGAGTGACTGTAGCTAAGTCGGTTTACTTGTTAGATCCGGTAGAAAATCTAGCGGTTCAGATGATTAGAGAGGCTTCTCAAAACACTGCAGATTCGGCTGGAGATGGTACGACAACGAGCATCGTTCTGGCGGAAGCATTGATAGAACAGGGGTTGGAGGAGTTGGAGGAGCAGCCAGATATCAATATTCCTAAGCTTGTAAAGCAGATCAACGAAGGAAGGGATAAAGTAGTCAAAGAGCTGGAGAGAATGGCTAAGAAGCTAAATAAAAAGAGACTGCTTGATGTGGCTTCTATATCGGCAAATAACGACAGGGAGATAGGAAAGATCATTGCGGAGGCTTACGAGAAGGTGGGTGCTGATGGCGTGGTGACGGTAGAGAACTCGGAGACTTCAGAGACTTATGCTGAGGTATATGATGGTATTAAACTGCAGAGGGGATATACCAACAATGCGTTTATCAATAATCACAAGCGGGACGAGTGTGTGCTGGAGAACTGTTATGTGCTAATTACGGATCACGTTATTAATAATGTATTGCAAATTGAGAATATATTAAAACCAATTATTAATCAGGGCAAGGAGCTGCTTATTATTGCAGACTGCAGCCAGAACGTAGTGAATACGCTTGCGGCTAATGCAGCAAGAAATGGTTTAAAGATATGCAATATTACTCCACCTAAGTTTGGCTATAAGAAGCAGGAGATAATGGGCGACATTGCTTTGGCTACTGGCGGTAGTTATATAAGCGAGTCTACGGGTGATGATTTAAATATGATATCGTTAGACCAGCTTGGTATAGCAGAGAAGGTAATAGTAAGTAGAGAAGACACCGTGATGATTGGTGGCAAAGGTGATAAGGTAGCTATTGAGGAAAGGGTTAAGGAGCTCAAGATACAGCACGGTAGTTTAACGGCTAAGGGTGAGCGAGACTTTGTAACAGAGCGTATAGCTAGTTTGAAAGGTGGGATAGGAGTAATCTTTGTGGGTGCGCACTCTGACATTGAGCAGAAAGAAAAATTTGACCGCATCGAGGATGCGGTGTGTGCTGTGAGTTCAGCACTTGAAGAAGGGGTTCTTCCAGGAGGAGGAGTTAGTTTATATAGGGCGTCCTCTAAATTAATGGATACTGGTGCTAGTTTTGGAGAGATATTGCTGTATAGGTATTGTATTACCGAGCCTTTCTTTAATATATGTAAAAACGCAGGGATGGAGGATATGGAGATTGCGGAGATAGAGACGTTGATCCAGAACAGTGAGGTAAATATGGGATACGATGTGAAGAACAATATGTGGGGTGATATGTATAAGATGGGGATATTAGATCCACTTAAAGTAACTAAGAACGCACTAGTCAATGCTGTATCAGTGGCTACGACTATATTAAGCACTAACGCTATTATTACAATGGCGAGAGAAGTAAGCAGTAATTATGAAGCCGGTAAATAAATACATACTGATTGATCCGATTACAGAAGAAGTAAAGACTAACTCTGGGCTTTTGTTAAGTAGTGACGATAAGAATCAACTCAGATACAAGAAAGCAAATGTGGTAGAGACTAGTGACCTAGTGGAAACGATTAATAAAGGAGACGAGATCTATTACGACAAGGCGCAAGCACACGAAGTAATTATTTTAGATAAATCTTACGTAGTTATTCAAGAGCGTGACGTGGTGGTTGTTTTATAGACTTGTTTAGTTCTATAATCGCATTTCGATAAACCTTATCCATATACTTCACATCATCCTTAAATAAAGGATTTACTCTTGGGTCTTCCCCTATTTCTTCACCATTTAGTTTGGCATAGATAGAGCTGACGGCTCTTTTACCCTTAAAAGACAGTTCATATATATTTCCTTCTCTACCCTTTCCTTCTCTCCATAATCTAATATAACCTCTGTCGATTAGTTTTTTAAAACGAGTTCTATCCCAAGACATCATCTCGGCATACTGGTGAAATGTTTTTTTGTTAAAAAAGTTTTCGCTGTATAGAAACAGCATCATATCCAGATCACCCACACTAAAACCATACTTGGCTTTAGCCCAGTAGCGAATGATTCGCCAGTACTTTAAATAATTATGAGAAGGGGTGATTCGTTGCTTAGGTTTGCGTAAAATCTTTTTCATATCTTTGTAAAATTAATAAATTAATCTAAATTATAATGGACAAATGTGAAAAATGCGGCAAGCCTCTTTTAAAAGAAACACTAGAAAAATGTGTTAATGCAGTTTGCGAATCAGCTATCAAAGCTATTGGAGATACTAAAGATAAATTAAATGGTAAATTAAACCATTTAAAAGTGTAAATATGGCACGTAAAAAAACCAAAAAGAAAAATAAAATTTGTGCTGCTGGAATAGCTTGGGCAAAGAGAACCTTTGACACTTACCCTGGTGCATATGCTAATATGGCGGCAAGTAAATATTGTAAAGATCCTAATTACGCTAAGGGTGCTAAAAGAAAAAAGAAATAATGGACGCAAAAAAATTAAGAGAAATATCTAGTCAATTAAAAAAAGCATCAGCTATGCATAAAGCTCAAGCAGGTAAAATTGACAGACTAATTAAATCACTTTCAAAAAAGAAGAAATGAGTAAGTTAAGTAAAGCACAAAGAAAGATTGCAAGAGCAGCTATGCCTTTCGATAAAATCACAGGAGCTGATTTTAAAGTATTAAAAATGATAAAAAAGAAAAAAAATGCCAACAGTAAAATATAAATGTGGAGACACAGGAAAGATGAAAACAAAAGAATTTCCATACAATGCTGTGGGAATACCACAAGCAGTTGAGTTTTATAATTTAAATAAAGAAATGGGTGCTACAATAAAAATGAACCCAGGGAAAGGTAAAACAGAAATGGGTTATTGATGGGAGCTTTAAAAAAATGGAGACAACAACGTTGGGTTCGTATAGGAACTGATGGATCTATAAAGGGTGAGTGTGGTACGAGCAAAGACAAAAAGAATCCAGACCGTTGTTTACCGTATAAAAAAGCTATGTCAATGACAAAAGCAGAACGAGCAGCTACTGCAAGGAAAAAGAAAAGAGAAGGAAGCAAGGGGAAAACCTATGTATCCAACACAAAAAAGGGTAAAGTAACTAAAAAATACACATAATCGTGAAGGTATCTGAATCGACAGAATTTAAAATAGATATTAAGACAGTAATAGCAATAATAATGATAACATCTTCTTTTGTAGGTATGTATTATACATTACAGGAAGATATTGCAGAAGCAAAGATGTTGCCGCCTACAGAGGTAAAAAGGCTAGAATATGACCTAAAAGAAGAGTGGAATAAAGAAAATATAGAAGATCTTCAAGAAAGAGTAGATATGTTAGAGCAGGTAGATGATGTTTTGTTTGAAGAATTAAAAGTATTGTCTATATTAATTCAAGAAGGATCAGAAAGTGATGGTAAACTAGAAGAACTTAATAGACAGTTGGAAGAGTTAAAGAACAAAAAAAATAAACCAACTATAATTGTGAAGGAAGTAGAGGTAGAAAAGAAAAAAAGAAGGTAATGGCTACGAGTAAAAAAAATATGAAGTGCAATGTAGTACGTGCTAGCACAAGACCTGGTAAGAAAAAAATGGTAAAAGCTTGTCAAGGTGGTAAAGAAAAGCTAATTCACTTTGGCGCTAAAGGATACGGTCACAATTACTCAAAGGCAGCTAGAACAAGTTTTAGAGCTAGACATAAGTGTGACACGGCTACATCGAAGTTGACAGCTCGGTATTGGGCGTGTAAACACTTGTGGGCTGGCAAAGGAGGATCTACTAAGAGTTCTCCTAAATCAAGAAGGGGTAAATATTAATTTGTATATTTGTAAAAATAAATCACTATGAAAAATTTTATGGACGGACTCGGAATGATTGATGGCCGAGAAGTTAATTTAAGACCACAACCAGAAATGGGAATTTCTAAATTAGCTAGAATGAAAAAACAAATGAAAAGGTACGACAAAGTACAGATGATGGCAGAAGCTCAAGAGCTAGCCAATGCTAATATTAACTTATTTAAAAAATAAATAAAATGCCAAAAACATTAAAAAAAACCTCTAAGCAATATGTTAAGAGTGGAGTTAAAACAATAAAACCAAAAAAAACTTTAGTTAAAATATCAAACCCATATAAAAAATAAAAAATGAAACACCAAGGTTACAACGACAGATTAGACGAGTCTTTAGGAATGAAGCATAAAGGAAAAAAGTACAAGCAAGATTTGAAAGCTAGAAGAGACGAATCTAAAGGAGATTCTAAACATCTAACAGGTCACGCTTACTCTGGAGATCATTCAATGAAAGAAGACAAGCACTACCCTAAAAGCGTAAAATCACATATAGGAAAATTAATAAAAAAATGAAAAAAATATCATTAATTATAGCACACCCCATATTTAAGTCTGCTTGTGCAGTTGGGATTGGGGCACTGATGATTTTAGAATCTCACCCATTATATGGGGGCTTTGCTTTTGGTGTCGCTGCAAGAGAATTTTTACTAGCGTTTAAAAAGTAATAATATGAAAATGAAAGGATTAGGAGATGTGATTAATCTCGCCACAACGGTTACTGGAGTAAAAGCTGGAGTAAAAGCAGTTTCTAAAATGACAGGAAAACCGTGTGGATGTGAAGAAAGACGAGATACATTAAATCGAAAATATCCTTTTACAAAAGAATAAAAAATGGCATATCAAAAATTACAAACATCAAGAGCATTAAAAGTATTTGCTACGGATAACATCAATGCTTATCCAGATCCTTCTCGAATAGCTACATCAGGGACTAACGCTTCTGTTACATCTAATAAGTTAGTGGCTTCTGGAACTAGTTTTACAACTACAGTAGAAACTGGATACATTGTAGAAAATAGTACAGACGGGTCTTATGCAATAGTTAAAGCAGTAGACAATGACACTACACTTACTTTAAGTGCAGATATATTTACGGGAACTTCTAAAGCTTACATCATATATAGTCAAGTAGCTAAAGAACCTTGCATCATATTTGTGGGCACAGGGGGAGACGTTAACCTATTTACTGCAGACGAAAACACTGTTTTATTTAAAAACATCGCAAACGCTTCTTTTTTACCTGTACAGACTAAAGTTGTAAAAGCCACTGGTACTGCAACTGCAGCTGACTTCATAGCTCTTTGGTAAATGTTTACAACAATTGGTGTAGGCATAGCGACTATATTTAAGTCAACACCTGGCGCTGGCGGTGGTGCATTTGCTTACACTGCTATTGATAATAGTTTTTCAATGGAGTTTGATGGTGTGGCTAGTACGTTTAATGCTGGGCTTTTTCAAGATCTAGATAATGGAGATGTGTCAGCTTGTATTTGGGTTAATACATCAAACACAAGAACAAATACAGATTATTTTTTTGGTAATTCTGGTTCTTCTACAATCGCTGGATTTGATATTTCTATTAATAGATATGGTAGTGTAAGAACATTTAGAAAAACAAGAACACTAAGTGCTGATACTGGTTATAACGTTGTAGGACTTACAACAAACACTTGGCATCATATAGCTTTCACATATGAAGAATCAACAAATACAATTAAGCAATTTTTTGATGGGCAACTTACAGAAACAATAGTAGGTTCAACAAGAACTAAGGCAGCAAGTAGGGATTTACATATAGGTTCTTATAATGGTACAGGTAACTTTTTTCTTGGTAAGCTTGATGAGGCAGCTATTTGGAGCACAAAACTTTCTGAAGAAACAATACAAGCTATATACAATGCCACAGCAAATAATCCTGGTAAGGTAGCTGATTTAAGTGAAACACCTGAAGGCGCACCTGCTGCCTGGTATAGAATGGGAGATTAATTATGAGTACAAATTATATAGCACCAATGTGGCGAATGCCAAGAAACACTAACAAAGATAAGTTAAGTAATTATAGCATAAACTTTAATGGAAGTACTGATTATATAGACTGCGGTAGTCCATCTTTGTTTGATGATTTAACTTCTTTTTCTTTTTCTTGCTGGTTTAACTCTGATTTAAAAAGTCAAGATAGAGGTATTTTAGGAAAATGGTTAAGCGGTACAGATAGAAGTTTTGCATTAAATCTTGAAACAAGTGGTAATATAAGATTTGTTGTTAGAAATAGCAGCCAAACTGCTGTATCAACTTATATTAATACTTCTGACTGGAGTACAGGAAATTGGTATAATGTAATAGGTGTTTATGATGGTACTAATGTTAAAGTATATTTAGATGGTGTTTTAAAAGATACAGCATCACTAACAGGTACAGTTTTAAACACTACACATCCATTCAGAATAGGAAAATATCATAGTACAACAGCAACTTTTAGTGGTAAAATTTCACAAGTATGTTTTTTTGATTATACATTATCTACTGATCAAAGAAATTACCTATACAACTTAAACAATCCAATGGCTATAACAGGTGCAGAACCTGTAGCGTATTGGCCACTAGGTGACAACTCAAATCCAAATTCAAATGCTGGTTATCCTAACATTTCAGTTGGAGCAGATAGTGTTTTTGAGTTTGATGGGAATGATTATGTAAATACAAATTTTCAAATAGGAACAGAAACAGCTTATAGTTTTTCTGCTTGGTTTAAAATAGCTTCAGCACCAGCAGCTGATTCAATTATTCTTGCTGATGCTAATTCAGCAGGTCAATCAAGAAGTCAAAGAGCACAATTAGGTTTTTATCAAAATTTCTTTTTTGCTATTATGGGTAATGGCAGTTCCTCTTGGTATGATTTATCAAGCTATAATATTTCTGCTGCATATGATAACAATTGGCATAATATAACATTAGCAATTAATGGAACAAGTCAAAAACTTTATTTAGATGGTTCTTTAGTACGAACTTATACATCATCAATTAGTGCTGGTACAGCAGGAACACAAAATTATACTATAGGTAGATATGGAGATTATAATGGTCATTATTTTGAAGGAGAACTTTCAAATGTTCAAATTTGGGATACAGAGTTATTAGCTTCAGAAGTTACTACACTTTACAATTCAGGAGTGCCATTAACAGGAACACAACCTCAAGAAGCTAATCTAAAAGCTTGGTATAAGTTAGACCAATCTGCAAACTGGGAAGCAGATAGTTCAGGCAATTGGCAGATACCAGATGCAGTTTCAGCATATCCACAGAGTTTTGATTTTGATGGGAGTAATGACTTTATAAATACTAATCTTAACGTTGATAACTATACAAATTTAACTTATTCAGTTTGGGTTAATCCTACATCA
>MDTA01180766.1_pt1 | contig 52356 bp, 48 predicted proteins | sample 811151 | NCBI WGS metagenome assembly MDTA01 (sample SAMN05326648, study PRJNA326480) | marine metagenome | isolation source: seawater | place: Indian Ocean: South | collected 2010
CCACATCAGCGAGCCGTAACCGAACACCCATTCGATTCCGGCCAGGGTTTCATCGGTGATCGGTGTGATGGGCTGCGTCATGATGCGGATCGTTCCGGTTGCGGCTGGTCGGCGGCCATTGGTCGGCCGATTCGTTTCATTCTTCGTGCGGCTTCTCGGAAGCGTCGAATCACTCGCTTGGTGACTGCGGGCTTCAAAACCCTACGGCAACCGGGGGTTTTTCCTGGTTCACACCGATCACGGGGCGCTTTCATTGACAAGCCAAGTCATGGGCGTCAACGATTGTCACAGAATCATAACAAAAGACGTTCCGCTGCTTGCGTTTTTCTTTCGGATACGAAAGCAGCGGTCCCGGAGGATGCGGAGAAAATCCGAAAGGCAGCGCGGGACAGAGGGGCTGACCCATGAGGCACCCGACACGGGACGGCGACAAGGTTTACGAAGTCGCCATCTATAACAAAGACGTCCGGTCCTTGGTCAAGGACAACCAATCTCACATTCTATTCGACGACAACTGGGCCGACGCCCAGGTGCACGACGTCGTGGCCAAAAATGAAAGCCAGGCGCGTGAGATGATCGCCGAGCGGTATCCGCCCGGCGACGGCTTCGTCATTCAGTGGGTCGACCAGGCGTCTTAAGCGCCCGGGTATCGGGCATGCCGCCTGGGCGGGGGCTGGGGCGGTAAGCGGCGGCAGACGCATCCTGGGCTTCACGGCTTCAGAGTGCTTGGTGCGCCCTAACGGAACGTCGCCTCAGGCGGGGCGGGCTTTCGCGCGTTCCGCATCGCGCAGCGTCTTGCGGCGGATTTTTCCCGTCGCCGTCATCGGCAGCGTGTCGACGAATTCGATCAGGCGCGGATATTCGTGGGACGAAAGGCGCGTTTTCACGAAATCGCGGATGGCGGCTTCGATTGCAGGTCCGGCGGTTTCCCCCGGCATCAGGATGATGAAGGCTTTGACGGCCTCGGTGCGTACGGGATCGGGCACACCGACGACGGCGGCCAATTGCACGGCCGGGTGGCGGGTCAGACAGTCCTCGATCTCGCCGGGGCCGATGCGGTAACCGGCCGACGTGATGACATCGTCGCCGCGCCCGACGAACCACAGATAGCCGTCGTCGTCGCGATATCCCCGGTCGCCCAATACCCACCAATCGCCGCGCCGGTTGGCTTCGGCGGCCTGGGCGTTGTTCCAATAGCTCAACAGCATCACCGGGTCCGGCGCGCGGCAGGCGAGGTCGCCTTCGCGGTCCGGCGGCAGGACGTTGCCGTCTTGGTCGATCACATCGACGATGTGACCGGGGGCGGGGCGGCCGACGGAGCCGGGCTTGACCGGCATGATCTCGGCGCAGTTGGCGGTGATGATGTTGCATTCCGTCTGGCCGTAGAATTCGTTGACCGTCAGGCCCAAGGCGTCGCGGCTCCAATGGATCAATTCGGCGCCGACCGGTTCGCCCGCCGACGCAATAGACCGTAAACCCAGGTTGTAACGCGTGCCGATGTCCGGAACCTTGCTCATCAGGCGCAGGGCCGTCGGCGGCATGAAAGTGTTGCGCACGCCGAGCCGCGCCATCAGGGCGAGGGCTTCTTCCGGATCGAATTTACGCGCACGGTGCGCGACCACCGGCACACCCAGGTGCCAGGAACACATCAGCGCGTTCATCAGTCCGCCGATCCAGGCCCAATCGGCGGGTGTCCACATCAAGTCGCCCGGCCGGCCCAGGAAATTGTGGAACATCTCCGCCGCCGACATGTGCCCCAGCAGCACCCGATGGGCATGGAGCGCGCCCTTGGGGTTCCCCGTGGTGCCCGATGTATAGATGATCAGCCCCGGATCATCGGCGGCGGTATCGACGGGCGTGAAGGCGTCCGACGCGCGGCTCAGTTCCGACCAGAAATCGATAAATCCGACAGTTCCCGTCTCGCCGCCGTCTTGCCCGGCGTCGATGACGAGGACGGTGGCCAGGTCCGGCAAGCGGTCGCGGAACGCATCGACTTTCGGCAGATTGGCGAGGTCGGTGATCAGCGCCGCCGCGCCGGCGTCGGCCAAACGGTATTCCAGGGCATCCTCGCCGAACAGGGTGAACAGCGGGATCGAGATCAGGCCCGCCTTCCAGGCCGCGACGTGGGTCACCGCCGCCTCGACCGACTGTGGCAGCAGCACGCCGATGCGGTCGCCGGGCGCAAGCCCGCGCGCGCGGAACAGGTTGGCGGCTTGGTTCGAAAGGGCGCGGATGGCGCCGAAGCTGTATGTGACGGTATCGGCCGTGCCGCCCGCGCCGGATGCGACGATCAGCGCCGGTGCGTCCGCGTTGCGCGCGGCTTGTCGGTCGCAGACATCGACGCCCATGTTGTAGCGCGCGGGAATGTCCCAGGAGAAAGATCCGTAGAGGTCGTCGTAGCTATCGCTTTTGATCAGCATGATCCGCAGCAACCCTCCCAGGCTTCCGATCCGTTTGATGGGAAGCGATCAACGGGTTTAGCAACCTGCGGTTGGACGGGCAATTTTCTTGAGAGGGCGTGTCGGCAGGTTGACGGCGGCTACTTGAATGCGGCCATGTCCTGGCCGTCGGATTCGAAATAGCGGTAGGCCTCGACCGTCTCGATCAGCACGCCGTCGTATCCCTGGGCAATCAAGCCATAGACGAAGGATTTCGGATCGCCATAGATGATCTTGTGCCATTCGGGCCGCCAGTATTCGACGAAATAGCGGTCTGGGTCGGTCGGGTAGGGGGCGGTGATCCAGCGTGGCCCGCCGGATCGCCAGCCGGGCTGCCAATAGAACCGATAGCTCGCCGCCGTGCCGACGTCCATGCGGGCCAAAACCATGCGCTTGGCGCCCAACTTCTTGTACTTCATGGTTTCGATGGCGCGCTTGGAGAAGGGCTGGCGACCATGAAACACGTCGACCATGATCATGTCGTAGTTGGTGTCGTGAAGCTTGAGCGCGAATTCCGTTTCCGTGCCGAAGGCGGTCGTATCCCGCAGATAGACGAAGTTCTCGGCACTGGACATGGACAGGATATTGCTCGGGTTCTCGCGATACGGCCGGGACGGATAGGCCGGCAGCTTGTTGATGAACGACAGTTCCTTGTCCGCCACGAAGGGCAGGAAACCCTGGCGGGTGCTGGCGCGCAGAATTTCATCGACTTTTTTGGGCTGCTTCGCGAAATCCATGGTCAGGATGCTGACCCGGTTCTGCTTGGCGACCCTGATCAAGCGGTCGAAGATTTCCTTCTGATCTTTGCTCGTCGGTTTGCCGAATTCTTCATAGCCGTAGAACATGCCGTCCTGCAGAACGGCGTCGATGGACAGCATGTAGGCCCGGGCCGGAAACACCTTCTGGTTATCGACCTCGTCATGCTTTTCTAATAATTCCATGCCGTTATGGGTCATGATGACGAAGTTCGGGTTCATCGATCGGGCATATTCGGCGATCTTAGAGACCAGCTTGCGCATTTCGTCGCGGTAATCGGTCAGACGGCCCAGCACCGGCGCCTGCGGCAGGCCGGGTGTCTGCAATGCCTCGCCCTGGACACGGACCTGACCGGGGCCGCCCGGTTGGGGGGCCTGGGCGTCCGCCGACGAGGGCAGGACCACGGACGCGCCCGCGACCAGCGCGGCGGCGATCACCGAAAGAGCGATTTTTCGAAGCGGTTTCATCATTTTCCCGTACAGGCTTCTTGCCACGGATACCTTATCGGGCAAGGGTTAACCAGTCCTTATCCGGTAAGAGATCGGGCCCAAGGGCGTCTTGTTCCCCCCGGTCGCGCAGAGTAGATTGCCGCCATGCAACAAAGCCCTCAATTCCAGGCCACGGCCTGCCCCCACGATTGCCCGTCGACCTGCGCGCTAGAGGTCGAGGTGCTGGACGAAACCACCATCGGCCGGGTGCGCGGCAACCCGCGCAACGATTACACGGCCGGTGTCATCTGCGCCAAGGTCGCGGCCTACCGCGAACGGGTCCATCACCCGGAACGCCTGACCAAGCCGCTGCAACGCGTCGGCGCCAAGGGATCGGGGGAATTCCGCGAAATTTCCTGGGACGACGCCATAGACGAGGTCGCGAATGCGATCGAAAAGGCCTGCGCCCAATACGGTGCGCAGGCCGTCTGGCCCTATCATTTCGCGGGCACCATGGGGTTGGTGCAGCGCGACTCGATCCACCGTTTTCGTCATGCCTTCGGGTTTTCACGCGAACACGAAACCATCTGCGTGACCACGGCCTGCAACGGCTGGGCCGCCGGGCACGGTCTTATCTGGGGCGCCGATCCGCGTGAAATGGCGGAATCGGATCTGATCGTCGTCTGGGGCGGCAATCCGGTCTCGACCCAGGTCAACGTGATGACCCATATCGCCAAGGCGCGGAAGACGCGCGGCGCCAAACTGGTCGTCATCGATCCCTATCGCACGCCGACCGCCGAACAGGCGGACATCCATATTGCGGTCAAACCGGGCACCGACGGCGCCCTTGCCTGCGCGATCATGCACGTGCTGTTCGCCGAGGACATGGCCGATTGGGATTACATGCGGCAGTACACGGACGGGCCCGAGCGTCTGCAGCAGCACCTGTCGACGCGCACGCCCGAATGGGCCGAAGCCATCACCGGTATCCCGGCCGACGACATCCGCGATTTCGCGCGGCTTTACGGAAAGACGGATCGCGCCTATCTGCGCTGCGGCTATGGCTTCACCCGGTCGCGCAATGGGGCGGCCAACATGCATGCCGTGACATGTCTGCCGGCGGTGACCGGCAAGTGGAAGCACCGGGGCGGCGGCGCGCTGTTCTCCAACCGCGAACTCTATGGTGTGGACGGGACCTTGATCAAAGGTCTCGACGTCGTCGATCCCGATACCCGCGCCCTCGACATGTCGCAGATCGGCCGCGTCCTTACGGGTGACGATGCGGCCCTCAAAGGCGGGCCGCCGGTCACGGTCCTGTTCAATCAGAACATCAATCCGGCCGAGGTGGCGCCGGAAACGACCAAGGTCATCGACGGCATGATGCGCGACGATCTGTTTACCTGTGTTCACGAGCAATTCATGACGGCCTCGGCGAAACTCGCCGATATCGTCCTGCCGGCGACCATGTTCCTGGAGCACGAGGACATGTACCAAGGCGGCGGGCACGTCTATCTGCAGGTCCACAAGGCACTGATCGAAGCGCCCGGCGAATGCCGCTCCAACGTCGAGGTCATCAACGGCATCGCCCGGCGGTTGGGCTCGGATTATCCCGCCTTCCACATGTCCGCTTGGGAATTGATCGACGACGCGCTGAAGCGCGGCGGGCGGCCCGGTGCCGACGAGGTCCATGCCATGGGGTGGATCGACTGCACCAAGTCGTTTGAAGACGCCCATTTCCTGGATGGTTTCGGCCATGCCGACGGCAAGTTCCATTTCGCCGCCGATTGGCCGGCGATCGGGCCCGACAGCGAGGCCATGTCGTCCCTGCCGGATCACCTGGACGTCATCGACGGGCCGAGCGAGGCTCATCCGTACCGGCTGGTCGCCGCCCCGGCGCGGCGTTTTCTCAACACCTCGTTCACGGAAACGCCGTCGAGCCGCAAGAAGGAAGGCCGCCCGACGGCCCTGATCCATCCGGACACCTGCGCCGCACTCGGCCTGGCGGATGACGATCAGGTCCGCCTGGGTAACGACCTGGGCAGCGTCGTCGTCCACGTCCGGCCGTTCGATGGTTTGCAGGCGCATACGGTCGTGGTCGAAGGCATTTGGCCCAACGACGCCTTCGTCGAAGGACGCGGCATCAACACGATCGTCAGCGCCGACGCGGCGTTGCCGGGCGGTGGGGCTGCCTTCCACGACACGGCCGTCTGGATGCGCCCGGCGTGACCGGCCCGCATATGAACAGCCACATCATCGTCGTCGGCAACGAAAAGGGCGGCAGCGGGAAATCGACCACGGCCATGCATTTGGCTGTCGGCCTGATGCGGGCCGGCCGCTCCGTCGCCGTGATGGACACGGACGTGCGCCAGGGATCGCTCCGCCGGTTCCTGGAAAACCGACGGGCCTATGCCCAATCCATCCCGGGCAAGGTGCCGATGCCGGAATACCTGGAGGTCGCCCCCGGCGAAGACAGCGACGGCACGGAAATGCTGGCCGAGGTTCTGGCCCAGGCGCGGGACACGGCGGAGGTTGTCATCATCGACACGCCGGGTCATGCGACGCCGCTGTCGGAAGAAGTCCATTCCCATGCCGACACCCTGATCACGCCGCTGAACGACAGCTTCGTCGACCTGGATGTCCTGGCGAAGGTCGAACTGGGCGACGAGTTGATCGTCAAGGGGCCCAGCCGCTATGCCGAAATGGTCTGGAAGCACAAGATCGCCCGCGCCCGGCGCGATGGCGGCAATGTCGATTGGATCGTTCTGCGCAACCGGCTGAGCCCGCTGGATTCCCGAAACCGGCAGGAAATGGAAAAAGCGCTGAAGCAATTGGCGAAGCGGATCGGTTTCCGTTTTCTGCCAGGCTTCGGCGAACGCGTGATTTTCCGCGAACTGTTCCTCGCGGGCCTGACCATCATGGACATCAAGGAAACCGGCGACCCGGCGGCCATGTCGATGTCGCATCTGTCGGCCCGCCAGGAGGTCCGGGCGCTGATCAACGAACTGCACCTGCCGCCGGCGTCGGGTTCTGCGGAATAACGCCTTCCAAGCGCGCCTTCTCTGGCGAAGCCCCTTCAAACCCCTTATCTTTTCGCCATGAGCGGATCAGACAAGTTGCCCCGCAAGCCGGCCGAGCGGGCCGAGATCGACGCCTTTCTGGACAAGGTCGCGAAGGCGCCCGTGCAGGCCACGGCCGGGGGGCGCGGGCGCCTGATGTTCGGCATGGACGCCACGGCCTCGCGGCGCCCGACCTGGGACCGCGCGGCGCGGCTGCAGGGTGAGATGTTCCTGGTGACCCGCGAACTGGGCGGTCTGGACGTGCAGTTGGCGTTCTTTCGCGGTTTCGGTGAATTCAAGGTCTCCAAATGGACCGGCGACGCGGGTGAACTGACCCGCCTGATGACAGGCGTTGATTGCCTGGCCGGTGAGACCCAGATCGGCAAGCTTCTCAAGCACGCGGTCAACGAAACCCGGCGCCGCAAGGTCAACGCCGTCGTCTACGTCGGCGATTGCTGCGAGGAAGACGTGGACGCCCTGGGCAAGTCGGCAGGTGAATTGGGGCTGCTGGGCGTGCCCGTCTTCATGTTCCACGAAGGGGCGGAGCCGATCGCCGGGTTCGCTTTTCAGCAGATCGCCAAGCTGTCGGGTGGGGCCTATTGTTCGTTCGATACGGCCAGTGCCGGTACGTTGAAAGAGCTTCTTTCCGCCGTCGCCGTCTATGCGGCGGGCGGACGGCTGGCTCTGGAAAACCTCGCCGAGGCCAAGGGCGGCGAGGTCTTGCGGATCGCGCACCAGATGAAGGGTGGGGAACACTAGGCCGTGTCGTATTTGATTCTCGGTGTCGCGCTGCTGGCTGCGTTTCTGTTGGGCGTACGTTGGTATGCGACAGCGAACGTAAAGACATTGAAGAAGGTTTTGTTTTTCGTCGTCGGCGGTTTGGCGGTCGCGGCGGCGCTCTTCTTCATCATCACCGGACGGTTTGCCTGGGCGATGTTCGCGGCCTCGGTCTTGCTGCCCATGCTGTTGCGGGCACGGCAGGTCTACCGGACGGCCAAGAACTTCTCGCGCATGACCGGGGCCGGGCAGGGGGCGCAGACGGGCCAGACCTCCGACGTGGAAACACGCTTTCTGCGCATGGGCCTGGACCACGATACGGGCGAGGTTTGGGGCGAGGTTCTCGACGGTCCGTTCACCGGGCGGCGATTGGCAGACATGTCACTCGACGACCTGATCGACCTGTTGCGTCAGTGCTGGACCGACGACGCGGACTCGGTGCGTGTTCTCGAGGCCTATCTCGACCGGACGCATCCCGATTGGCGGGAACGGGCGGAGGCGTCTTCAGGCGGCGGCAGCGGCCAGGGGGCCGGTGCCGCCGCTGGCGGTCCGGCGTCCGGTCCGATGTCCCGCGCTCAGGCGCTGGCCGTTCTGGGGCTGGAAGAAGGGGCGAGCAAGGAAGAGATCAAGGCTGCCTATCAGCGAATCATTTCCGGCCTGCATCCCGATCATGGTGGGTCCGACTATCTGGCGGCGCAAGTCAACGAGGCAAAGGCGGTTTTGCTGGGGAATTGAAGCGGCAAGCGATTCGGTTACGGTTGCATGACGTTCCGTCGAGGCATTGGCGCAAAGCCGATGAATCCGGGCGATGGAGGGCGGAAAATCGCGCGGTTGCGGTGCAACAGGCGGTATGGCACAAAAAAGCCCCGCCGCCGCCCGGACCGGGCGGCGAATAGACTTTCGCCGCTGAGACTTCGCAGCAGACCGCCCACAGTAGAAAGTTCCGCCATGAACGCTCCCGTCCGGAAGGCCGTCCTGCCCGTCGCCGGTCTCGGCACGCGCTTCCTGCCCGCGACCAAGGCGATGGCCAAGGAAATGCTGCCGATCGTCGATAAGCCGCTGATCCAGTATGCGATCGAGGAAGCCCGCGCCGCCGGGATCGAGGATTTCGTCCTGGTTACCGGGCGCGGCAAGACGATCATGGAAGATCACTTCGACCATGCGGTGGAACTGGAACAGGTGCTGGAAGCGCGCGGCAAGACCCGCGAATTGGATATTGTCCAGGACGCGATGGTGCCGCCGGGTCATCTTGCCTATGCGCGCCAGCAGAACCCGCTGGGTCTGGGGCATGCCATCTGGTGCGCCCGGCAAGTCGTTGCCGGGGAACCCTTTGCCGTCCTGCTGCCCGACGATTTGGTGAAGGCCGAGCCCGGGTGCCTGGCGCAGATGATCGAGGCCTACAATGACGTCGGGGGCAATATCGTCGCCGTCGAGGACGTGCCCCGCGATCAGACCAACAAGTACGGTATTCTTGATGTGGAACACGACGATGGGCGGCTCGCCCGGGCCAAGGGTCTGGTCGAAAAGCCGGACCCGGCGGATGCGCCGTCGACCCTGTCGATCATCGGCCGCTATATCCTGCAGCCCGAGGTCTTCGAATACTTGGATAAGCATGAGAAAGGCGCCGGCGGTGAAATCCAGCTGACCGACGCCATGGCCAAGACCCTGGGCACCGTGCCGTTCCACGGTCTGCGCTTCAAGGGGCGGCGGTTCGATTGCGGATCCAAGGCCGGGTTCATCGAGGCCAATGTCGCCTTCGCGCTGGAACGCCCGGACCTGGCCGACGGCCTGCGCGAAACCCTGAAAACCTACCTCTAGCGAATACAAAGGAAGTCACAGCATGCACGTTGCCGTCGTCGGGACCGGATATGTGGGATTGGTGTCGGGTGCCTGTTTCTCGGAATTCGGCCACAATGTCACCTGCGTCGACAAGGACGCCGGAAAGATCGAGGGCCTGCACAAAGGCGTGATGCCGATCTATGAGCCGGGGTTGGACAAGCTGGTCGAAAGCAACGTCAAGGCCGGGCGCCTGGATTTCACCACGGACCTGGCCGAGGCGGTGAAGGCCGCCGATGCCGTGTTCATCGCCGTCGGCACGCCGTCCCGGCGCGGCGACGGCCACGCGGACCTGTCCTACGTTTACGCGGCGGCGGAAGAGATCGCCCAATCGATCGACGGCTATACCGTCGTCGTCACCAAATCGACGGTGCCCGTCGGCACGGGCGCCGAGGTCGAGAAGATTATCCGCCAGGCCCGGCCCGACGCCGAGTTCGATGTCGTCTCGAACCCCGAATTCCTGCGTGAAGGAGCGGCCATCGAGGACTTCATGCGCCCCGACCGGGTCGTCATCGGCACGGACGCCGAGGCCGCCAAGGAAGTCATGCGCGAATTGTATCGTCCGCTCTACCTGATCGAGACGCCCATCGTCTTCACCGCGCGTCAGACGTCGGAATTGATCAAGTACGCGGCCAATACGTTTCTGGCGACCAAGATCACCTTCATCAACGAGATCGCGGACCTTTGCGAAGTGCTGGACGCCGACGTTCAGGACGTTGCCCGCGGCATCGGCCTGGATGGCCGCATCGGCCGCAAGTTCCTGCATGCCGGGCCGGGTTACGGCGGATCGTGTTTTCCCAAGGATACGTTGGCCCTGGTCCGCACGGCCCAGGACGCGGAGTCTCCGCTGCGCATTGTCGAGACGGTCGTCGACATTAACGACAAACGCAAGAAGGCCATGGCACAGAAGATCATCGACGCCTGCGGCGGCGATGTGACGGGCAAGACCATTGCGGTGCTGGGCCTGACGTTCAAACCGAACACGGACGACATGCGGGATTCCCCGGCGCTCGATATCGTGCCGGCCTTGGTCGCCGCCGGGGCCAAGGTCCGCGCCTTCGATCCGCAGGGCATGGAAGAAGCCAAGCACATGCTGGACGGCATCGAATGGTGCACAGGTGCTTACGACACCATGCCGGATGCCGATGCCTTGGCGATCATCACGGAATGGAACGAGTTTCGCGCCCTCGACCTGGGCCGGGTGAAAGAGTTGATGAAGGCGCCGGTGATGATCGACCTGCGCAACATCTACAAGCCCGACGACATGGCCGAGGCCGGGTTCGATTATACCTGCATCGGCAAGGCCAAATTGCCGGCCGGGGCCTGATCCGGAGCATTCGAGATGGCCGAAAGTCACCGCTTCGACCCATCCATTCTGCGTGAATACGATATTCGCGGCACGGTCGGCGAGACGCTGCATGCCGCCGACCTGTTCGCCATCGGCCGCGCGTTCGGGACGGTCCTGGCGCGGGGCGGCGGCAAGACGGCGGCCACGGGATACGACGGCCGACTGAGCTCGCCCGAATTGGAACAGGCGCTCGCCGACGGTCTACGGGCCGCCGGGATCGACGTGCGCCGGGTGGGCCGCGGGCCGACGCCCATGCTCTATTTCGCGACCTATCATCTGGGGACCGACGCCGGCCTGATGGTTACCGGATCGCACAACCCGCCCGACTTCAACGGCGTCAAAATGGTCCTGGGCGGCAAATCGTTCTTCGGCGCTGATATTCAGAAGCTCGGCGCCATGGCGGCGGCCGGGGATTTTGCGACGGGCACGGGGGGCGAGAGCCATCATGGTATTCTCGATGCCTATGTCGCGCGTCTGCTGCAGGATTACGACGGTGCCAAGCCGCTGAAGATCGCCTGGGACGCGGGCAACGGGGCGGCGGGTGAGGCGCTGGTCAAGCTGGTCGCGGGGCTGCCCGGCGAGCATATCCTGCTGAACGAGACCATCGACGGCACCTTCCCGGCGCATCACCCGGACCCGACGGTGGAAAAGAACCTGGCCCAGTTGAAGGACGCCGTCGCGGCGCACGGCTGTGATTTGGGCATCGGGTTTGACGGCGACGGTGATCGCATCGGCGTCATCGACGGGCAGGGACGGGTGCTCTGGGGCGACCAGCTGTTGGCGATCCTGGCCCGCGATGTGCTGGCGGCGGAACCGGGCGCCACGATCATCGCCGACGTGAAGACGTCGCAGGTTTTTTTCGATGAGATCGAGCGCCTGGGCGGCAAGCCGATGATGTGGAAGACCGGCCATTCCCACATCAAAAGCAAGATGGCGGAGATCGGTGCCCCCCTGGCCGGGGAGATGAGCGCCCATATCTTCTTCAAACACCGTTACTACGGCTATGACGATGCGCTCTACGCTGCCGTACGCCTGCTGAACGTGCTGAACGCGACGGATGACAGCCTGGCCGATCTTCTGGACGCCATGCCGAAGACGGTCTCGACCCCGGAAATTCGCTTCGACTGCGCCGACGACCGCAAGTTCGACGTGGTCGAGGAAGTCCGCGCGCGGCTGGTCGGCGAAGCGGGGATCGATATCCACGGCATGGACGGCGTTCGGGTGCAATCGGCGGACGGTTGGTGGTTGCTGCGGGCATCGAACACACAGCCGGTCCTGGTTGCCCGGTGCGAGGCGGCGGACGAGGCGGCGTTGGATCGTCTAAAAGGTGCCTTGGCCCGCCAGTTGACGGCAAGCGGCCTGACCCCGCCGGAACTCTGACCCGGCCCAGGGGCGCGATTTTCCAAGACCCGGAAAAGACAGAGAGGAACCGCCTTTCGGCGATTCCTCTCCCTCCCCCTGTCGCGACGGCGATGCAGGGCACCAAGCGCATCGCGACTCAACCATACCGACGATTATGCCCCAATTGGTTGATTATGCCGAATGAAATCGGGCAGTAACGCTGTCTTTTTTTGTGCTGTGCGGTTTTGTGCGATGGGAAAGTGCGGCGTTCGAGACCATTGCGCATTGCGCAAAAGCCCACGCACGGGCGGGCGCCCGTGCTTGCCGGTCACGATGAAGGAGGGGAAAGGAGAGAGAGCGGCGCTTACCGCCCGGCCTTAGTCGAGCGCGTTCAGCGAGGCCATTTCCATGGACTGCGGGCCGCGCAATTCCATGCACGGAATGCGCCGCCGTTCCAGAAGCTTGCAGGCCCGATAGGCCTCGCGCTTGCTCAGCCCATAGACCCGGGCGCGGTGCAGCGTCGTGCCGTTCTTCTTGGTCAGCGGAACGATCGACACGATGCCGCCGTCAAGGAGTTGCGGCAGGGTGCTGCGCGCTTTCAGGGCCATGGTTTCGGCCTGAGCCGACCGATTGAAGGCGCCGACCTGAATGCCCCAACGGGAATGTTTGTCGAACTCGACGACGCGGCGCGGGCCGCCGTCGCCCTGATCTTCCTGCGCGGTGGAGCCGGGCAGGGGCGTGGGGGTCGGAATGTCCCGTGCGCTGGCCATCACCGGTGCCGGGGCGCTGCCCAGGCTGGCGAAGGCACGGTCGAGGAACTTGGCCATCAGGCGATTGCGCTTGCGGGACGAATTGGCGCCGAATACGACACCGATCAGGCGCCGTCCGTCACGCTTGGCCGAGGTCACCAGATTGAAGCCCGAGGCGCGGATGTAGCCGGTTTTGAAGCCGTCTGCGCCATCATAGCTGAGCAGCAATTTGTTGTGCGTTTTGTAGGACTTACCGGCAAATTCGAAGCGCGTCTGCGAGAAGAAATGATAATGCTGGGGGAAATCCCGAAGCAGGGCGCGAGCCAGTTTCGACATGTCGCGCGCGGTCGACAATTGTCCACGGTTGGGCAGGCCCGAGGCATTGCGGAAGGTTGTCCGGTCCATGCCCAGGCGGCGTGCCGTCTTGGTCATTTCCTTGGCGAATTTCCATTCCTTGCCGCTGTAGTTCTCGGCCACGGCGGCGGCGATGTCGTTCGCCGACTTGATGGTCAGGGCCAGGATCGCGTCGCGCACGGAAATCGTCTTGCCGGCGGGGAGGCCGATCTTGGACGGCGGCTGGCCGGCCGCACGGCGCGACATGCGCAGGCGCGTGTTCATGGACCAGCGGCCGCTTTCCAGGGCCTCGAAAACTTTGTAGAGGGTCATCATCTTGGTCAGGGAGGCCGGGTAATTGCGGGTGTCCGCGTTAACCGCGTGCAGCACCTCGCCCGTATCGGCGTCCATGATAAAGGATGCGTATTTCGCTTCGGCCGGCCGGACCTGAACCGCCAGGGCCAGTAGTAGGATCACGACAGCCACTGTGAAGCGGGCCATTACCCCCCTCCGTGCAACCAGGTCTGCGATCGGGCGCGTCGTCGTATCAGCCATCTGAGCTCTCTTCCCCGTTATGAGCTTCTTGCCTCGTCTTCGGCGCGTCGTCCCCCGATTCGGCTGTATCGTAACCGAATCCGCGATTGGCGTCTTGTGAAATTTCGCTGCCGAATCAATATCTTCTCTAGAGATTCATCGTGAATAATTCGTTAACCCCGGTTGGCCATGGCTGCAAGCGGGGCGTGCGGGAGAGGCGGAGAAAAGGAGGGGCGGGAAATCGATGTAAAAATTATGTCGTTAAAACAATAGGTTACAGAACCAATAAACTTTTGTGCAGTGCCCACATACGGCTTGACGGCGGCCGGGGGGCATCCTTATATTTCTCCTGTTGCTGCAGTGCAGCATTAGGGTCCCGCCGCCGACGCCTCTTGCGCGCGGCCGACGCCCGGCCCCACACGCGGCAATGATTTACGTGCGATGAGCAAGCATTTTGCATCGCCAAACCGCGAACCCCAATGGAGAGTATGATGGCTGAGACCAAGAAGCCTACCGCGACCGCGAAACCCGCCGCTGCCCCCGCAGAAGCCGCCGCGCCCGTGCCGGTTCCGGCGCCGACCCCCAAACAGGTCGAAGCGACCGTTGCAGCCGGCAAGGAGACCGTCGAAACCGTCGTTAAGACCAGCACCGAAGTCGCCGCCAAAAGCGTCGAGAAGGCCGTCGCCCTGAGCAAGGAACAGATTGACGCCTTCATGAAAGCCGGCGGCGATGCCTTCAAGACCTATGAGGATGCGATGACCTACGGCAAGGACAACGTCGAGGCCATCGTCAAAGCCAACGACATCATGACCAAGGGCGTGCAGGACATTAACAAGGTCCTGTTCTCAATGGCCCAGAAGAACATGGAAGAGAGCGTTGCGATGACCAAGAAGGTCTTCGCCTGCAAGTCCATGGACGATGTGGTCAAGCTGCAGGGCGACCTGATGAAGGTGAATTATTCGAAGGCGCTGGACGAAAGCCGCAAGATTTCCGACATGGCCGTGAAGTTGGCCGAGGAAGCCTCGGCGCCGATTGCCGACCGGATGACGGTCGCCGTCGAGAAGGCGACCAAGCCGATCGCCGCCTGATTCGCACGAAATTTCCCCGCACGGGGACGAGAGAAGCGCCCGGCGGGCCTCCGCCGGGCGCTTTCTTTTTGTCGGATCGGTCCTTTCTTTCTGCCTGATCGGCCCTGGGGCTTGGCGGCGGGCGCAGGGCTGCCCATATAACTTTCAAGGACGGCCACAGATACCCGGTTCCGGGGCTTCCCCGGACAATCCTTTTTAAATAGAATTGTCTTACCGTCGATGTGGCAAGCCGCCTCGACGGTGCCGAAAGCCGGTGTCCTGTGGTTCGCGCAACGCGAATTCGGATACGACAGGCAAGGACAGGATGGAGATGACAGGACCGAACGACCCGCCGAAATCTCCCCTAGATCCGGGACGGGACGACGATTCCGATACCGGACTGGCGGTCAAGTCACGGACGCGCACCAAACGCCCGTCCATGTACAAAGTCCTGATGCTCAACGACGACTACACGCCGATGGAATTCGTGATCCACGTCCTGGAGCGATTCTTCGGCATGGGCCACGAGCAAGCCACGCAAGTGATGTTGCACGTCCACCAGCGCGGGGTGGGGGTATGTGGTGTCTTCACCTATGAAATCGCCGAGACGAAAGTGACGCAGGTGATGGATCTGGCGCGCCAGCACCAACACCCGCTTCAATGCACCATCGAAAAGGACGGCAGCGGAGACGAAGAATAGATGCTTTCACGCGAACTCGAACAGACACTCCACCGCGCCTTGGCCCTGGCCGCCGAGCGTAATCACGAATACGCAACCCTCGAACATCTGCTGTTATCGCTTACGGAAGATCCGGACGCCGTCGCCGTGCTCAAGGCCTGCGACGTCGAACTGGAACGCCTGACGCAGGACCTGACCGAATTTCTCGATAACGAACTGGCCGAAATCGACAACCCCCGCGGGATCGAGCCCAAGCCCACCGCCGGTTTTCAGCGTGTCGTGCAGCGCGCGGTCATCCATGTGCAGTCTTCGGGCCGCGAGGAAGTGACCGGCGCGAATGTGCTGGTCGCCCTGTTCTCGGAACGTGAATCCCACGCCGTCTATTACCTGCAACTGCAGGATATGACGCGCCTGGATGCCGTCAATTACATCTCTCACGGCATCGCCAAGGTGCCCGGACAGTCGGAACAGCGCACGGTCTCCGGCGCCGACCCGGAAGCCGAGGCGGAATCCGCCGCCCGCAAGGGCTCGGAAGCGCTCGACGCCTATTGCACCAATTTGAACAAGAAAGCATCCGAAGGCCGGATCGACCCCTTGATCGGCCGCCATGAGGAAATCGAACGCGCCATTCAAATCCTTTGCCGCCGGAACAAGAACAACCCGCTGTTCGTCGGCGACCCGGGGGTCGGCAAGACGGCCATCGCCGAGGGCCTGGCCAAGCGCATCGAAGATGAAGACGTGCCCGAGGTCTTGCTCGGCAATACGATCTATTCGCTCGACATGGGCGCGCTTCTGGCCGGGACCCGCTATCGCGGCGATTTCGAGGAACGCCTGAAAAACGTCATGGCTGAATTGGAAGCCATGCCCGATGCGATCCTGTTCATCGATGAAATTCACACGGTGATTGGTGCCGGGGCGACCTCGGGCGGTTCCATGGACGCGTCCAATATCCTCAAGCCGGCCCTGCAGAAGGGCGGCCTGCGGTGCATGGGGTCGACCACCTACAAGGAATACCGCAACTACTTCGAAAAGGACCGCGCCCTGGTCCGCCGGTTCCAGAAGATCGACGTCTACGAGCCGTCGATGGACGATGCGATCAAGATCCTCAAGGGGCTGAAGCCCTATTTCGAGGAACATCACAAGGTCCGCTACACCAACGACGCCCTGAAGGCGGCGGTGGAATTGTCGATCAAGTACATCCACGAACGCAAGCTGCCGGACAAGGCGTTGGATATCATCGACGAGGTGGGCGCATCGCGCATGCTGTTGCCCGCCGGCAAGCGGCGCAAGACGGTAACCGTCAAGGACGTCGAGCAGGTGGTCGCCAAGATCGCTCGCATCCCTCCGAAATCCGTGTCGTCCGACGACCGCAAGGCGCTGCAGACCCTGGACCGGGATCTGAAGACCATGGTCTTCGGGCAGGACAATGCGATCGAGGCCCTGGCCAGCGCCATCAAGCTGTCCCGCGCGGGCTTGCGTGAACCGGAAAAGCCCATCGGCTCCTACCTGTTCTCGGGCCCCACCGGCGTCGGCAAGACCGAGGTCGCGCGGCAGTTGTCGCATACGCTGGGCATCGATCTGGTGCGTTTCGACATGTCGGAATACATGGAACGCCATTCGGTCTCGCGGCTGATCGGCGCCCCCCCGGGCTATGTCGGCTTCGATCAGGGCGGCCTGCTGACCGATGCCGTCGATCAGCAGCCCCATTGCGTGCTGCTGTTGGACGAAATCGAGAAGGCCCACCCGGATCTGTTCAACATCCTGTTGCAGGTCATGGACCACGGCAAGCTGACCGACCACAACGGCAAGTCCGTATCCTTCCGCAACGTGATCCTGATCATGACGACCAACGCGGGGGCGGCCGACCTGGCCAAGCCGGCGATCGGGTTCGAGCGCGAAGCCCGCGTCGGCGAAGACACCGAAGCGATCGAACGCATGTTCACGCCCGAATTCCGCAACCGCCTGGATGCGATCATTCCCTTCGCGGCCCTGTCGTCGGAAATCGTCGCGCGCATCGTCGACAAGTTCGTGATGAACCTGGAACTGCAGCTTGAAGACCGCGGCGTGGTGATCGAACTGACCGATGCCGCCCGTGAATGGCTGGCCAAGCGGGGCTATGACAAGCTGTTCGGCGCCCGGCCGCTGTCGCGTATCATTCAGGAGAACATCAAGAAGCCGCTGGCCGAGGAACTATTGTTCGGCAAGCTGGCCAAGGGTGGCCTCGTCCTGGTTGCGGTCGATGACGACAAACTGGTCTTCGACTTCCCCGAACCGGGCTCCAACCGTCTGCCGGCCAAGCGCAAGAAGGGCAAGGTTCCGGCGCTGGTCGAGTAGCCCGCGCCGGAAGCCAACGCTGCGTCAATGCTTCAATGCATCGAAGACGCGTAGGCGGCAGGTCTGTCTGGGTGCTCTTTGATAGGGGAGGTGTCCCCGGCAGGCATCAGCGGGATGTGGGGCAGTCGTCTTCGCCCATCAATCCGACTTTCGCGGCCCCTTGCGACGACAGGCGCAGGTTGCCCATGCCGCCGATAACATAGGCTTGGCGGCCCAGAGGGCGGCCGTTGTTGGCCATGCGCAGGACCGAGGCGGCGCGGCAGCCACGGCAATTGTTGACCAGGAACACGCCGCCGGTCTGGCGGTCGGTTTCCAGGGTGATGCAACGCTTGTCGGTGTCGGCCATGGTTTCCGGCTTCACCAGGTTGGCCTGCTTGCAGGGGTAGATGGCGCCCAGGTTGGTGCGCCCGGGCCCACGGAACGGCAGGTCCAGGGTCATGCCGCCCATCACATTGAATTTACGGACTTCCGGCACCGCGATCCCCCGGCGCAGGCGGGTCACGCCGACGACCATGCAGGCGTCGCAGCGGTTGACCAGCACCTCGCCCGTGCCCGTGCGGGCATGACGGATGCAATCAGCGCCGGGCGCCATGGAGGCGGCCGTGCGGATCAGGGGATTGATGGCCAGCGGTTCGGCATCGGGAACGCGCGGCGCCGCGATCGCCGCCGCGGACAGCAGCATCACGGCGACCAAAGCGGCCGCGGTCAGCAGATAAATGTGCACGAACCTTTGCATAGCCGGTACAGGGTATCGGCCATTGGTAAATGAAACGTGACTAGCATCACATTTTAAGAGAAAAACGGAATATAGACCGCAGTCCGTTGTTTTTAATCGACTTTTTTGAACGGAGAGAAGCGGCCATAAGCGGACATTTCGCGGGAAATGCCGCGGGCTTCGTCATCCAGAAAGTCGGAGACGGCGTCGCGGAAGCCCTTGTCGGCGATCCAATGGGCGGAATATGTCTGCTGCGGCAGGTAGCCGCGTTGGACCTTGTGGGGGCCCTGGGCACCGGCCTCGACCCATTTCAGGCCGTGGGCAATGGCGTAGTCGATGGCTTGGTAATAACAGGCTTCGAAGTGTAGGAACTTGTAGTCGGCGATACAGCCCCAGTTGCGCCCGTACAAAGTATCGCGGCCTTTGAGGTTGAGCGCGCCGGCCACGGGCATGCCGTCCTTTTCCACCAGGATCAGCACGACGGCCTCGCCCATGCGTTCAGCCAGAAGGGAGAAGAAATCGCGCCGGAGGTAGGCCTGGCCCCACTTCTTGTCGGTCGTGTCCATATAGAACTGGAAGAAGGCATCCCATTGGTCGGCGGTGACTTCGTCGCCTGAAAGGACACGAATCTCCAGGTCCGCTTCCTCGACGGCGCGGCGTTCCTTCTTGATGTTCTTACGCTTGCGCGACGACAGTTCGGCGAGGAAGTCGTCGAAAGTCTCGAAGCCTTTGTTCTCCCAATGGAACTGCTGACCGATGCGTTTAAGATACCCGGCGTCGCCGAAGCGCTCCCATTCGTCCTCGGTCGGAAAGGTGACGTGCAGGGAGGAAACGTTCAGGTTCTGCGCCAGTTGCATCATGCCCGCGATCAGGGCCGTGCCCATTTCGCGCTGCTGGTCTTCCGCAAGGTCTTTGTTGACCAAGAGGCGCGGGCCGGTCGCCGGCGTGAAAGGCACGGAGCATTGCAGTTTGGGATAGTACCGCCCGCCGGCCCGCTCGTAGGCGTCGGCCCAGCCCCAGTCGAAGACATATTCGCCGTAGGAATGGTTCTTCAAGTAGAGCGGCGCACAGGCGGCCAGGGTGCCCGCCGCGTCCTCGATCACCAGGTGCTGGCCCAGCCAGCCGGTCTCCCTCGTCGCCGAGCCGGAATCTTCAAGGGCCGAGAGAAATTCATGCCGCACGAAGGGGTTGGCATCCCCGGCACAGGCGTTCCAGGCCTCTGGCGAGATCTCGGAAAGGGATTGCAGAACCTTGATGGCGACCGCGTCACGTCCGTCGGGCATTTATCAATCCTGTAACCGTTGAATGCCCTGGGGCAAGGGCTGATCGTTGAACGCGGCGCATAGCATGTCCAAACTCTCCACCAGGCGCGGTCCCGGGCGATTGAAATAGGCGTTGGCGTCCGTCGCATAGACCTGCCCGGTGCGGGCTGCCTTGAGGTTCCGAAAGCCGGGGTTCTTCTTCATCAATAGATGGGCTTCCTCGGCCGATCGTTCCAGGCCGAAACCGCAGGGCATGAAGACGATGACGTCGGGATCGGCAGAGGCGAGGTCATCCCAGGCGATCCAGGGGGCGTGTTCCCCGGCGGTGCCGAAGGCGTCCCGTCCCCCCGCCATGGTGACCAACTCGGGCACCCAGTTACCCGCCGCCATCAGCGGGTCCGTCCATTCGATACAGGCCACGCTTGGCCTCGGGCCGGACGGTTCGACGGTCAACTGCGCAGCCCGGGTTCGCAGGTCGGCCGCGACGGCGCGGCCTCTCTCTGCCAGGCCCAGCGCGGCGCCCACCCGTTCGATATCGTTGAACACGTCCTCCAGGGTCATCGGTTGCAACGAGACGATCCGGGTCGCCCGGCCGGTCCAATCACAGACGGCCGCCTCGACATCGGCCAGGCTGACGGCGCAGACGTCGCATTGATCCTGCGTGATGATGATGTCCGGGGCGGCGTCCGCGAGCGGCCCCTGGAGAACCTCGTAGACGGCGGCGGCATCGCCGACCGCTTCCTTGACCCGCCGGTCGATCTCGGCGCTGGTGCCGGAAAGGTCCAGGCGTGGCGCGGTGCAGACGGGCAGGCGATCAATGCCCGGCGGATGGTCGCATTCGTGGGACCGGCCCACCAGGCGGTCGGCGCAGCCCAATGCCGCGACGATCTCCGTGGCGCTGGGCAGCAGCGAGACCACCCGCAACACATCACTGTTTTCCGGCGCATCCATTGGGACTAGTCTGCGCAAGCGGAGCGATTTGAGCAACCGCATTGGAGGGTGGTGCGATGCCTGGACGGCCCTTTTCGTTTCTTTTGTTTTCCTTGTTTTTGATCACCGCCTGCACCGGGGCGACCCGCGCCGGAATGGACGAGGTTCCTTTGGAATCCCTCGGTCCGGCGGCGATCGAGAAGACCTGGCAGCGGGCGTACGTTTATTTGCCAGCCGATGCCAATCCGCTGGGCACCGGGGTACTGGGCGGGCGGCGTGATCTTTCGTCCATCGGTTTGGCGCTCGAGGCCCTGGGCAAGGGGCCGCCTCGGCCCGTGGTTGTTTATCTCCATGGCTGCGGCGGCTTCGGAAACTCCGGCAAGACCAACGCAGGCATGCTGGCCGCCGCCGGTTTCGTCGTCGTCGCCCCGGACAGCTTTGCGCGTCCCGCCCGGGTCAAGACCTGCAACGCCAAGACCCATTCGGCCGCCGGGCCGAAAGGGATCTATGCGGAGATCATCGCCTGGCGTCTGGAAGAGTTGGAAAGGGCGCTTCACGGGCTCAAGCCCTATGCCTGGGTCGACCGAAGCAACTTGTTCCTGTTCGGCCATTCCCAGGGCTCCAACGCCGTTGCCTATTACGACGGGGCGGCGTTCAAGGCGCGGGTGATGACCGGCACGCGGTGTTCGCGCGGCTACCGCGCCCCGGCGGATGAACCGGGGCTGGCGGTGTCGTCCGTGGACGATCCCTGGTTTCGGGGGCGGCCGGTCAAATGCCTGGATTACACCGGGCGCACGGCGCTCAAGGTTCTGATGCTGGGCGGCAAGGAACACGTCACCGCCCGCGTGCCCGAAGGCCGCCGCGCGATCCTGGAGTTTCTCGGCGAGAACCTGTCCCGCTAGGCGGATTACTTGATCTCGAAAATCGCGTCGACTTCGACGGCGACGCCACGCGGCAGGGTCGGCGCGCCGACGGCGAACCGGGCATGCTTGCCGGCCTCGCCGAAGACTTCGACCATCAGGTCGGAGGCACCGTTGATGACTTCCGGATGATCGGTGAAGTCCGCCGTGCAGTTGACGAAACCGCCCAGTTTGGCGACGCTGACGACGCGGTCCAGATCGCCGCCGCAGGCCGCGCGGACCTGGGCGATCAGGTTCAGGCCGCAAATGCGCGCCGCCTGATAACCGTCTTCCGTCGATACGTTTTCGCCCAGGCGCCCGACACAGGTCATCTCGCCGTTCCAGATGCAGATCTGACCGGCCACGAAAACCGTCGAGCCGACGACCGTATAGGGGATGTAATTGGCGGCGGGGGCGGCGGGGGCGGGCAGTTCGATGCCCAATTCCTTCAGGCGTGCGTCAACGGTGCCGGACATGATTTCGGGTTCCTTTTTGGCGGGATGGATTAATGGTTGCTCGGCCCGGCGTCCCGCGCGAACCGCTGCGGGCCGGGTCGGGCTGATGGTCCTTAGATGTAGAAGGTATCGCGTTCCTTGGGGGCGATACAGACCGTTTCGCTGCCCCGTTCCTTCAACAACGTTTGTGCCGTTTCCAACTTGTCGTCGATTGCATCGTCCCGTTGGTCCGGGTCGTGGTGATAGAGAAACAGTCGTTTCGCCTTCGCCTTGTCGGCCAGATCGACGACCTTGGAAATGCAGGAATGGCCCCAGGTCACCTTGGTTGCGTATTCGGCGTCCGTATAGGTGGAATCGGTGATCAACGCGTCCGTGCCGTGGCAGAACTCGGCCAGTTTGGCTTCGTAATGCGGATTGTATCCGTCCGAGTTCTCCAGAAACATCTCGTTGTCGGTGATGTAACAGAGGGATCGGCCGTTGTATTCAATGCGGAAGCCCAGGCATTGGCCGGGATGGCTCAGCAGCTTGGTCTTCACCTTGATGCCGTCGACTTCCAGTTCCTCTTCCTCGAGGTCGCGGAAATAAACCCGGGCCGCGAATTCCTTGAGCGTGATCGGGAAGTAGACGCCGTCCATCTGGGCCGAGATAATCTCGCGGATCGAGATATCGCCCTGATTGGCGCCCAGAATCTGGAACTCGTTGCCCTGACGGTAGAGCGGCGCGAAGAACGGGATGGCGTTGATATGGTCCCAATGGGGGTGGGAGATGAAGATACGGCCGCGAATGTTGCGCCGTCCCTTGGCCATCAACGTGTCGCCGAAGGTCTTGATCCCCGTGCCGCCGTCGAAGATGAACATCTGATCGCGGGGGAACTGCATGGTCACGCAATTGGTGCTGCCGCCGTACTTCAGCGTGTTTTCGCCGGAAACGGGCAGTGTGCCGCGCACGCCCCAGAATGACAGTTCCACGTAGTCCTGCAGGATGCGGTTGACCTTCTCGAGGAAGGTGTCCGGCATGATCGGCTTGCGGATGAAGCCGTGGGCGCCGAATTCATAGGCGCGGTTGATGTCGAATTCGTAGCTTTTCGCCGTCAGCACGATGAAGGTCACGTCTTTCAACGCTTCGTGGTTGCGCGCGAACTTGCACAATTGGAAACCGTCGACGTCGGGCATCATCAGGTCGGAAATGATGCAATCCGGCTGCAGGTCCGGCAGCTTTTCCATCGCTTCACGGGAATTGGTGAACGCGGTCACACGATGGCCTGCCGCTTCGAGCATCGACGTGATGGCGTCCAGGATCATCCGGTCGTCATCGACCGCGACGAAATGGGTGACTGCGTTGTCTTCTGCCATTCCCCGTCCCAGTAGCCGGTATTCAACCGGCGATCCAATGCCCCAACTGTTCAAGCGAGTAGAGCCCGAACAGATTAACAAATCCCTCAAAACGACGATTATTGCCGCTCCCGCGCACTGTCAGGGCAGGCCGGTCTTTCAAGGGTTGTAGCAGAACACGGATGACCATCGCAAACCGTCTTTCTGCCGACGAGTTGGATCGGGCGGACAGGGAAAGGAGCTTGCGAATCAAAGACGTCCGGGCGAAGCCGGACAATTCGTCGAAATCAGTGACAGGCCGTCAAAAAAGAGGCGTGCGACGGGCCGAGACCCGCCACACGCCCCAAGTTTCCCAGGGAGGATTCTTGGACGGCAATTTGCTCCGTTCGGCCGGCCATAAAATGGCCGGCCGGAGCGGCGGCTGTGGTGGGTGCCGCCATTACGAACATCCGCTCGTGGCGCCGCAGGTCACGCATTTCATGCAGGTGCCGTTGCGCACGAGGGTAAAGTTGCCGCAATCGCCGCAGGAATCGCCTTCGTATCCCTTCATGCGGGCCTCGCGGATCTGGTCCATTTTATTATCGGTCTGGGCGATGACCGAGGTCTCGACCTCAAGGACGGTCTCGGTGGTTTCGGCCCGCTGTACGGCGGCGCCGGTGCCGGTCGCACCGCCGTTGCCGTTGCCCGATGCCCGCATGGCGCCGGCGCTGCCGCCGTTACCACCGGCCGAGGCTTCCCGGCCGCCCTGAACGACCATGAACTGCTTGGAGCGGATGTAGCCGCGGCTGGTCAACTGGGCGACGGCCTCCATGACGCCGGAGCGGTCGTCTTCGGGAAGGTCGCCTTCGTCCGATCCGTCGCCGACCGTATCGGGCATCAAGTCCTGCGGCTCGACATGGGCCAGGTCGTTGCGGGCCAGGTAGGAGACTGCCAGTTCGCGGAAGATGTAGTCGAGGATCGACGTCGCCATCTTGATGGTGTCGTTGCCCGTAACCATGCCCGACGGCTCGAACCGCGTGAAGGTGAAGGCTTCGACGTATTCTTCCAAAGGCACGCCATACTGCAGGCCGATCGAAATACCGATGGCGAAGTTGTTCATCAGCGACCGGAAGGCGGCACCTTCCTTGTGCATGTCGATGAAGATTTCCGCCAGGCGGCCGTCTTCGTATTCGCCGGTGTGCAGGTAGACCTTGTGGTCGCCGATCGACGCTTTCTGGATATAGCCCTTGCGCCGGTTCGGCGGACGGCGGCGTTCCTGGGCCCGTTCGACGATGCGCTCGACGATGCGTTCGGCGACGATTTCCGCCTGGGCGGCCGCCGGTTGTGCGGCGACGGCTTCTTCCAGGGTTTCTTCGGCGTCGACATCGTCCAGCAGGGCGGACTGCAGCGGCTGCGACAGCTTGGAGCCGTCACGATAGAGCGCGTTGGCCTTCAGCCCCAGTTTCCAGGACAGCATGTAGGCGTCGTTGCATTCCTCGACCGAGGCCGAATTCGGCATGTTGATGGTCTTGGAAATGGCGCCGGAGATGAACGGCTGCGCCGCGGCCATCATTCGGATGTGGCTTTCGACGGACAAGTAGCGCTTGCCGATCTTGCCGCAGGGGTTGGCGCAATCGAAGACCGAGAGATGTTCGTCCTTCAGGTGCGGGGCACCTTCCAGGGTCATGGCGCCGCAGACGTAGGTGTTGGCGGCTTCGACCTCGGCCTTGGAGAAACCGAGATAGGCCAGCATGTCGAAGGACATGTCGTCGAGCTTCTCGGCCGGAATGCCGAGACCTTCGCGGCAGAAGTCTTCGCCCAGGTTCCACTTGTTGAACACGAACTTGATGTCGAACGCTTCGGCCAGCGACTTTTCAAGCTTGCCCATCACGTTGTGGGAGAAGCCCTTGTCTTTCAGGGTTTCGCTGTTGATCCCCGGCGCGCCCTCGAGCGTGCCGTGACCGACCGCGTATTTGATCATCTCTTCGATCTGATCTTCCGAATAGCCGAGGCCGGAAAGCGCCTGCGGAACCATGCGGTTGATGATCTTGAAGTAGCCGCCGCCGGCGAGCTTCTTGAATTTGACCAGGGCGAAATCGGGCTCGATGCCCGTGGTGTCGCAATCCATGACCAGGCCGATGGTGCCCGTGGGCGCGATAACCGTCGTCTGGGCGTTGCGGTAGCCATGGGCTTCACCGCCTTCAAGCGCCAAGTCCCAAGCCTTGGCCGCCGCCTTGGACAACGCCGCGTCGGGGCAGTCCTTGGCGACCAGCGGCACCGGATTGACTTCCAGGCCTTCGTAACCCTTGGTCTCGCCATGCGCCGCGCGGCGATGGTTGCGGATGACCCGCAGCATCGGATCGGCGTTTTCCTCATAACCCGGGAAGGTGCCCAGTTCCGACGCCATCTCGGCCGAGGTGGCATAGCAGGTGCCGGTCATCAGCGCCGTGATGGCGCCGCAGATGGCGCGGCCGCCGACGGAATCGTAGGACAGGCCGTTGTTCATCAGATAACCGCCGATGTTGGCGTAACCGAGGCCGAGGGTGCGGAACTCGTAGGACAGTTGGGCGATTTCCTTGGACGGGAATTGCGCCATCAGGACCGAGATTTCCAAGGTCACGGTCCACAGCCGCACGGCGTGCTCGAAGCCGGGGACGTCGAACTTGCCGCCCTGGTCGAACATGATCAGGTTCAGGGACGCCAGGTTACAGGCCGTGTCGTCCAGGAACATGTATTCCGAGCAGGGGTTGGAGGCGTTGATCCGGCCCGAATTGGGGCAGGTGTGCCATTCGTTGATGGTGGTGTCGTACTGCAGGCCCGGATCGGCGCAGGCCCAGGCCGAATAGCCGATCTTCTCCCACAGGTCGCGGGCCTTGACCCGCTTGTGCACGGTGCCGTCGGTGCGGCGGATCAATTCCCATTCGCCGTCGTCGAGAACGGCGCGGATGAAATCGTTGTTCAGACGCACGGAGTTGTTGGAGTTCTGGCCCGAAACGGTGACGTAGGCTTCGGAATCCCAATCCGTGTCGTAGGTCGGGAAGTCGATTTCCGTATAGCCCTGGCGCGCGAAGTGGATGACCCGCTGGACGTAGTTATCCGGGATCATGACCTGGCGGCAGCCCTTGATGGCGTCTTTCAGGTCCGTGTTGACCTTGGGGTCGAAACGGTCGTCGGCGCCGGCGTCGGCGCCCATGTCGGCCTGGCAGGCGGCCATGACCTGGGTCAGGTAGCGTTTGGCCAGGCGCGAGCCGGAAACCAGGGCCGCGACCTTCTGCTCTTCCTGGACCTTCCAATTGATGTAGGTCTCGATGTCCGGGTGGTCGACGTCGACGACGACCATCTTGGCCGCCCGGCGCGTGGTGCCGCCGGACTTGATGGCGCCCGCCGCGCGGTCGCCGATCTTGAGGAAGCTCATCAGGCCCGACGACTTACCGCCGCCGGAGAGAGGTTCGTTCTCGCCACGGAGCTGCGAGAAGTTGGACCCGGTGCCGGAACCGTATTTGAACAGTCGCGCCTCGCGGACCCAAAGGTCCATGATGCCGCCTTCGTTGACCAGATCGTCCGAGACGCCCTGGATGAAGCAGGCATGGGGCTGCGGGTGTTCATACGAGGATTGGGAGGCGACCAGCTTGCCGGTTTCGAAATCGACATAGTGGTGACCCTGGGCCGGGCCGTCGATGCCATAGGCCCAATGCAGACCGGTGTTGAACCATTGCGGGGAGTTCGGGGCGGCCATCTGCTTGGCCAGCATGAAGCGCATTTCGTCGAAATAGGCCATGGCGTCGGCTTCGGAATCGAAATAGCCGCCTTTCCAGCCCCAATAGGTCCAGGTGCCGGCCAGCCGGTCGAAGACCTGCTTGGCGCTGGTCTCACCGGAATAGCGTTTTTCCTTCGGCAACTTCTTAAGCGCCGCTTCATCCGGCTCGGACCGCCACAGCCAGGACGGGACGGAGTTTTCTTCAACCTTTTTCAGCTTCGCGGGCACGCCGGCCTTGCGGAAATATTTCTGCGCCAGCACGTCGCAGGCGACCTGGGACCAGGCCTTGGGCACGTCGATGCCGTCCTGGGCAAAGACCACCGAGCCGTCGGGGTTGCGAATTTCGCTCGACGCCGCGCGAAAGGTGATTGCCGCGTACGGCGACTCGTTCTTTTTGGTGAAATGCCGCTTGATCTGCATGATTACCCCGTCTGCTATCCCTAAATGGTCCCTATCGACCTTAATTCGGTCCCTGTTGTCGTGGTCTGTGACGTCGTGTTCGTCTTCGACTCGTCGGCGGCCCTGCTTTGGGCCCGGCGGGTCCGCAGCGGACCCTGGTCGCTTCTTTGCCGGTTGTTCGGACGGCTCTGCCTATCCTCAACTACATAATGTGTTTGCCCAGGCGCGAAGGACGCTAAATGTAGCCAGCGGGTTTTGTGCCAGCAACAAGATTATTTCAACATTTAGGGGCTGTGTTACGAAAAAATTACTTGATTTTGTGGAACCGCGCAGAAATCCGGGAGTTATGTCTTTGGTCATAATTCGCGGGGGCGGGGAGACGACGAAATGTTGTGTGTCCGGATGGTTCCTGCGGGCTGGACCTTGGGCCCGCATGGTGCCATATTCCGCTGGTACATCAGGTGGATATGAGAACCCATGGACATCGGAACGCTGCTGCATACCTGGATTCACGGCAAGCTCGTCGGCACGGACGAGTTCGGAAACCGGTACTACACCCACAAGGCCGGGGCGCTTTACGGGCGCGAACGCCGCTGGGTGCTGTACAAAGGCCGCAAGGAAGCCTCCAAGGTACCGGCCGAATGGCATGCCTGGCTGCACCATACGTCGGCGCAACCCTTGACCGAGGTCGCGACGCAGGCGCGCCCGTGGCAGAAGGAGCATGTCCCCAACCTGACCGGGACCGCGGGCGCCTATCGCCCGGCGGGCCACGATTTCAAGGGCGGTGCCCGCGCCGCCGCGACCGGGGATTACGAAGCCTGGAAGCCGGAATGACCCTGCCCGGGTCTATCCAGGCATTCAGGCCCAAGGCGAATCTTCTGAACGTTCGGGAAAACCGATGAGCCTTGAAAGCAAGGAACAGATGATCGGCGGATTGGCGCTTGTCGTGCTGTTGGCCGTCATCGGGTTCATGAATCAGACCCGCGACCTGAGCACGGCGGCCGACGGCCGCATCCGGGTCGACGCCTTGTTCGGGCGCGTGGACGGAATAGCACCCGGGGCCGAGGTTCGCCTGGGCGGCATTCGAATCGGCAGCGTCGCCGACCAGCGGTTGGACGACCGGTTTCGCGCGGTCCTGACCCTGAGCCTGACCGACAGCGTGCCCGTGCCCAAGGATTCTTCGGCCTCGGTCCAGACCGACGGTCTGTTCGGCGGCAAGTTCATCGTGATCGAACCCGGCGGTTCGTTGGACAACCTGAAAACCGGTGACCTGATCGCCTTTACCCAGGATTCGCAGGTCGTCAGCGATATTTTGGAATTGATCATTTCTCAGGGGCGTCAGGCGCTCGAGGAACGCAAGGCGGGCGCCATCGCCGCACCCGCCGCCGCCGACGGGCCCACCGGCGCCATCGGCGACCCGGGTCTCGAAGGCCCATCGGGCATTTTCAAGTAGAAACAGGAAAGGCTGGGGCCATGGGACGCAATGCGATCGAAACGGTGCTGGGGGCGGTGGTGCTGGTCGTCGCCGGCGTGTTTCTGTTCTTCGCCGTCAACGTGGCGCAGGTCAAAGCCGTCAGCGGCTATGAGCTGAAGGCCCATTTTCTGAAGATCGGCGGGCTCAGCAAGGGCTCTGACGTGCGGGTCAACGGCATCAAGGTCGGCACCGTGACCGACCGTGAACTGGACCCCCAGACCTTCGACGCCGTCGTCGTGATGTCGATCCAGCCCGACGTGAAATTGCCCAAGGACACGGTCGCGACGATCGGGTCGGAAGGGATTCTGGGCGGCATGTATGTGCGCCTCAAGCCCGGGCAGGACAAGGAAACGCTCGCCCCCGGCGGCAAGCTGGCCCGGACCGAGGATTACAAATCCCTGGAAGATCAGGTCGGCGAGATCATCTTCCTGGCGACCGGCGGGAAATAGGCCGGATGCGCCTTGCCGCCGCCGTTGCCGCGATCGTTCTATTCGGCCTGACCGCCTTGCCCGCACCGGCGGGCGCGGCGCCCATGACCAAGGTCATCCTGCAGGGGTTGGACAAGGTCACGGCGCGGGTCTCGACCATCGAAGCCCAGATTGGCCAGGTCGTGAGCTTCGGCACTTTGGAAATCATCGCCCGCAGCTGCGACAAGCGCCCGCCGGAGGAAACGCCGGAAAGTGCCGCGTTCCTGGATATTTGGGAAATCCGCCCGGGCGAGCCCGCCGTCAGTCTGTTTCGCGGCTGGATGTTCGCCTCCAGCCCGGCGCTCAATGCGCTGGAGCACCCCGTATACGATATCTGGGTGTTGGACTGCGCCGATCCGGCCGCGCCGTCCGCGTCGAACTAGGCGCGGGGATGAATCTCATATATCCGCGCAGCTTTGCGATCCTGATCGTCGCCGCCGTGCTAACCGGCGGTCCCGCGTCTTCGGCCGAGCCGGGCCTTTGCACGAGCTGCCATCGGGCTGACGGCCGGATCGCGCCCGATCTGGCAGGCCGCCCGTCCACGGAATTGGTGGCGGCGATCGCGGCATTCCGCAGCGGCAGGCGAAGCCATCCGCATATGGAAACGTTTGCCAAATCTCTGAGCGACGACGATATCGCGGGCCTGGCCGCGCATTTTCAGGCATTGAGGACAACGGGACCGGCTTCGGCGAACCGGTGATCTGATCTCCTCCGGCGGCGCCTATTCGACCGTGGTCGGCGTATCGTGCTTTACCGGATAGGCGCGCTCGAGTGCCGATTTCCCGGCGGCGGGGGCGGGTTCCGCGACGCCGCCGTCCGCCGCATCGTCGAAGGTATACTTGCGGATCGCGCGTTTCAGTTCCTGGATCAATTCGATGCCGACCTGACCGCCGTCGCCGGTGACCTTGTCCTTGAAGACCCGGCGCATGGTGTCGATATGGGCCTTGATGATGGTCACCGCGCGGTCTTCGGTGGGGCAGCGGGCCATGGTCGCCTTGTACAGCATTTCGCCGACCTGGGTGATCAGCGGATAGCCGAAGGTGCCGCCCTGGCCGCGCAGTTCGTGGGCCAGCAGGTTGATGTTCTTGAAATGGGTCGCGCGCTTTTCTTCCGGAAGCTTGAGGGCCCGGTCGCAGATGCTGGACAGCGTCGTCAGATACCCGAGCGCCCAGTCGTGGAATTCCAGAGTCTTGCGCTGCAATTGTTCGTCCGCCGCCTGTAAATGGCGCATGGGCAGTTCGCCCGGCGGGCTGAACCCGGTCCCGCCGGCTTTCTCTTTCAGGGAGTTCGGCAGGCGGAACAGATAGACGTCGCCGGACGCCTTGGGCCGACGGACGCGGTCCGACGAATAGATGATCGTCGCGTCCTTTTCCGTCTTTACCCGGCGGTCGGGCCCGGCGGGAATATCGTTGTGGCGGTGGCGGTCCGGGCCGAAATATTCGCGCGTCGCGATGAATTGACGCGGGTAATCGATGACTTCGAGAATCCGGTTGCTGACCGTCGCGGCCGAGAACGGCTTGGCGAGGAACTCGTTGGCGCCGCCATCGCGCGCTTTTTCGACGTGTTCCGTATCGGCCGCGCCCGACATCATGATGAAGGGCATGAAGCGGTTCGGTGAGTCGCGCCCCTGACGGACCCATTTCAACAGCAGGTGACCGTCGATCGGCGCCATGACCAGGTCGGAGATGACCATGTCTATGGATTTTCCATAGACGTTGCCGCTGGCAGTCAGAATTTCAATCGCTTCGACGCCGTTCTCGGCGGTCATGACCTGTCCCGCCCCGAGGGTCTTCAGCACCTCTTGCAGAATCTTGACGACGAAACGGTTGTCATCGACCAGAAGGAAGGTCAGACGTTCTAAATTATAGACACCCATGGGTCCCCATCTACCCGCGGCCTCTTGTCTACGGCCGTCTTATTCGTTTCCTTCACCGCATAATATAATATTTTTTGCATGTATTTTTCATGCTGTTCCCCATTCATAGTAGAAAAAGGCCGGTTCCGTAAAGCCCGGAGGCATAGGAAACCGGCCCGATTCGTGTGGGATTATCTGGGCGGGAAGGCGCCGACCCGTCAGCCGCGCCCTGGGGTAGACGTCAGAAGGTCGCCAAGCGGGTGCCCGGCGCCGTCATTTCGGCGGCGATGACGGGCGGCTTGGCGATGCCGATGCCATCGGCCAGAGCCTCGGCGCCCAATTTGCGGTTCGGCAGATAGATCGCGCAGACGTCGACCTTCCCACCCTTGGCTTTCAAACCGCCCAGCAGCGACAACACGGTCATGCCCTTGGGCGTGACGACCTTGCCGGCCGCATCGGGCGGCGTGCGCAGGGCGATATCGCCCGCCGGCCCGCAGAGCAGCAGGTTCACCGGCGTGCCCGCCCTGGCGGCTTGATTGGCGAGGACCAGGGCCATGGCCTGGGTTTCCGTTTCGGGCGACGTCAGAATGACCAGCATGGATTTCACCGGGTCGGCGGCTTTTGCGGCGCCGGTGGTAATGGTGAGGGCGAGGGCGACCAGCAGGCCGCCGAGAACGCGGGACGGATACATCGGTTTGACTCCGTTTGGTGGCGTTGAACGAAGGGAATGAAGGGCGTCAATCCAGCCCGTACATCTTGTCCTTGTTGAGTTTGTAGCTCCACGGCAGGCCCGAGTTCTTCCAGCCGTCTTTCAGGCGCCAGCCTTTCTTGGGCCCGTCCTTCAGGGTGCCGCCTTCGAAGCCGTCGACGACGACGTAGACCTTGGCGTAGCCCTTGCCGTCCAGCATCATGGCCGAAGGGGCGCCGCGCGTGCCGCCGGACCGGCACATCAGGATCACCGGGGCATCCTTGGTCAGCCCGGCCTTCTTCAAGGCCCGCTCGATCCCCGGTTCGAAATCGGGGTTCTTGGCCATCAGGAACACCGGCTTCTTCGGATTCCATTTGGTGCGGTCGGCCAGCATGAAGGGCACGTTGATGTCGACCACGTCGGTGAAGCCGGTGAACATGATTTCGATGGGATCGCGAACGTCGACGAACAGAACCTTGCCGCCTTCGGCGACCTTCATGTCGTGGGCTTCCTGGGAGGTCAGGTAGAGGCCCCAGGGTGTCTGTTTCTTGGGATCCTTCGGTTCGGGTGCGGCGGTGGCCGTCAAGGGCAATGCCAGAGCAAACGTCAGAACCAGGGCGGCGGCGAGCGCCGGAGCGAGAAGGCGTCGGTTGGGCATGAGATTCTCCTAGGTCGCAAATCCCCTACGGTGTCGCGTGGGGCGAAGGTGCGTTGTTGGAGAAACTCTATGGGAACCGTCGCGGCGGAGTCGGTGACTAGGTCACTGCCTTACCCGCCTTTGGCAATCGTTTCGATTTCCCGCATCACCAGATCAAGCGCCGGATTGATCGGAAACCGAGCCTGATAGTCGAGTGCCGCTTCCAGACGTTTCTGGTATTCACGGGCGGGAATCTCCTCGCAGCCGAAGGTCTTCAGGTGGTCTGTCACGAACTGCGTATCGAGCAGGCGAAACCCACCCATGCGCAGGCGCGCCACCAGATGACAGAGCGCGACTTTCGACGCGTCGGTCGCGCGCGAGAACATGCTTTCGCCGAAGAAGGCACCGCGCAGCGCCACGCCGTATAGCCCGCCGACCAGTTTTCCGTCCTTCCAGGTTTCCATCGAATGGGCGAAGCCCAGATGGTGCAATTCGATGACGGCCTCGCGGATCGGCTCGTTGATCCAGGTGTCGCGGCGGCCGGGCCCGGGGGCCGCGCATTCGTCCAGCACCCTCTCGAACGCCGAATTGGCGCGAACCAGGAACTCGCCCTTCTTCAGGACCTTGTGCAGGCTTTTGGAAATGTGAAACCGGTCAAGCGGCAGGACACCGCGCTGTTTCGGATCGACCCAGAAGACCTGCGGGTCGTCGCGGCTTTCGGCCATGGGAAAGATGCCGGCGGCATAGGCACGCAGCAACAATTCAGCGGGCAGGCTTTCTTGAGTGTCGTTCCGCCGGCTCATGAGGAGGGGGCTCCGAAAGCGCGGTCAGGCGTCGCCCTAGTCGCCGTCCAGGTCGGCGGCCATGAGGTCTTCCAGCCAATGGATGTCATAGGAGCCGTCGACGAAATCCTTTTCGCCGATGATCCGCTGTTGCAGCGGTATGCCCGTCGAGATGCCATCGATCACAAATTCCCCAAGCGCCCGTCTCAGGCGCATCAGGCATTCGTTCCGTGACGCGCCGTGAACGATCAGCTTCGCGATCATGCTATCGTAGTGGGGCGGCACGGTATAGCCGGAATAGAGGGCGCTATCGACCCGCACCCCCAGTCCGCCCGGCGCATGAAACACCCCGACCTTGCCCGGTGACGGCGCGAAGGTTTTGGGGTCTTCCGCGTTGATGCGGCATTCGATGGAATGACCGCGCAGAACGATGTCGTCCTGGGTCATGCTGAGCTTCGATCCCTGGGCGACGCGGATCATCTCGCGCACGATGTCGATGCCGGTGATCGCCTCGGTGATCGGGTGTTCGACCTGCAGGCGGGTGTTCATTTCGATGAAGTAGAACTTGCCATCTTCGTACAGGTACTCGACCGTGCCGGCGCTTTGGTAGCCCATCTTGGAGATGGCGGCGACGGTAACGGCGCCAATATCGGCGCGCTGCTTTGAATTGAGGGCCGGCGAGGGCGCTTCTTCCAGGACCTTCTGGTGGCGGCGCTGGAGGGAGCAATCGCGCTCGCCCAGGTGCACCACGTTGCCGAACGTATCCGCCATGATCTGGATTTCGATGTGCCGCGGCTTGTCCAGATACTTTTCCATATAGACCGAACCATCGCCGAAGGCGGCGGCCGCTTCGGCCTGGGCCATCTTGACCATGGATTCCAACTCGGCCTCATTGCGCACGACCTTCATACCGCGCCCGCCACCGCCGGAAGCGGCCTTGATCAGGACCGGATAGCCGATGTCCTTGGCGACTTTCGCCGCTTCCTTGATGTCGTCGATGGCGCCGTCCGATCCGGGCACCACGGGGATGCCGGCTTCCTTGGCGGCGGCCTTGGCCCGTACCTTGTCGCCCATCAGGCGGATGTGGTCGGCGGACGGCCCGATGAAGGTGAAGCCGTGCTCGGCGACCATCTGGGCGAAGTCGGCGTTTTCGGAAAGGAAGCCATAGCCCGGATGAATGGCGTCGGCGCCGGAGATGGCGGCGGCCGAAAGGACGGCCTGGATCGACAGATAGCTGTCCTTGGCGGCGGGCGGGCCGATGCATACGCTTTCGTCGGCCAGGCGCACATGCATGGCTTCCGTATCGGCAGTGGAATGGACGGCAACGGTGGAGATGCCCATTTCGCGGCAGGCACGCAGGATGCGCAGCGCGATTTCCCCCCGGTTGGCGATCAGGACCTTTTCAAACAAGGCCACGCCTCCTATTCGAGGATCAGCAGGGGTTCGCCGAATTCAACGGGCGTGCCGCTTTCGACAAGGATCTTCTTCACCGTTCCGGCGCGTGGCGCGCTGATCTGGTTGAAGACCTTCATGGCCTCGACCAGCATCAGGGTATCGCCTTCCTTGACCGTGTCGCCTTCCTTGACGAAGGCCGGGCTGTCCGGATCGGGCGAGGTATAGGCGACGCCGACCATGGGCGAGGTAACGGCCCCTTGGGGCACACCCTGATCGCCGCCCGCACCCGCATCCGGGGTGGCCGCGACGGGCAGTGGAGCCGCCGGAACCTGCGCCGCGACGGCGGTGGCGCCCTTGGAGACCCGCAGCGCCCATCCGTCGTGCGAATATTCGATTTCCGTCAGGCCGGTTTCTTCCAGAAGTTCGGCCAGCTTGCGGACGGCGTCCGCGTCGATATCGGTGGCTTTGGGGCTTTTCGCCATGTGTCCTACCCGTTGTTGGTCAGTTTTTCAGACGCTTTGCCAGGGCTTCCAGGGCCAATTCGTAGCCCTGTCCGCCGAGGCCGCAGATCATACCGTCCGCCGCCTTGGAGACGAAGGAATGATGCCGGAACTCTTCGCGCCTGTGAATGTTGGAAAGATGAACCTCGATGATCGGCAGGTCGATCGCGCTCAGCGCATCCAGCAACGCCACCGAGGTATGCGTATAGGCACCCGCGTTGATGATGATCCCGGCATGGCTCTTGGGGGCTTCCTGGATCCAGGTCACCAGCTGGCCTTCGTCGTTGGATTGGCGGAAATCCACGTCCATATCCAGGTCCGCCGCGCGGTCGCGGCAGGCGGCCTCAATGGTGGCCAGGGTCTCGCGCCCGTAGATATCGGGCTCGCGCGTTCCCAAAAGATTCAAATTCGGGCCGTTGAGGATCAGAATCGTGGCAGCCATGGCGCGCATCCGTTAATAAGATGGCGGCTTATAACACGCAGTCCGCCGTGAGAAACATCCCGTTTGCGCCCATCCGGGCGTTGAAAGCGACCAACGGCACCCCCATACTCCGCTTAAGGCCAGACCATACAAGGCTCCGAGGAACAAATTCAGATGCAAGTCCAGATCAACGGCGAAACCCATTCCATAGACGCGCCCCTGTCCGTTCAGGAGCTTCTGACCCGAATCGGCCTGGATCCGGCCAAGGTTGCGGTCGAGCGGAACCTGGAGATCGTGCCCAAATCCGGCTACGGCCAGATCGGGGTCGAAGACGGCGACCGGTTGGAGATCGTGCATTTCATCGGCGGCGGGGCGCCCGATTCCGCCGGTGGCGCCGGAGACGAAGACGTTCTGGAGGTCGCCGGGCACAAATTCAATTCCCGCCTGATCATCGGCACCGGCAAGTACAAGGATTATGACCTGAACCGTCAGGCGGCCGAGGCGGCCGAGGCGGAGATGATCACGGTCGCCGTGCGCCGCGTGAACCTGACCGACCCGAACCAGCCGCTGCTGGTCGACTATCTGGACCCCAAGAAATACACGTATCTTCCGAACACGGCGGGCTGCTTCACCACGGACGACGCCGTGCGCACCCTGCGCCTGGCGCGCGAGGCCGGCGGCTGGACCCTGGTGAAACTGGAAATCCTGGGCGAACAGCGGACCTTGTATCCGATGATGCCGGAAACCATCGAAGCCACCGCGGCCCTGACCGAGGAAGGCTTTCAGGTCATGGCCTATTGCTCGGACGACCCGATCCTGTGCAAGCGCGTGGAAGAGGCGGGCGCCGTCTCCATCATGCCGTTGGGCGCGCCCATCGGTTCGGGCCTGGGCATTCAGAATCCGGTCAACATCCGCCTGATCAAGGAACAGTCCGAGGTGCCGGTGATCGTCGATGCGGGCGTCGGCACGGCGTCGGACGCGACCATCGCCATGGAACTGGGCTGTGACGGCGTGCTGATGAACACGGCCATCGCCGAAGCGAAGGACCCGGTGATGATGGCCCGCGCCATGAAGCACGCGGTCCGGGCCGGGCGCGAGGCCTATCTGGCGGGCCGCATGCCGCGCAAGATGTACGCCGATCCGTCCTCGCCGTTGTCGGGGCTGATCTGATCCGGGAAGTTCGGCGGCGGGCCGCCGCCTAGTTCACGTGCCGCCACCAGTTCTTTTCGTTGATCGAGAAGACGGGTTGGTAATGACGGATCGACGACGCCTTCACCACATCGGGAATCTGGTTGTCCAGCAGCAGCGGGATACGCGCGCCCGATTTTGCGGTCATGTAGACGATCAGAACCGCATGGCCGACCTTAAGGTTCAAATCCTTGACCGCGACGACGCGCAAATCCTGTTCGTCCCAGCCCAGCATGCGCAGGGATAGGTATTTGATGATCGCGTAGTCCTCGCAATCGCCGAACCGGGCCATGAATTCATAGGGCGTTTCCCAATAGTCGCTTTGGCCCCAGTTGCTTTGGTCCTGGATGTACTTGGCCTTGTTCATGCGGGCGTTGATCAGGCGCACCTGGTCCAGGCGGTTGTGCGGTTTGACTTCTTTCAGGAAGGTCAGCCAATCGGGGTCGCCGCAGATTTTTACCTCGCCCGGCCCGGGGCCGCAGACCAGGGGCTTCTTGGATTTCCGGAATTCGGCAAAGCGGGCGAGGGCGCCGGTCCATTTGGTGAAGGCCTTGAGGTCCGACGACTGCAGTTCCTTGGTGTTGAAGAAACTGGGGACGGGGGCGGAGGCATGCGTGGCGGCGGCGCCCAGCAATAACGCCGCGCCGATCAGCAGGCCAGGGATATGCCGTCCTTGGATCACCGTTTGCCGCCCCCGATTGGACCTCTGACACCGGCCGATCGCGGGGCATGGGCATACGCCGCCCCACGTCGAACTTCTCGATCCCGGACGGTAAAAGTCCGCTGTATCGCCGTCAATCCAGCCGAAAGGGATAACGGGCCCGATAGGGCCCGTCACGAAGCGCGCGGCGGCGTCTGACTAAGAAATCAGGGGAAGTTCTTGAGGAACGCCGGAACCTGATCTGACTGGCCGAAGACGACGTCGTCTTTCTTGTCCTGCCTGCCCGGTTTCTCTTGCTTGTCCGTATCGTCGCGATCACGGCTGCGGTCTTTACCGCGGCTGCCGCCACGGCTCCGGCCACGGGACGGTTTGGCGTCCTGCTTGTCGCCTTGGTTGTCCGGTTGGCCGTCCGGTGACGAGTCCGGCTGGGCGTCCTGGGCTTTGGCGTCCTCAGCATCGGCATCCTGGTCCGGGGCGGTCTCGGCCGCCGCTTCGACGGGCGCCTCGGTCTTTTCGGACCGTCCGCCGCGTCCGCGTCCTCGGCCGCGTCCCCGGGATCTGCCGCCGGAGCGGCCTTCGTCCGATCCGCCGTCCGTATCGGCATCCTTGCCGTCCGTCGCCGCGGCGTCGCTGGTGCCGCCGCCGCTGCTCATCTCGTCGCGCGGGATCGGCTTGGTGATCAGCTTTTCGATGCCGTCGATGTATTTGCCGTCGCCCGGGACGGCGATCGAGATCGCGACGCCTTCGCGACCGGCGCGGCCGGTGCGCCCGATGCGGTGCACGTAGTCGTCGGAATGGGTCGGCACGTCGAAGTTGAAGACGTGGCTCATGGCCGGAATGTCCAGGCCGCGCGCGGCGACGTCGGAACAGACCAGCAGGTTAACCTCGCCGGATTTGAACTTGGCCAACGTTTCCATGCGGACGGACTGCACCATGTCGCCATGCAGGCGGGCGGCCATGTCGTAGCCGTGGCGCTGCAGCGACCGGTAGACAACGTCCACGTCGCGCTTGCGGTTGCAGAAAATGATGGCGTTCTTCGGCTGTTCCCGTTCGATGAGTTTCCGCAGGACCTCGCGCTTGCGCTTGGCGATGGAGGCCTGATCGCGGCCCGCGCCCGTGACCATGACCAAGCTCTGCTTGATCGTCTCGGCCGTGGTCGCCGGTTTGGAAACGGTGATTTCCTTCGGGGTCATCAGGAACTTGTCGGCCAGGCGTTTGATCTCAGGCGGCATGGTCGCCGAGAACAGCAGCGTCGTCTTCATCGGCGGCAGCAGGGAGACGATCTTCTCGACATCGGGAATGAAGCCCATGTCGAGCATCCGGTCGGCTTCGTCGATCACCAGAATCTTAACGTCGCGCAGCAACAGATGGCCGCGGTCGAACACGTCCATCAGGCGCCCCGGCGTCGCGATCAGCACGTCGGCGCCTTTTTCCAGGACCTTCAACTGTTCGCTCATGTTCTCGCCGCCGATCAACAGCGCGTGGTTGAGCTTGTGGTACTTGCCGTAAATTTCGAAGTTTTCCGCGACCTGGGCGGCCAACTCGCGGGTCGGCTCCAGGATCAACGAGCGCGGCATCCGCGCCTTGGCCTTGCCCGAGGCAAGAATGTCGATCATCGGCAGAGTGAAGGACGCGGTCTTGCCCGTGCCCGTCTGCGCGCAGCCGAGGATATCGCGCCCCATGAGGACATAGGGGATGGCCTGGGCCTGAATGGGGGTTGGTGTGTCGTAGCCCGCGTCGGAAATCGCTTTGAGGAGTTCGTCGCTGAGGCCGAGATCGTTAAAGGAGGACATACTGCTCCACTTCGGGAGTTGCGCCGCCTGAACACCCATATGCCGTAAAGGAGGCGCGGACATCGTTTGGCGGTGTTGATTGGGCCCTTGGGGGCTTCCCTGGGCCATGTGGGCGGGATATTAGGTGTTCCCCGCCCGAAGTCAATGATAAGCCAGGGGCAAGCGGCGGATTTCTGCCCGCTGTTGCCATTTGGCCTCATCCGCACGGGGGTACGAGGAGGAAATTCCATGACCGACAAGATACCGCTTCTGTTCATGCCCGGGTTGCTCTGCGACGCCGCCCTTTGGCGCCATCAGTTGGCGAGCCTGGGCGATCTCGCCGAAATGACCGTCACCGACATGACCCAGGACGACACGCTCGACGGCATGGCGCGTCGCGCGTTGGACGCCGCACCCGAGAAATTCGCGCTCTGCGGTCTGTCCATGGGCGGCTACACGGCGCAGGCCCTGATGCGCATCGCGCCGGAACGCGTGACGCGCCTGGCGCTGCTGGACACCGCCGCCGGGCCGGACACGCCGGAGCGCACGGCCGGGCGCCGCGAGTTGATGGCCCAGGCCGCCGGCGGCGATCTCGCCGGCGTCATCGATCATCACATGACGGCCTTCATCGCCGACGATCACCAGAACGACGCCGAACTGACCGCGACGATCCGCGCCTCGGCCATGAACGTGGGCGCGGACGCCTATCAGCGCCAACAGGAAGCCATCATCGCCCGCGCAGACAGCCGCCCTGGGCTCGGCGCCATTTCCTGCCCGACGCTGGTGCTATGCGGCCGTCAGGACGTGTTGACGCCGGTTGCCGTGCACGAAGAAATGGCCTCGGCCATTCCGGATGCTAAACTGGTCGTCGTCGAAAACAGCGGTCATCTGGCGCCCCTGGAACAACCCGAAGCCGTCACCGCCGTGCTGCGTTACTGGCTTCAGGGTTAGCTGAGGCGGCCAGGAAGCCAGGGAAAAGGAACCCCGGATGCTCATCAAACCCGAACAGTCCTGTCTGGTCGTTATCGACATCCAGGAAAAGCTGGTGCCCGCCATGCAGGCGCCCGCCAAGGTGATCCGCAATACGGCGCTGATGATGCGCGTCGCCGACCGCCTGGGTGTACCCATTCTGATGACGGAACAGTACCCCAAGGGCCTGGGCCGCATCGTGCCGCAGCTCCAGGGCATCGCGCCGGATGCCCAGGTCATCGAGAAAATCCATTTCTCCTGCATGAACGAAGACACCTTCCAAAAGGCGTTCGAGGCGACCGGCCGCCGTCAGGCGGTCATCACCGGAATGGAGGCTCATATCTGCGTCATGCAGACGGGCGTCGATTTGATGGACAAGGGCTATGAAATCTTCGTCGTCACCGACGCGACGTCGTCCCGTACCCTGGAAAGCGAGAAGGCCTGCCTGGACCGTCTGGGCGCCGCCGGCGCGGGCATCGTGACGTCGGAAATGGTGATCTACGAATGGCTCGGCCGGGCCGGAACGGAGGCTTTCAAGGAAGTTCTTCCGTTCATCAAACAATCATAAAAAACAATTAGATAAATAGAAAACTTAAGGTGAAATGCGAATGACTTCCCTGCGCGAGCCCGCCGGCGTGATCCTGCCTTACCGGGACAAGACCCCGCAAATCGATTCCAGCGCCTTCATCGCCGAAAACGCCGTGATCATCGGCGACGTGACGATCGGGGCGAACTCTTCGGTCTGGTACAACTGCGTCCTGCGCGGCGACATGAATTTCATTCGGATCGGCGCCGACACGAACATTCAAGACGGCACTGTGGTGCATATCGATTCCAAGGGCTTTCCGACGATCCTGGGCGACCGGGTGACGGTCGGTCATATGTGCCTGCTGCATGCCTGCGAGTTGCGCGATGATGTCATGATCGGCATGCAGGCCTGCGTCATGGACGGCGCCGTGGTCGGCGAAGGATCATTGATCGCCGCCGGCGCCCTGGTCACCCCGGGCAAACAGATCGGCCCCGGCGAGGTCTGGGCCGGGCGGCCCGCCAAATACCTGCGCAAGGTCGGCGAGGGTGATCAGAAGATGCTCGATTACATCTGGCCCGTGTACGACAAACTGGGCGCCGAATACCGCGATGCGGGGCTGGACCTGCGCAAGCTGCAGGTCAACCGCCGCCAGCCGCCGAGCGACTGAGCCCGCCCATGGTCCAAACCGCAGCGGACAGCGAAATCGACCTGTTGAGCGCCGGACAATCGGGCGACCGGCGGGCCGTCGCGCGGCTGCTGTCCTTGGCCGAGACGTCGGGCGGCCGCGCCGCCGCCGAAACCGGCGCGGATGAGTTGATGGCCCGCGTCTATCAGGCCGCCGGGTCGGCCCATGTCATCGGTGTGACGGGGCCTCCGGGGGCGGGGAAATCGTCGCTGGTCAATGCCTTGGTCAAGGAACTGCGCCGTGCCGGTGTGACCGTCGGGATCATCGCCATCGATCCGTCCAGTCCGTTTTCCGGGGGCGCCATTCTGGGCGACCGGGTCCGCATGGGCGATCTGGGCGAGGACGATGGGGTGTTCATCCGTTCCCTCGCGACCCAGGGCGCCATGGGCGGCCTCGCGCGCCCGGCGCTGGATAGCGTCGATGTGCTGGATGCCTGCGGCTACGGCGCGGTCATTATCGAGACCGTCGGCGTCGGCCAGGACGAGGTCGATGTCGCCGCCGCCGCCCATACGGTCATCGTCGCTTCGCCGCCGGGCCTGGGTGACGGGGTGCAGGCGATGAAGGCAGGCATTCTGGAAATCGCCGATATCCATGTCGTCACCAAGGGCGACCGGGCCGACGCCGACAAGACCGCCGCCGACCTGGCGGGTGCCCAGGACCTGGGTCTGACCGGGCGGCAGGGCAGAGGCGACGCGGGCACGGGATGGACCGTTCCGGTCATCGCGACCAGCGCCCATGACGGGCGCGGTCTGGATACCCTGGCCAAGGCGGTTTTCGATCACGGCGCCCATCTCAAGGCGAGCGGCGAGGACAAGGAGCGGCGCCGCCGGATCGCGAAAATGCGCCTGGAAACCGCGGCGCTGGACAGCATGCGCCGCGCCTTCAAACGGCTTTCGGGCGAGATGGCGGGGATGATCGACGATCTGGCCGACCGCCGGGCCGATCCGCGCGAGGCGGCCAAGGCATTGGTCGCGAAAGCCTTGAAGGACGCCGAATAAGTCGGCGGCGCCCCGCGCGTTATTTGACGATCAGCAACAGGGCGCTGATGGCCGCGATGCTCAGGATCGCGACGCGCAGGCGTTCGCGGTCGACGTAACGCCGGGTGATCGGTGCCAGCGCCAAACCGATGGCGACGCCGGGCAGCAGGATCAGGGTGCGCCCCAACTCCGGCATGCCGAAGGCGCCGATCATGTAGAGCGCCGCCGCCGCCAGCAGATAGGCGACGGTGAAATACCCGCCCAGCATGGCGCGGGCGAACTTCGGGTCCGACCGTTGAAACGCCAGGGCGATGGCCGGGCCGTGAATACCCGCCATGACCCCCATGATGCCTGAGACGGCGGAGGCCGCCAGCAGGTTGCGTAGGTTCGCGGCGACCGGGATCCCGGCCATGCTGATGCCGACGGCGAGCAGGATCATGACCCCGAACACCCGTTGCAGGTCGGCGCCGCCGAAGGCCTGCAGGGCCACGGTTCCGATGATCGTACCCGCCGCCAGGCCGACCAGGCAGACCGACAGCAGGGGACGGTCGATGGCCGCCCGTTCGTTATGGGCCATGATCGCGGCCAGCGCGGCCCCCGCCAGCAACAGCGGGCCAGGTACGAACTGGGGATCGAGCAAGGCGAGGATGGGAGCGGCGACCAGGGCGAAGCCCAGACCGACGGCGGCCTGAAACGCGCAGCCGACGGTCATCGCGCCGGCGGCGATCAAAATGGTGGGCAGGGTCAGGCCGTCAAACAACATGACGGCAATATAACGATTTACGCTTTCGGCGCTTGCCCGATCGAAATCTCCCGCAAATAGGCGGGTTCCGCGATGCCGGGTTTCAGCCGGGGGTCGGGAATCGGGGCGCCGAGGGTCGTCGTCACGGGAACCACGCCGGCCCAGACGTCCAGGTCGTAGTCTTCGTCGTCGTCGACGGGCCCGCCGGCCCGGACCTTGGCCGATCCTTCGTCGATTTCCAGGGCGCAGATGGTCGTGCCCTTCATTTCCTGGTCGTTGACGGGGCGCAGTTCCTCCCACCGGCCGGGCGTCAGCCGGTCGGACAGATCTTTCAGCGCCGCCAGCTTTTCGCCTTCGTCCTCGATCTTCACGGCCTCGCCGAACAGGGTCACGCCCCGGTAATTGACGGAGTGGTGAAAGCCCGAACGCGCCAGCACGATCCCGTCCAGGTGCGAGACCGTGAAACAGACCGGCACGCCGCTGGTGACCGTGCGCAGCATGCGGCTGGCGGCGGAGCCATGCCAATAGACCCGGTCGCCCTTGCGCCAATGGCAGGTCGCCGTGACGTAGGGCGCGCCGTCGATGACGTAGCCGACATGGCACAGCAGACCTGCGTCCAGGATCGCGTCGACCGTGGCTCGGTCATAAACGGCGCGGGTCGGGGCCCGCTTGATCCGTGATTTTTCGGTGATCCGCATCTCGGTCTCGGCAGTCATGGCATTTTCCTTGGTTAGGGGCGGTCAAATGGTGTCGGCAGCCGGCTCTCTTCGGCCGGTTCCTCTCTATACCGATCATATTGGTTCTGATAAAAGATCCATAAAATTGAATATAAAGGAGCCATTTAGATGGCCGCGCCGAACCTTCGCAAACGGGGCCGGGATTCCGCCCTGATCGATCTGCATCTGGATCGTGCCTCGGGCCAGCCCTTGAACGAGCAACTCTACAAGGGCCTGAAGGGCTTGATCTTGAACGGCGTTTTGCGGTCTGGGGTCCGCCTGCCGGCGACCCGTATTCTGGCGGGCGAATTGGATGTTTCGCGCAACACGGTGCTCGCCGCGTATGACCAGTTGCTGGCCGAAGGCTTCACCGAAGCCCGTCCGGGCGCAGGCACGCGGGTCTCCGCGGATTTGCCAGATTTGTCGGAAGACCACCGCGCCGCCGATCCGTTGCCTCAAGGGGCGGCGACGCCCGACCTTCCGGCGCGGGTGCTTGACCTGATGTCCCGTCATCAGCCTGGAACGACGCAGCATCGCGCCTTCCTGCCGGGCACGCCGGATGTTTCGGCCTTTCCGTTCGAAGAATGGGGGCGCGCCGTCGGCCGGTTCTGGCGCCGGCCACCCCGCGATCTGTTGGAAGATCGGGACGGACGGGGCCACGCGCCGCTGCGCCGCGCCATCGCCGACTACCTGGTGGCCGTGCGCGGGGCCAAATGCACCGCCGATCAGATCATCATTACCTCGGGTGCGCAGCAAGGCATCGACCTTTGCGTCCGCGTGCTCCTGGAGCCGGGCGACCCGGTGGTCATGGAGAACCCGGGATACCGGGGGCTGATGTCGGCTTTTTCCACGGCGGGGGTCGCGGTCGTCCAGGCTCCGGTCGATGGCGAGGGCCTGAACGTCGCCCGTGCGCGGGCGCTGGCGCCACGTCCGCGCCTGTTGGCGGTGACGCCGTCGCATCAGTTTCCGTTGGGCGAGACCATGAGCCTTGCGCGTCGCCTGGACCTGCTTTCCTGGGCGCGGGATGCCGGTTTCTGGGTGCTCGAAGACGACTACGACAGCGAATACCGCTATCGCGGGCGGCCCCTGGCGGCGCTGCAGGGATTGGACGGGGGCGACCGGGTGATCTATGCGGGCACCTTTTCCAAGGTCATGTTTCCGGCCCTGCGGCTTGGCTATCTGGTGGTGCCCGAACCTCTGATCGAAGCGTTCCTGCGTCTGCGCGGCGCCGTCGACGATTTCCCTGCATTGGCGATGCAGCCGGTCTTGGCCGAATTCATGGAAACGGGACGGTTCGGCGCCCATGTGCGGCGGATGCGCCAGATTTACGGCGAACGCCAATCGATTTTGCGGGATGAATTGACCCGGCGGTTCAGCGGTTTGTTCACCGTACCTGACGACGACGCGGGCATGCATCTGACCGTCGGGTTAAGCGACGACGCCTTTCACCGGGGGCTTCGCGACGGCGCAATCAGTCGCGAGGCGGCGAACCTGGATGTCACGGCCAGAGCACTATCCGGATATTACGCCGGGCCGGACAAACGGCACGGACTGGTGCTCGGCTATACCGCCCATTCGGAAGGCACTCTGCGGGCGGCGGCGGCGCGCCTGGAACAGGCGACGGCGCGTGCCGTCAAGAGCGACTAGGGGCGCGCTTGGCGGCGGTGCCGGATTTCGCGGGCTTCTTCGCTGCGGGCTTCTTTGCTGTCGGCTTCTTTGCCGGTCCGGGCTTTGCCGCTTTCGTGTCTTGGGCCGGCTTGGCCGGTTTGCTCTTTTCGGCGGCCTTGGCGGCGTGCATGTCGTCGGCGTCGAGGCGGATTTTCACATAGGTGCCCGGCGCATCGTCCAATGCCTTCAGGTTGCCGTCGCCGGGAACCCGGGCCGGGACGGTCTCCGCGCCCGAATTTTCGCGGATCCAGGTGTCCCAATCCAGCCACCAGGACCCGTCGTGCTGTTCAGCCCCGGCCAGCCAGGCTTCGGGATCGGCGGGCGTTTCCGTGTTGGTCCAGAAGCAATATTTGTTCGCCGACGGCGGATTGATGACGCCTGCGATATGGCCCGACGCCGACAGCACGAACCTCATCGGTCCTTTGTAGATCTGGGTCGAGGCGTAGGTCGCCTTCCACGGCGCGATATGATCCTCGCGCGCGGAAATCGCATAGGTCGGACCGGAAATCTTGCCAAGGTCGATGGCCACGCCGCCAAGCGTGATGCCGCCCGGTTTGGCCAGTTTGTTTTCCAGGTACATATTGCGCAGATAGAACGAATGCATCGCTGCGGGCATGCGCGTGGAATCGGAATTCCAGAACAACAGATCGAAGGGGAAGGGATCCTTGCCCAGGAGATAGTTGTTCACGACGAAGGACCAGATCAGGTCGTTGGCGCGCAGCATGTTGAAGGTCGTCGCCATTTCCGAACCTTCCAGGTAGCCGCGCTCGTTCATCTTGGCTTCCATGGTCTCGACCTGGGCTTCGTCGATGAACACGGTCAGGTCGCCCGCCTCGGCGAAATCGACCATCGTGGTGAAGAACGTCTGACTCTTGACCCGGTTCTTCCAGCGTTTCGATTTCTGGCTGGCGATCCAGGCCAGGGTGGCCGCAGACAAAGTGCCGCCCAGGCAATAACCGATCAGGTTGACCTCGCGTTCGCCGGTCGCCTGTTCGACGGCTTCCAGAGCGGCCAGGGGGCCTTCGAACATGTAATCGTCGAAGGTCTTCTTGGCCAATCTGGCGTTCGGGTTGACCCAGGAAATGATGAAGACCGTATGGCCCTGTTCCGTGGCCCAGCGGATGAACGAGTTTTCCGGGCGCAGGTCCAGGATGTAGTATTTGTTGATCCACGGCGGCACGATCAAAAGCGGCGTGCGCAGCACGTCGTCGGTCAACGGATCGAACTGAATCAATTCCATCAGGTCATTTCGGAATACGACCTTGCCTTGCGCCGTGGCGACGTTCTTGCCGATCTCGAAGGCTTCCATGTCGGTCATGCTGATGGCGAGTTGGCCGTCGCCGCGCTCCAGGTCGTCCAGCAGGTTGTTGAGCCCGTGAACCAGGTTCTCACCCCGCGTTTCGACCGTGGCGCGCAACGCCTCCGGGTTGGTCAGCAGGAAGTTGGTCGGGGAGACGGCATCGACGAATTGCTTGGTGTAGAAATCGACCTTGCGCCGGGTGTGGTTGTCGAGACCGTCAACGTCATGGACGGTCGACTGCAGCCACATGGCGGTCAGCAGGTAGGATTGCTTGATGAAGTCGAAGATCTGGTTGTCGGACCATGCTTCGTCGCGAAAGCGGCGGTCGCCGCGTTCCGGTTCCGCCACCGGCTCGGCCTCGGCGCCCATCATGCGCAACGCCGTCGATTGCCAAAGCTCCATATAGGCCTGCCAAAGGGTCAGCCCCGATTCCATCATTTTCGCCGGATTCGACATCATGTGGCGGGTCATTTCTAGAAATGCCTCGCCGATGTTCAACGGATCGACGTCCTGCGACGGGATTTCGTCGCCGTGCCGCGCAAGCCAGTCGGTAACGAGGCGCTGGCTGCGTTCCGCGATTTCGACCATGGAGGTCGAGAACTCCGTCGCTGACTCCAAGGGATTGGTTTCGGTAGGCTTGTTGTCCATCGGGCGTTGCGTCCTTTGCTCCGACTAGGCGATTAGGGCAAAATATGGTACCGGATTGCGGTGATGCCGGAGAGCCTGAAAGTCAATAAAGTGAGGGCGTTAATCTTCGATGACATCAATCTGGGGCGATTGCGGTTTTTTCGCGATCGCAAGATGGCCGGGTTTTAGCCCGCCATCCGTTGAATTTCAAGGCGGGGAGCCCCCGAGAAGGCCAGATTCCGTATGGGATTTCGGGGCGATGAGCGAACAAGGGAGTTATGCGGCAAATGGGCGGGATTGAAGGCGCGAGCCAAGGGAATCGGACGCAAGGCCAGGACGGTAACGTTTGGGAAACGACGGGGATGCCGCGCGGCGTTCGTCGTCTGCGTCTCCCGATCGGGGTGTCATTCGCCGTAATGATGGCGACGGCGCTGGCCGGATGTTCCTCTGTTCCCGATGCGGTCAACCCGGCCGAATGGTACAAGAGCACCGTGGATCTGTTCTCGTCCGACAACTCGGGCGACCCCGAGGAAGAGGCGCGCCGCGCCCGCGAACAGCAGGTCGCCGAGGCCGCCGGCCAGGAACAGACCGAACAGGCGTTCCCCAAGGTGTCGGACGTCGACAAGCAGCGCGAGGAACGCAACCTGGGCCTGTCCGCCGACCCGGACCGGCCACGATACGCGCCCGCGATTACCCGTCAGGATCAGTCGCCCGCCGCCAATCCGATGCGGGCTGCGCCGGCGGCACCACCGCCGGCGACCCCCATGGCCGCCGCGCCGGAACCCGAGGCGCCCGCCGCCGAGGCCCCGAAAACGGCCGAAGCGCCGAAGCTGACGGAACCCAAGGAGCCGTCGGCGAATAGCGAAGAGATCGCCAAGACGGTGCCTGGTGTGCCGCAATTCTCAATCCCGACCCAGCAAGAGCAGGAAGCCGAGTTTGCCGACCTGCAGAACCGCATGCAGAAGCAGTTGGCGGAAATCCTGGCTGCTGCCGGGGAAGAGCCCAAGTTTGTCCGCCCGACCGGCATGCCCGCGGGGCTGGGCGTCGGCGAGACCGTGGTGATTTCCGGTGAGGGTGTGCTGAATGCGTCCGGGCCGGATGTGCCGGCCAGCTTGACCACTGCCGCCGGTGAGCCCGCGACCGCCGTGTCGCAGCCGCTGCCTCCGGGAGCGACGCGGGTTGCGACCATCGTCTTCCCCAACGGGTCTGCCCGTCTGACGGCCCGTGACCGCCAAATTCTGTCTCAGGTCGTCGCTTTGCAGAAAGAGCAGGGCGGCACCCTGCACGTCGTCGGGCATTCGTCGTCGCGGACCCGTAACCTGAGCCCGGAAAAGCATCGCCTCGTGAACTACAAGGTTTCGGCGCTGCGGGCCAAGACCGTGGCCAACGAGTTGATCCGGCGAGGCGCCAACCGGCGCACCGTGGCGACCGCGGCTTTGGCCGACTCGCAGCCGCTCTACCAGGAGATCATGCCCAACGGTGAGGCCGGAAATCGGCGTGCGGAAATCTTTTTGACCCGCTAGCCGCTTTCCAAGTAAACGGAAGGCCGTCGGATGGGGCGGTCCCCGTGCCGACCCGGCGTCGGAGCGGCCTCCGCGCCGTCGTATTACCGTAATTGTCCGGCTGATATGGCTGCCGGATAGAATTTTGGCACCTATTGAAACACGAATGACGAACCCGCGATGAAACAGGAATTCCACCGTATCCGCCGTCTGCCGCCTTATGTGTTCGCGGAAGTGAACGCCATGAAGGCGCGCGCGCGCGCCGACGGCGAGGACATCATCGATTTTGGCATGGGCAACCCGGATCTGCCGACCCCGCCGCATATCGTCGAAAAGATGATCGAGGCGGCGCAGGACCCCAAGACCCACCGCTATTCCAATTCGCGCGGCATTCCGGGCCTGCGCAAGGCGCTGTCGGCCTACTACGAACGTCGGTTCAACGTCGCCGTCGATCCGGAACACGAAGCCATCGTGACGCTGGGGTCGAAGGAAGGTCTGGCCAACCTGTCAGCCGCCATCACCAGCCCCGGCGACGTGATCCTGGTGCCGAACCCGAGCTACCCGATCCATCAGTTCGGCTTCATCATCGCCGGTGCCGCCGTGCGCAACATTCCGGTGACGCCGGACGAGACTTTCTTCCAGGCGCTGGAACGCGCGGTGCAACACAGCGTGCCCAAGCCGACGGCGATCGTTCTCAACTACCCGAACAACCCGACGGCAGAGCTGGTCGATCTGGCGTTCTACGAACAGGTCGTCGATTTCTGCCTGTTCCATGGGATCTACATTCTGTCGGACCTGGCCTATTCGGAGGTCTATTTCGACGACAATCCGCCGCCCTCGATCCTGCAGATCCAGAAAGCCTGGGACATCGCCGTCGAGTTCACCTCCATGTCCAAGACCTATTCCATGCCCGGTTGGCGCATCGGCTTCGCCGCCGGCAACCGTGACATGATCGCCGCCCTCGCGCGGGTGAAATCGTACCTCGATTACGGCGCCTTCACGCCGATCCAGGTCGCCGCCGCCGCCGCCTTGAACGGGCCGCAGGATTGCGTCGATGAAATGCGCGCGGTCTACAAGGAACGGCGTGACGTGCTGATTTCAGGCCTGGGGGCTGCCGGCTGGGATGTTCCCGCACCCCCCGCGACCATGTTCGCCTGGGCGCCGATCCCGCCGGACATGGCGCATCTGGGCTCCCTGGAGTTCTCCAAACTGCTGTTGTCCGAAGCCCAGGTCGCCGTGGCGCCCGGCGTCGGCTTCGGCGAACACGGCGACGGTTTCGTGCGGATCGCGGTGGTCGAAAACGTCCACCGCACCCGTCAGGCCCTGCGCTCCATTAAGTCTTTCCTGCAGCGCTATCGCGCCGGCTCGTTGGATAATTTGGACCCCGGACAACGGGCGCTCGGCTGATGGTTTCTCCTTTGCGTGTAGGTATCGCCGGGCTCGGCACGGTCGGCGCGGGTACGGTCCAGGTTCTGGCGACACATCGGGACGAGATCGCCCGCCGTTCCGGCCGGGCCATCGAGGTCACGGCCGTTTCCGCCCGGGACAAATCCAAGGACCGGGGCGTCGATTTGTCGGGCGCGGCCTGGGCCGATGATCCCGTTGCCCTGGCGAGCGACCCCAATGTCGATGTGGTGGTTGAATTGATCGGCGGCTCCGAAGGGACGGCCAAGGATTTGTGCGAGGCCGCCCTCAAGAACGGCAAGCACGTCGTCACCGCCAACAAGGCACTGATCGCCCATCATGGGCAGGCCTTGGCCGAGGCGGCGGAAAACGCCGGCGTGGCGCTGACGTTCGAGGCAGCCGTCGCCGGCGGCATCCCGATCCTCAAGGGCCTGCGCGAGGGGCTGGCGGCCAACGCCATTGGCCGCGTCTACGGCATTCTCAACGGCACTTGCAATTACATCCTGTCGGAAATGCGCGACACCGGTCGTGAATTCGACAACATCCTGGCCGACGCCCAGGCCGAAGGCTATGCCGAGGCCGACCCCAGCTTCGACGTCGACGGCATCGACGCGGCGCATAAGCTGGCGATCCTGGCGTCCCTGGCGTTCGGCACGCAGATCGATTTCTCCTCGGTTCATGTCGAAGGCATCCGTCACGTTTCGCCGGCCGATCAGGATTTCGCCCGCGAACTCGGCTACGGCATCAAATTGCTGGGCATTGCCACGGAAACCGAAGGCGGCATCGAACAGCGGGTGCATCCCTGCATGGTGCCGATCGACGCCCCCATCAACCACGTCGGCGGGGTGTTCAACGCCGTCGTCGCCGAAGGCGATTTCGTCGATCGGGTGATGATGGAAGGACGCGGCGCCGGGGCGGGGCCGACGGCCTCTGCCGTGGTCGCCGATATCATCGACATCGCGCGCGGCAACATGGTGCCGGGCTTTGCCCGCCCGGCGACGGAACTGACGCCGCCCAGGCCCGTCTCCGTGGCCGCCCATCGGGGCTGCTATTACATGCGCTTCGAAGTCGTGGACGAACCGGGGGTCTTTGCCGGGATCGCCCAGGCGCTGGGTGCGCACAACGTTTCCATGGAATCGATCCTGCAGCGCGCCCGCGACCCCGGCGAGCCGGTGCCCGTGGTGATGACGACCCACGACACGCTGGAGGCCGACATGACTGCCGCCGTCGCCGCGATCGCCGCCCTTGACGCCGTGGTCATGACGCCGCGTATCATTCGGATCGAAAATCTATAAGGCGAAAACCCGCCGACCGAACCTGAGAGGAACCGCCAGTGACCGACGCCGCAATCGACCGCAATCTGGCCCTGGAAGCCGTCCGTGTGACCGAATCCGCCGCCATGGCCGCGCTCGCCTATCTGGGCGGGGGTGACGAGCGCGCCGCCGACGAGGCCGCCGTGAAGGCCATGATGAACCGCCTGGGCACCCTGATCCTGGATGGTACCGTGCGCATGGGAGAAGGCGAGAAGGGCGAAGTCGAGGATCTGTATACCGGCCAAACCATCGGCACCGGTGGGGCGCCCAAGGCCGATGTCGCGGTTCTGGCGCTGGAAGGCAAGTCGATTATCGCCCGCGGCGGCTATAACGCGCTGTCGGTGATCGCCCTGGCCGAGGACGGCGGCTTTATGTCCGTGCCCAATATCTACATGGAAAAGATCGCCGTCGGCCCGGACCTGCCGGAGGGCGTGGTCGATCTGGACGCCGAGCCGGCGGACAACCTGAAAGCCTTGGCCAAGGCCAAGAAGGTCAAGGTCTCGGACCTGATCGTCTGCATGCTCGACCGTCCGCGCCATGCCCAATTGGTGACCAAGGTACGTGATGCCGGGGCCCGCATCCGTCTGATCCTGGATGGTGACGTGTCGGGCGCCGTGGCGCCGGCGCTGCCCGGTTCCGGCGTCGATATCTTTCTCGGCAGTGGCCGCGCGACCCAGGGCG
>MDTA01215973.1_pt1 | contig 52337 bp, 36 predicted proteins | sample 811151 | NCBI WGS metagenome assembly MDTA01 (sample SAMN05326648, study PRJNA326480) | marine metagenome | isolation source: seawater | place: Indian Ocean: South | collected 2010
AAAGTTGACGAGGACGCCATCCATGTCGCTAAAGACTTGGTACTTCATAGGAGCACCTCCCTTCAACATGATAATACCACTAGTTTTTACGAAGTCAAGAAATATTATTTATTTCTTTTGCGTTTTTCTCTGTTGACTTGTGCGCCAGCAAAAGCCATCTTCTTTTGTTTAGAAATGCCAGGATTTTCTTTTTCAATCTCTTTGGCTATTTTCTCTTGTTTATCGTGGTCCGCATCTGTCCACTTCTTTTCGCTGCGATTTCCAGGCACATCCATCACTTCATCGTACTCAAGATAGTGTTTTACTGCTCCGATGTAATCGGCTATCTTTGTCATCTTGCTTTGAATCCAAGCTGGGAATTCTTGTCCGTCCTCAATCATGTCAAAAATATCAGCAGCGTATTGAGCGGTCTTAAACATCTGGCGTTTTGCCATGCTGCCTTCGTGGTCTTCTTCGTGATGAGCCGGCTCAACTTCCATGTCAATAGATTGCATGTCTCCACACATTTCATTGATCTCTTCTTTGATTAGTTGGCGGATAATGTCTTGAGATAATTTCATATCATAAATAGTATGCTAATCAACTAAAACTATTTTTTCGGTCAAGAAACCCTTATTATCCTTGTTCCTCAAAAGGTACTCACCAGCACGGGCAATCACTATAGCGTCTGCCCTGTCGTCGGTTCCTTTTTTATAGTTCCTTCCGCCACGAGCCATTTCGTATTTGAATGCTGTCTTTTCTTTTTCAATCACAGCTTCAATGACCATCTTCTTTCTTTTTGGTCCCTTTGTTCCACGAGGAAACGACAACCCATATAAAGACCTGGCACTGTTCACGTTGAGATACGTTGGCTCTAGTCCAAACGTATCATAGCACATCCATGAAACAATGCCGTTGAATTTAGCTAGTTTCATAATTGTGTCGGCTCTGGATCTCCCAGGGATGAACTTCTTGAGAGCAGTCTCAATATAAACATGCTCTACGCCGTGATCTCTTAGTTGCCAAAGTTCTGAGCCGATCAATTCTGCTTTTTGGAATAGTGTGTCTGCTTTTGAGATATCCCAGTGTTCGCTGAGTATTAGTTCACGATCGTCTATAAGAGCAACACCGACTATTGCGGTGGAAATATCTAATCCTAAAATCATGAATGTATTATATTACATATCTATTCTATATTTAAACGTAAATTGGTCGCTTTCTTTTTTACTGATTGGTTTAGCGTTATTGACTACCCCAAGTAAATTTTTATTTTTATCAAAAATACCAATAGAACTAATGAAGGTTTGTTTTTCAAAAGAGTCCTCATAATCACAATATTGGCTTTGTATCGTGTTTTTAATTGGTAACTCTCTTGATTCCCGAAAAGCATTTAGCCCAAAAAAGCTACTAGTTTGCCACCCTTGGTGTGAACTGCTAATCCAAGTTGGGTTTTGTGAATTGTTTAAACTACCGGGCAAAACAGTAGAGAACATCATAAGGGTGGGAATCTTTTGTGTACCTACAAATTCTAATTGATAAAGACTTGCACTTGGAATAATATCAAGAGTGCCGGCAGGCTCATAAGCTCCGTAATATTTCCAGTTAACTGCCTCGGTTGAGCCATCACCATTATAATCATCAACATTGTCCACTTGATCTGTTAAATTTGCCGAGGAGGTTATTAACAAAAAGCCTTCATCATATAAAACAGTACCGATGACACTTCCGCTTGTCTCGTTAAGCGTAGAGATAAGTTCGCCATTCTTTTTAGAATCGGTTGCTTCGCCTACCAAAGTACCTGTGAAGTAGTAACGAAGTTTAACAGTACCCTTTTGAATCCCAGAGCCGAATAAAATTGAAGGAATACTTACAAGGTTTACAGCAGCGGTGGCATAGTATTGATCATATGAAAAATAATTACTTTCTATACGATGACTATCTAAGCAATTCCTTAAAGAATGTATTCTACGGCGATTAACTGCGTTATCTTGAAAACTTAAAGCGTCAGAGTAGGCGTCTATATATTCTCTCGCCAAACTAGATGTTAAAGGATAGGTGCCACTTAGGACTGTCCCATAAGACGCACTCAAGAATTCACCTTCTGAGACTGAACCTGGGCGTCTGTAACTTCCGTCACGAGTTAAAAAAGGATAAATTAGACTTTGGTTATTGACCGCACGGTCTACATTTAGTTCATAAAGATTAACAGTTCCCGTCGTTATGTTGCTTCCCTCATAACGACGATTATTAATATATGAAGACCCAGAATAGAAGGTTACCTCATAAGAAGGGGAAGTAACAAGGACATTAGTAAACTTATCTTTTTCCGTGTACGGGTAGATGTAAGACATCAGCTACACCCACTAATAGTCTAATCTCACACGCAAAGTAAACTCATTGGCGGGTGTCTTTTTGAGCGGCTCACTAAGCTTACCTACCGCTAGCAAAGAATTGTCCGCACCATAGAGTCCCACTGTTGTAATGTAAGAAATAGGTTCATCGGATCTTGTTTCTTTTACTCTTATTTTGCTGCTCGTTAGGTAAGTGGGGTTACTAGAATAGTTAAACTCATTTGAGTTAGCTCTACAAAAATAAATTGCAGAATTAAGCTCAGTTGTATTATTGAACGTTATATTTTGAGTTCTCTCTAGGAAACTAAATGAAGATCCAGAAATAGTGGACCCTGTTAACAGAGCTACTATACCATGTTCGTCCCCTTGAGAGGATCCCACCATAGCTGGTCCGCCGAGTCCCGCCAAAAGGGCCGATGATCCGTTTACTACCTGATCTGCTAAAATACCGCCGCTCGTGGCGACATTCAAAACAGAGGCACTGATTGCAGCAATTCCAGCCTGGTAATAAATGAACCCACACGGAATGGGCGATGGTGTAGCATTAGGCTGATTCAGAAAGCCAGTTGTGGATGCTGAAAGATAAAGAATATTATATTCTCCAGCGGGAGAGTCAACCCGATAATTGTTAGATCCGCTCATGTCTTTAACATAAACGACTGAAGATCCCGAAGTATTGACTACACTAACATAATTTCCCTGACTTGCTGTGGGATCAACTCCCAAAGCCATTTCAAAAGTTCCTTTTTGAATCTCATCTTTTGCCAACAAACGAGCAAAATTAAAGAAAATCATCTCTTGGGATTCTTGTTTCGCTCGGCTGCCGATATTAAGCCCGTCTGAAAAATCTTTAATAGCTCCGGTACTTGTGTATCCGTTTAAAACTTGTGCCATCTGATTATAAATTTGAATTTTTTGTGCGTTCTCAGTGTTAGCAGAAGAGGACATTCCTGAGTTGGCGGAGTACCCAAAAGTGATATCAAAAATATGGTTAGCTGATGAACTAAGATAAGGATAATCATAAATACTGGTGAACATATCATGAGAGTAGTGCTTATAGTTCTGATTTAAATAAGTACCAGATATGATGGTTCCAGTAATTGGGATTGCCTCATGGAGTTTAGATCTAACGTTAGTAGAATCTCCTGCAAGCAATGTTTTATAAGATGTAGCCATATCTTTTCTCTTCCTTAAATATTAAGTATAATTCTTTAAAATTCGTAGAGGAATATCTACACGATATCCTGTCATATATCCTGTTACCCGAACGACAGTATCAATAAAACGATAATTGAGATTGCCCGTATTTAAGTAATCTGCTGTTATCGTGCCTCCTAGCGTAGAAAACAATGTCGTAGAAGTCTGAACATCCAACGTAGTATTTAAACGGAAACCAAAACGGGAACCATAACGCCCTGTTCCTGTTGTTCTATCGCCAAGAGGCGTATTATTATCTGCTCTATTGTCCCCCCCTTGGTCGGACATTTCCCAATAGGGAAGAATAGAACTCTGTCGTCCAGATAGAGCAAAATAGTTTTGGTCCCGGTTTAATGCAAAGTAATAACTGGCAATATTATCATCATCTATAAAGGATGGCGAAGCCATTGTCATTTGGTTTCCATCTGGTGAAATTGCGGGCATTACATTAAACAAACGATTGTCTACTTCCACAATATATTCTGTCTCTACTCTTGGGTCACCCGAGGGCATAATCTGGGCTGATAATAGTGTGGTGTTTAGCCCTTCGTCAAAAACAAGCTGGGAGTCTTCAGAAGTTACATGATCATCGTCTGCCATGAGGACTCCATTATTTGCATTGGCATTTCCAAACAAGTTAGAAGTAGTATTATCGGCTGTGACCAAATAGCCACCAACAGGAGTTCCAGTAATACTACTCCAAGTTGCAGGTGCCGTAATAGTATCTGCGGTTTGCTTATTTGCCATCACATTGTTAAGCAAAATCACAGGCAAATAAAGTAAATCATTTTGTGCATATGAAATCAATTTTGAATTCATATTGGACGTGTTGTTTGTAAATGCCTCTAGAATGGGCGACTGTAAAATACTTAGGTCATAATAGGCGCTTCCACTTGGGTGGCGACCGGCGGCGCTATTTGAGTTTTGGTAAAGTGCGTAGTCTATTTCATCATCGCCAAGCGCAAACTTAACAATCCTAAAACTACCATCACCCGCAGCCATACGCTTGCGACCTTCATCTGTCAAAACAGCATCAAGTATAATATCACCGCTGTTGTCTAAAAATGCCATATCTTATCCCCTATAACTATTTTATTTGGGTTCCTAGTAAATAGTTCCCTTTATAGCTTTTTAAATATTTATGTATCATCCGACGTTTCTTCTGATTTAAAATCAAGTTTAAATTGAATTTTTCGTCCTGTGTCTTTTGAAGTAAGTCTTATAAGAAACTTCTTGTTGTTCGTTGTCTTTAGGGCATCGTCATCTATAAAGCCCTTTGAACTATTGATAATATTGTTTGCTTGGTCTACGGTGTTTCGTACATCACTTTGGATTTTTGCGGCTCTTATTTGGATATATTTTGCCATTTTTTTAGTCGGTGTACGAGTATCTATCTCTTTTGGTGTATAAAGCTCTACACGAGGGTAGTAAGCTCCCTTGTCGTACACTAACTCAACTTCATAAACAGCACTAAAGTTTGATGGTTTATGGTGTACGTCAATTGCACGAGCAGTGTAATAATACACTTTGTTTGGCTCAAGATCATCAGTGGTAGCAAAAGACAATGCTCTTTCCTCGGTCGGAATATTAATGTCTTGAGAAATGTCTAAAACTTTATGCAACTTACCACGGAAATTGCGACTATAATAGGTGTTCCCCGCAGTGAAGAGGTTGGCTGGCTCTGGCGGGGTGTCGCTCCTAAATATCTCCATCCTCTTGACCTCTGCGGAGCTTTCATTTTTAAATTCCATATTTGGTCCACCAAGTTCAAAATTTTCAAAAAGCTTTTGATGAACAATTGATTTCTTGGTAGCTGCTGCTAGACGGCGAGAAGCATCAGTATACTCTGGTCTATTTACATCAAAAATGTCCCGTGGGAGAGCCCTGTGTCCAAGAAACGATTCTCCGCTTGGTCGCAAGTTTATAAGAACTTGACGTATATTGTTTTGATATGGTGCTACAAAAATCTCGGGAGGAGAAGGAGGTCGGTCATAGACCCAGGTGTCCGGGTAAGAGACCCCGAAATTTATTTGTTGATCTTCATTCTGGACTCCAAACGTAGTATATCTCTCCCAAATTTTGTTATAAATGGGGTATTCTATTATCTTGGTATGGGGTTCGCTAACAACTTTAAATACCCCATATAAAGGCTCATCTTCTTCTCCTGATATATTGCTTTTGATTGGGGTCATAGATATTTTTGTACCAAATACTACAGTTATACCATGAAGTTCGTATCTATACTTTTTGTTGTATTTCACCTGTGTGTCAACAAATTTTACCACATCCACCAATTTAGAAGTGGGAAAATAAAAGTTTTGAATAATTTGAGTTTCCTCGTTGGTTGGACTAACTGCATACTTTATAAGGCGGTATATAATTGTTTCCGACGGCGAAAACTGCGGAGAGCTATAACTGTCTCCATCTAATATATCTTTATATGTTAAAAAATTGCTTCTTTCTAAGAGGCGGACACGATCCCGAACTGCCTGAATATTTACACGATCTAGAAGAGTGGGGCATTGACGAGAGAACCTTTCTCTGCCTTCTTGTCCCAGGACTTCTTGATCTTCTATTCTTTCTAGTGCATTATCAAACCACTCGTTGAAGCCAAAAACTCGCAGCAATGGATTAGTATTAAAATTTTCATTCCCACCTACATTAATAGTTCTCAATTCGTGGTCTACGGGAACTTCTCTTCCTTGATCTCGGTATGTCCCGTCTCTGGTCCAGCGATTATAAGCTTGTTGCTCAGAGGTCTGTGGTCCTAAACCTCCATCGCCAACATCGTTTAACTGGTATCCTGAGGTTTCTAGCATATATCTTTTATTTTCAAAGTTGCCAATAACAAATGAATTAATAAAAGCAGTACTTGTGTTTGTGTCTTCTATTATGGAACCTATACTTCCTGGCATTTGTGCGGGAAAACTAGTCTCAATGTACATAGGGAATTGATTTTTTCTGCTATTAAATCGCTTATAAATGTTCATCTCTGAACTGGGGGTCTGAAGATTGTAGTATTGTTGAGACAATTCTGACATAAATTCAAAAGTCACCCCACGATCTAAGTCTCCGTCACCCTGCGGCGAAACAGCATTGGCATAATCGCTAAAAAACTGACTTCCTCCTTCACCAAATATCCCTAGGTCATCTTCTTGAATTCTTTCAATACCAAATTGATGCCTAGGAGGATCAATAATTTCTCCCAAGGTAATTAACCGGTCATAGGTAGAATTAACCTCAGAAGCTTCTGACATGGACCTTTGCCATACCCGAGCGCCAAAACCAGGGGTCCGTGCTGGATTGTCTGTGACAAAGCTATAAATATACATGTTTGGCAGAACTGCCTCTGGGACCTGTGAACTAGAGATCGCCCTTTCGTACACTTCATTATAGAAAACATACTCCGGATTAATACTTGCTAGCTCATTTGAAGTGTCTTCTATATTTGGAGAGTTATTAAAATGAACCGAAGTTTCATAATCTAAAACATAATGTGAAGATTCTCGGAAAGATAAATATTCATAAGTTCCTATTGGAGGGGCGACGTCTTCGTCCAGAAGTTCCGCATTGTTTAGTGCCGCTGTTACCTCGTTCCACAAGTCCGCAGGATCTAGATCTCCATAAGTTCTTGCAAGCACTCTGCCAGCGAGGACTGCCCAGCCAAATACACCGGGTTGGAGGCTCTCTGACTCCTCATCCATAAAACTTAAAACAAGAGATATTTCAAATAGGTTTTGCAGATTGCCCGCCGGGCGCTGCCCCTGGATCGCAGGAATGGTCTGCTCCAACATTTTCGTCTTAAAACTCTCAAAATCTCGGGCCCGAGGGATATCCCCACGACGAAACGGCGAAAGATTTTCCCGAGCAACATTAGAAAGATCTAAGTAAGTTGGCTGAGGTCTGGTCTCTGGTGTCCAGTTGGCACCATTATTGATGGGGTCAAAAATGCTTTGCAAAATTGAAACTATAAGATCTTCATTCTCTGCTACAGTAATACCCTCTAATAGTTCTCTGTTTGCTAGTATTTGTGCTTCAACACTAAGACCGTCGCCAGCGAGGGGCTGAAACCCCGCAAGGCGAATAAAATCATCTTTGAAGTTGTATTCTATGCGTAGCGGTGACCATGGCATAGAAAATGTACTTGCCTCCCACCACACAGACGACGGATTCCACGAGTTAGCCAGCGAGGTTGGCGAGGCGTTTGTCCAAGCATTTGCGGACTCCTCGGTTAAAGGATTAGGAATTCCGGTATCCGAAACGCCCCCATAAGACCAAATAACCACGTCGGTATTTCTATTTTCGGCATCTCCCTGTCCTGCTTCTGAAAGCAGTGAATTTTTTTCTTCTTCAGATAAGACGTCTGGCAGATCTCCTGTTCGGGAAACCTGTCTAACCAATAGTCTCCTGGGGTCTTCCGCCGGTGTTTCTAAGGGGTTTTGTCCACCCATGCGAAGACGATTATAGTAGCGCCTTATAGGATCTTTAGTTATCTCTGGCAGGCGAGCTAAAATATCTCTTGTTGGTCCGTTTCTCATTTTTTACCCTTCTAAACCCCAAAGCCGCCAATAGGAACACACTGCCCCGTCATAGGATCTCGCCTCTGCCCAGGGGGACAGCGGTCATCTCCTAAATCACCCTCTTCCTGTTCAGGTAACCCTTCTAGTGGCAAGTCGTTGTTTTGTTCAGCTTGTTCAGCTTGTTCAACTTGTTCATCTTCGGGAGGATCATCAGCAGGAGGAACCTCCACAAAAGGAGGGTTTGGCGAACCTGGGGTCAAAACAAAAAACTCGTTATAAACTGGCAAGTCAAAAAAATCTTTGGTCTCCATAAAACTATATATTTTCTGTTTATCATTCTCTGGTAAGTTATTTAAAGCTTCTCCAAAAAAGCTTGACAACAAAGGTCTTCTAATACGGCACAGTAAAGATTCTTCATTTTCTTCTGACAAAATTTCACGGCTTAATGGAACCCAGGTAGGATTCGTGAGGGACCCAATGTCACGAGAATTTTCAAAAGAATCTAAATACTCCACTGTGATTAAGTTTTTGTAGTTCATTATGAAAGCCATCATTTTGGAATAAATCTTCATAGGATCTTTGGTAAAATTGAACGGCAAACGATCGGGCTCATATCCTTCGTCATAAAAAGATATTGAATTATTAAAAGAGGAAAAATCCCGATCATTTAATTTTACTCTTTTTAATATTTGGTTGCCAATGAAGATGCCTCGCCTGGTGGCTGAGGTAGCAACCATAGCCTTCATTTGAACAGGTAAATTGCGATAAGGCGACTCTCTGGAGAGCAACGATGTTTCCACTTGTGCGTCTCTAATATTTAAAACATTTTTGAAAACTGTGGAAGAATTGAATTCATCTTCTTGATATGTTTTGTCACTAAGTCCGGGATCTAGCTCTAGTTCCCCGGCGACGCCGAAAATAAATTTAACGGGAAGCTCTGCTTGCTTAAATTCTTGAGAGCCGTCAAATTTAGCGTAGAGATCTTCTCCAGTATTGCGGTCTGAATTAAATAATGTATCCTGCAAATTGTCAATGGACCCTTGAGTAGAAGGTGACTGGTCAAAGTCTCCACCGAAGCCCATTCCTGGGATCGCACGCTGGCTCCTAGCATCGTCGCCTTGTCTTTCCCTGATGATGTTGCGAACCTCAGGATCAATATCTAATGGATTAAACTCGCTTTCTCTTTTAAGTTGAATTTTTGTTTTGTATTTTTGTTCTAAAATGTTATCCAAAGAGTTATAAAGTCGCACGTCATGACGATAGGATTGTAACGTATCAATATTTTTATAAAACACATGACTCAGAAAATCTGCATAATACTTAGACTTAATGATATTTTTTAATGCCTGAGCATAAGCATCTATGTCCCAGCCGCATTCTGTCTGAAATACGTCACTAAGCTGATCAATGACTAGGTTTTCCGACTCAGAGGGAGTAGAAATTATACGAGGACTATAATATTGTAAAGAATTGATTGCCAACGCAATATTATCTACTGCTGTATTGTCAAGCTGATCTCCTGAGTAAAAATACTTCTGAACTTCAAGGTTGGCTCTCTGAATCATTCCGCCTGTTGTTATTCTAATTGGTCCCTGTTTCTGGTTACGTTGGTCGCTGTTCTGCTCAGTATCTGACGCAACTAAGTAACTGTATCCCAATCCATTCTGGTAGCCAAAATCAAAATTTTGATCAAAGCGATGTTTTTCCGAAAGGATAGGAATGGAGTGCTCTAAAGTGTTCCTCTGTAGAACGCTTATTTCTTTAGTAAAGGTTTCCGGCTCTCTCCATAAAATTTTAGCAGCCCGAAGAGAAGTTAAGCTTTCAAGATCTTGCGCTAAAGCAGCAATTATCTTTTGTACTTCCGAAATCTGTCCGGGGGAAATAATTCTATTATTTGCTGGTGCTGCATAATCAACCAAAACCGCCTCAATTTGATCAAAAGTTAAACGAGAAAGGTCTCCAAGGCGCTCAATGCCTAGCACCTCTAACCAATAAACATAAGTTTTAATATGTTCTCTTAGTAACTGGTTGACCGGAACTGGTCGCTGACCTTCTACAAGTTGTGTTCTTTTGTCCTTAAATAGTAAAATGTCTTTTAGCGGACGATCAAACTGCCCCAGTCTTTCGTTATAAAATCCTACCGGAATGGGTTGTATTATTTGTTCCAAAATAGATTGCATTTTCAAAGATGCTACGCTTAGTTCATCTATGGCTTTTTGTATAAATATTTGAGCTACATCAGTTACGTGGACCTCTGAATGGTATCGGAATCGTCCGGTTTTCTGCTTTTTATGGTTTGAGCGATAAGAATCATAGCCTTCATAAAAACACTTAGTCACATTGTTTGCACCACGAAGACGAACTTTTCTAGGGTTTTTGATTTTCTCAAGAGGATAGTTCCAGTCTGGTCCGATAATTTTTGAATCAAATCCCTGAGTCAGGTCATTATCGGAAACAAAGGAAACCAAAGATGATTGCTCACGAAACATTTGCATTGTCTTTATTTGAGATTTATATTCTACCCCATTATATTCAAACCCCTGTAATAGCTCGGCAGCGGCAGGCCCCGAATAGAGGCGTCCAAAAATACTTCTTTTACTTAAAAAACTTTGAAGATCAAAAGCAAAAATATATCGGCAGTTTTCCTCTAGATCTTTAGTAATCCAAAAATTAGAAAAATAGTTCTTTTTCTTTTCAATTTTTAAATCAGACAACAATGATGCGCCGAGGTCTGAATAAAACTGAGAAGCTAACCAAGGCTTCCAGTTGGGAGGGGGAGTATATGATATATTTCTTAGGTCATGAAGAATGTCTCTATTGGGAGAATCAATGACGTTTTTTACTCGTCGCCCAACCAGGGGAGTGTCAACAGTCAAGGGCTCAAATTCTAACTTATTACCAATCAAAGAAATACTAGAAACCTTTGTCATCCCAGTGACCAAAGAATTATAACGGCTGTTATCTATAGGGGGAACTTCAAACTGCTCAGGAAACCTGCTAATAAATTCATCCTGATCTAAGTAAACAAATGCGTAGACACTTAAGTGACCATATTCTTCCAGGTAAAAACCTATGTCACTGCTTCCAATTTGCTCTTGAGCGTTTCCTACTTGGATGTTCAAAGGAGGCATCGGCACGTCATCATACACAAAAACTGTCTCTTGTCCATCTTCGGATATTCTTGTACTCCTTAGAGTTCTCTTAGGGAGAACATATTCATTTTGTTCATTTTTTACTTTTGGTAAAAGTTCATACAACGGCTGGTCGTAAATAATTAAATCTCTGAAATTTTCAAAATCCGTTTGGTCTGGTTCATCCTTTAGTTTTTCTGCATAAGATACAGCGTTCATTGGAAGCGGTGCAGGTCCTCCAGACTTGGGAAAAATAGTATTCTCTATCTGTTGATCATTCCTAAAAAATCCACCCCTGGCAGGATCTGATGACTGGAATGGCGTATACAGCCTACCGATCCCAGGTGATGCTGGGACAGTTAGATAAGACCCAGGACCAAGAAATCCTCTTTTCCCATTTGCTGAATAAAAGACGTAACGAGGAACATTCAGCTTATTTCGTGTAATGGAGACAAACTCAGATGGCTCTATAGTTTCCGATTCGCCGAGATTAAATCTCCCACGGTGGGACAAAAATTCATTATATCTCTGACTTATGTAATCTAAGTTTCCGCCATTTTTTTGGCTTGTGCAAACTATAAATCTTACATTTATACACTGAAGTATATCAAGGTTTTGAAACCACTGATTTGCTTCTGCCGAACGAACACTTTCCTCTAAAGCATACCTTATAGTTATTGAAGATCCGCTTATAACCGTATTGCCCTGTATGTCAGATGTTGTTTGAAGCTTAACACTATCAAATTTAACTGTGGGGAAAATATCTAAAATATTACAAGTAGCCATTAGAAATCTACCCCTGATGGTATTACGTCCGCACATATTTCTGCGGGCAACTGTTCGGCTTGAGTATACAACGAAGAACCAACAACTGGCGGGGATCCTATTATTTCATCATCAACCCTCAAGTGAAGATAAAAATCTACATACTGTGGAGTCAGGGTAGGGAAGCCCTCTTCAATCTCTGGCAGTGTTCCAGCTAATGAGTTTAAATAATAATATGGATCCTGTTGGTTGATTAAAAATTGTCGCTCTCTGTTCCCCATATTTTCATTAAAGAAGTACAATTTTTTCAAAACCTCTTCATCGTTGTCATCTTCTTCTATTAAAAAAACCTCAACATCAAAGTTGTGAATATTTTTAAATATTGTGTTTTCCTCTGTTATTTCAAGATATAAAGTGTCATTAGAAACAAGTTTAAATATTTCTTGTTCTTCCTGCTCACCGTTTCCTACGTCCAGAACGGCTGTGGTTGAAGAATATTTTGTGGTCAAGGATCCACTAATAGTAGGAATCTGTAAGGGCGTCTCGTAAAATCCTACCTCAGTGTTGCTGCCGGAAGTAAACCCAATGCTGTTTGGCATATTAACAACGGTCCACGAAGGAGCATATACTGACCACGGATCATTGTATCCCAGCGGTGTTAAAAATTTTGCATTAGCGTCGCTAATGTCATCTAGTTCCGACTTATCTAAATCTACGGTTGCGACCTGTGCTAAAGAAGATGTAAAGCTAGTTTGTGGCTTAAGATATGGAGTTCCTAACTTTATTCTATCCAGAATATTGTTTTGTGTTTCTGTGAATCCTCCATACTTTCCATCATAAAGAATGTTGCTATCATAAAAAGAATAAAAAGCAGGATTAAAAATACCTAGCGATAGAACCTGCTTTCCAAAAGGTGTTAGCTCCACAGCCAGCACGTCTTCTTTTTGATTAAAAAAAGTGGTCATATCTTAATTATCTCAGCCTTCATAATTGTTTCCATTAAAACCCCGCAAACCTTGAGATATTGGACTGCTGACCGAAGGTGAAGCATTATTTAATTGTCCGATAGTTTGTTGTGTTTCTTGCAAAAGTGGCGTTGTATTACCTACAAGTCCCCCTAATGTTTCACTCTGATTGGCGGCGGATGGAACCCCATCTTGGGCAGTAGAAACATTTCCAAAGTCTACCCCTTCGGTGGACTCTATTGTATCATTCACACTCTGTACTTCCATACCTAGGTCTGGTCGGAACCCTATCTTACTTGTTAGTTTGGACAGTTCAACCAAGGAAAAGTAATCATATGGCCAGTTATATGTCGGATCCTCAATTGCATGATCAGACATATAGTTTTGTTGGGCTACTAGAGCGGCTTGTTCTCTAGATAAGTTTTGACGATCTAGTATACCACTGTCTCGGTAAAAAGACTTATACCCATATCCGTTTATTTCATTTAAGATCAAATCATCATAACTCTTTGTACCTCGTCTTTTGACTTTGTATACAAGCCATTTGATTTTTGCGTTAAAAGCATCTTCTTTCAACACGCCATTGGCACGCAATTCGGCTATATCCAGTAGGTCTCCTCTTGGGTGCCCATTGCGAGGAAGTCCAAGTTCTAATTCTTTTACCAACATCTCTGGGAGTATTATTGGCTCTTCTTCTACATTATCCCCTGGCATATAGTGATCCAACGCAACTACCTGAGGCTCTAACTTCTTTCCGCAAGTAGGCAGAACACCTTGCCATATATCAGCTAGATCTTGTTTTGTAAGGCGAACACTGTGCTCAAACAAATAAACTACGGGTGTTTTTATGTCTCGCTGTAAACTTGTTGTGGTTTTTACATCATAATCGTCCCCGCCAAAGGGATTAATATATTCGGATACCAAGGGATATGTATCTGGCACCAAATCCAACAAACTTATAGCCAAGGCTGGGGGTAGAGAGTATTTTGTAAACACCTTTCTGAATTCTTTGATTTTTGGTCCCAACTTTTCTTCGTTCGCCTTAAGATTCATAAGGCGTGGAATACCGTCACTATCATAGTAATACGGCAAAGCCAAGATCGCCTCAGATAACTCTTTTTCATTATTATCAGGAAGAGTTCCTAATTTTTTAGCCTTAGTAGGCTCAAATCCCGATCTCATAATTTCTTCAGAATCAAAGCCCACTAAATCTGCCAAAGAACTGACAGTTCGGTTAGAACTGATAACCCACTGAGGTAGTTTAAAAACATATTTTTGCTGTCCGGTGGCAGAAGACGCTCCCAAAGATGGATCGCCAACAAGCCTCAATTCAGTTTCTTTGGGGGTCACATCTTTAATAAACATATACACCCCTTGGTCTGGGTCTGGTTCCACACCGTATTGATGCCACATTCCTTGAGTGGGAGAACAAAGGTGTCCTGGGTCTATAGACGAGGAGAAATCATAGTTGGAAAACCCTAAACTTCGGTCTGGGAAATCAAGAATGGGACACTCCCACTTCGGCATAATAACCCACTTATTTGGATCTTTTGGTCTTGCACTTCCGTTCTCTAAAGGAAATTCATTTGTTATAACAAGGGAGGCATCTATATCCATCCTATTTTGCCAGGCTCGGTTCCACCCATAGGGAGGAGTCCCAGTAGTAGATACGGTTTCTAGGGTTTCCGAGTCCACAAATGAACCTGAAGAGAAGTCAAAGTAGCTACCGCTCTCGTTCACATATTCTATGTATGTATTTTCTGCGCTAGGTCCTATGATTTGGTCTAAGGTATATTCTCCAGACTCAGCAGGGAAAAACGTAATTCTAGCTAAACTTGGACCATAATAATATGGGGGTGTAAAGGGGGCAAACTCACCATAGTGTTTTGGCCAAGCCGAACCAGAAGGTACCTCTGCTCCAAGATTCCCAACAGTTCCAGAATTATAACTTCCCCAAAAAGCAGACCCAGTTGCTGTGGGGACACCAAAAGCATATGGATTGCTATAAAGATTAAAATTATTTGTTTTAAGGAGCCCAATCTCCATCACATAAGCATTTTCATTTGAGCAATAAACTGTTCGTGTAGTGGTAGCTGTGCCATCTAGAGATGGATTAATAATAGAATTTTGAGAATTTGCTCCAAAATCGCTCACAAACTTTGTCAAAAATCCTGACATGTTGTTTTTGTTTTGTTTTTCTTTTAAGAAAAATTGCGGAGTTGCTCCTAAGAAATTTGAAATGCTTTTTTTGTATAAGGGTGACGTATCAACTTTTGTGTTAAGGGCACCAGTCACATCTAGATACATAATTTTGTTAAAATCAGACAAAATTGTTGGATCTGTGTTGTTAATGTAATCTTCTGGACTTAAGAGAGCCTCAAAAGGAAGTCGGTCAGCCCACATAAATTTATCTACATCAGGTATTGTAAAATCAAAATCTCCCTGACCTCTGGTCGCTGGATTGTTCCCTGGGAAGTGTCTATTATTTCCTGGGATGGATCCAGAGACAATCGCCGAAGAAACGGACTCCCCTAGGCAACCCTTTAATGGTTCGGTGTGATTAATACTTGGAAAGCCGTTCTCGTTTCTAAGTTTTCGCCTAATTGGATAATCTACCGCCAGTCCTGATTTGATTGCGTTATAGAAAATACCGGGCGCAAACATCGGTCTAAGAACGGACCTTACTGCGGCATGTACAGAACCAGAAGTTCCCTCAAATACCATACTATATGAACTAGAATAACTAGAGGCTATCTGTAACGATCGGTCCATGGGATAAAACCCGTCGTATGGAAGTAGTTTTACTATACCCTCTGATTGAAGTTGTAAATGTCTTGGGTATTTATTAAATTCAAGATCTTTAGAGTTTTCTCTAATAAAGTTTTTCAAATATTCTAGTTTATCAGTTTGTGAGTATCGTGTCAAGAAATTAGAGTTAGAACTATCGTAAATATCTTGATTTGATCCTGTGATAGACAGGGTTTGTGCCTGAAATGCATCCACGGGATCACCAATAGCTACATAGTTCGGAACAAGTTCACTAATTCTAAATTCAGGTGTTAAGGTAAATTCTTGTCCTTTTAGGCGAACATCCGAGGCGTATTTTTCGTATGAATCATAAGAGGGGTTCCGCCCCTCTATTATAACACCTTTAGTAGGTCCACTAACCGCTCGTCTTTCCTTGTGGGCTACCCAAGCTGGTCGGGATGGTGCGCCCCCAGGGGAACAAGGAGCAACAAACTCGTCTTGAGAAGTGCTAGCGTCTGCTCCGCCTCCGAAGGATGTGCTAGAAATATCACTATGCACAGTTTCTGCATCTCCGGTAATTGTGGAGGCATTACCGGCAGCGCCGGCTGTGTCTACAACTAAATTAACCGTACTAGAAGCCACTGAACTCACAGCAATATCTGTATTGCCAGCAAGTTGCGCTTGAGTAATAGTTGCCCCAATCGCAGTAGCTACGTCAGATACTGAGGTAGCGGCTTGAACATCAATTATTTCGTCAGCGGGGGTAGTTGTGCCATCGCTCTTAAACTGCATCGTGTGAGTTTTAGAAGTTGGTCCCGGAACTACTGAAGTAAGAGTGATCATGTGCCCATCTAAAACTACAGGCTCTACGCCGCCCGCAATAGCGACTATACCAATATCACTTAATGCCCCCGTCTCAGACCAAGTAATCGCCAAAGCATTACCAGCGGTTCCCGGCGCATTGGCAGAAATTTTTAATGAACCCGAACCATTAGTCGTAGCTGTACAAGCAATTCCAACATCGGCGGCGGCGTTATTTACAGCCAAGATAATCTGATCCCTCACGTCGTCTCCTGACGCTTCCATTGCTTGAATGCCGATAGTAATAGGACAAGCAACAGTCGTCACACTAGTGGTATTATCAAATGTCATATCGCAAGAAGTGGTGTCGTCCGCTAGAGTTAAGATAGTTCCATTTATCATAGTAGAAGCCCAACTAGGGTCCAAAGTTACAGTTCCATCTGCCGCCACACCGGCAGAAGGTGCCTTAAGTGCCGTAATGGATGCAGTAGAGGCGACCGCTGACGTACTTGTTGAAGAACTTAAAACTGTTGGCACCGAATAAATGTATTGAGCAGACACCGTTCCAGCAGACTTATAAGAGGAAGTTATTGGGGACGCAGAAGTGTTTGTCTCAACTGCCCCGAAGCTTGTCAGCATCAGTTCTCCACATGGAAGAGTGGAGGCACCAGCAAACAAAACCTTGGCACCTGAGCCGTCTACCGCAGATTGTAAACTAGAAGATGATTCGGCATACAAATATGAATCCATGGACCATATTGATCCAGAGCCTGGACCCGATGGAGGAGTCGCTGCCGTGTCAGTAAAATCATAAGAACACTGTTCTGACCGTTGTAAAGGGTACCCTTGAGAAGTCGTAAAAGGAACCTGTATTCTTTCCCACTGGGGGTTGAATTTAATTTCATTTGGCGTGTAATTTAGTTCCGAAGAATTTTGAGTTCCTAAATTTGTTATTGGCACTGTGCCAATATTAAAAGAAGTTACTTCAATATCATTTCTCCAAAAAGAGTTTCTAAAGTTTAAGCGAGAACGAGTTCCAGACAGATATGTATAAATCTCTTTTGGATAGATTGTTTCAGCATATGTTCCTAGATAAAAACGCTCAATAGCATCAACAGTTGAATCCACATCTGACACATAATTGTCTCTAAATATTTCATAGGGGCGTTTTATTTTACCAGACATGAATTGAAAATCGCCTCTATAGACTTCATTTAGTTCTCTATTAGCAAACCCCATTAAAAAGTTGCCATAAGAATAATCTATAGTTAGGTCTTGTTTTCTTTCGTATTGTGTGGTAGCAGCGGTGCCCAAGTAAGATCTTAACTGGTGGGACAACGGCTTATACCGAGAGGTGACAGGAGCTTCTCTAAATCTTTTGACATAATTATAAGGAATTAAAGTACCTCTTCTGTTTTCCCGTGTTCTGGTTCTTAAGAATGGTTCCCCTGAGTCGCTGTATTCTTTCAAGTACCCTTCTCTTTCAAAATTCATGGGCTTCCCAGGAAGGTTTTGAAAATTCTTGAAACCTGGCGGGTCGTATTTGACAGGAAGGGTCTCGTATACATTGTTTCTGACAAAATATTGACCTGCTGTAGTTTGTCCGGCTCTCGTTTGTGACCACGGGACAAAAGCGAAAGGAGAGCCCCAAGTATAAGAAATTGTGCCCCCACTGCTTGTTACTGCTGCTAGGTTTTGGGACTCTATTGCATCATTTAAAGACGCTGTAATTCCACTAATATTATCTGGGTAACGAGAGGACGATAAAATATACTGACTGAAAAGTTCCGTTGCTTCTGAGTTGGTTCCCGACAAAAACATAAACCACTGCGACCTGTCTGCTGTAGGAATTGGGCGAGTAACAAAACCATTGTCCCGAACACTCGCTGTATAATAAACATTTTGAGTGGCAGGATCGGCTCCATTAACAGTATAAGGTTCTAAAATCTCTACTCTTTGGAATGTATTTCTTTGCGTTTTATGTTTTGCAGCTAAATTACCATAAACCATATTGTTGAGATTGCTTAGGGACCCTGGTCCATAGTGCTCTAAGGCATTGACACCAGAACTGGTCACAAAACCACCCCAGCCGGTATAATTCCTTAATTGAGTGTTGTATACCTGTCTTACTGGTATATTTCTAAAAGGAAGAGCATTGTTGGGAGATTTTTGATCAGTTGGCACATCCCTAAATTGCTGCTTAGAATCAACTGTACTACCAGGGGCAGCAAAGCGGGATGCAAAAATACTCTTAGTAATCTTTCTTCCTGCTCGTTGACGGGGAGCCGGATAATCTGCCGAACCAACCGCCGAACCGCTCAAAGGTCGTGCATTTTCTCCAAACACTGCCTTAAAATCGTTGGCATCAGGTGGAGGAGTAAGAAATGCTGTAGGCTCTGCATATAAGAAGCTGGCGCTGCTTGCGGCCATATCAATATTTGTTTCTCGTCCGCCCCCTTGAACAACTTCATAATTTATTTTAAAGTTACCAATTGGATGAACCCCGTCCATGGACCCAGTAACAGTTCTAATATTTTGTATATTAAGCGGAGATTTTGACCCTAATCCACGAAGGTACTGCCCTTTGGGGATACCCCTCACCCCTGAACCAGTGAGAATAGAGTCTATATAAACCTTGTTGTTCGCTATCGTTGTAAAACGTGATTCTTTTCGGTTTGTATTTAGTGTCCGATCGGTGCTGTAGAGCCACAAGGGATTGACATGCCGTGCCTGAATACCTCCGACATGAGTGTCTGTAAAGGGACCCTGTATAGGAACACTACTATCAAAATTATGAATAGAGTCTTCATTAATATTTGTGAAGGCAATGTCGGCTATTTCATTGTCTAGAAATGTTCCCCCGAAACTGGAGCTTAAAACAGTAAACGGAGACAGTAACTGTCCCTTGTATGAAACTCCGTCCTTAGTAGCTGTATATGTAGCTAAGACTTTTTGGTTTGGCTTTAGTTCGTCTGAGCATTCGCCGCCCGCAGAAAAATCACTCAAGACTACATCAGTAACTCTTCTTTTCTTATTAATAAACTGGTTAATGCCTCCAACTTTTGGAAGATTAAGATCACCACTTAAACAAACTAGCTGACTTGAGGTCAGATCGCTCTTCACTGCATTTAGAATGGCTTCTCGTGATCCAGAAATTGATGATTCATTTGTTACTGCATTCAGGGGCGAATTAAGGCGTGATGCACGAGTTCTCCACCAAAAACAATTTTCCGACGTATTTGTTCCGCCGACGGGGGCATGATTGTATTTCCAGCCTGGTTCATCAGGACATATTGATCCTAAATTAGAGACCGTTCCCGCTGGTTTTGGTATTGATGTTTTGTATGCTCCTGGGTATCCATATTTTATTTTTGGCCTCTCTAAAACATGGCTCTCAATTAGAGTCCGTACACTATCGGCTACTCCAGCACTGGCTGGGAATAGTTGCTCAATCATTTCCGACATGGAAACATCTAACCATTTATAGAACTTTGTGTATTTTTCAAAGTCAGGCGTGTTTTCAACTTTTCTAAAAAATATTTCTTTGAATTTTTTTAGATTTTTATATTCATGCCTGTACTTGTTTACAGGCTCGCCTATCATGTTGTTGTATTCTTCTATGGATGAGAATAGCTGCAACATTCTTTCTGAAATGTTTTTGTAAAGACTTTTTTCTACTGCAAACAACATCTTAGATGGGCGCTGATTGATGTTAAAATATTCATCATCCGCTCCCAAAACCTTAACCATATCACTAGACATCGCATAGTCAGGTATTTGCAGCTTTTGTGTAAAGATGTATTCTTTCTTTACAACATTTGTATCGCTATCAAAAAAGTCGCCTCGGCCGGTATGTTGTCTCAAAGTAATGGGACTAAACAAACCCTCTTGATAATTGCTTATATAATTAGGGTCATTAGATCCAGAACTAAAATCATCTACTATGAATTGACCCGACGAGTCGCTGCCTGACAAATTTGCAAAATCCCAGTTTAGAGCCAGCGTTTCAACTTTGGGGATAAATACATTGGGATTTTGTTGCTGGAAAGAATAAGCGTTCTGATAAGCGTTTACCGTGCCATAAGAAAATGATTCTTTTGCATGATAGTTTATAACCTCAGGGGTTAAATAATCGTTCCAAAATCTGACGCTGCTAGCTCGGACGTCAGACATTGTTTCAACAACTCCATTAAAGTTTGTTCTGTGTGCGCCTGCATAAACTCTCTTAGCAGAGTTTAAGGCACTTGTTCCTGTGAGAGATGTTACGCTACTGGAGACGGAAAAGTTATTTAATATTTCGCCTCCTTTGTAATTAAATCCGCACAACTCTAAAGTGTATTCATCAGTTGTAGCGCCTTCAACGCCGCCCACAAAGGGATATTTGGAAGGGCGCAAGGACAGTGCTAAATTCCATTTCTCATTATTATATGCATCGGTAAAAATGGAACTTGTTAGTAACGTTTCACCATGGCGGTTTAGTACAGCAAAATACACGTCTCTCACTCTTTCAAGTGGAGATCTTACTTTGGCGAAGGCTCCTGGTGACTTTATTGCATATATTTGATAACCCCAGTCTCCATTAGAACCTGTCCATGTTAAATCTGTAGAGGTAAGACTAACATCCTCAGGAGTGTGATACCCAAATAATGAGGAAGATATTGGAAATCTTGGAGTTATACCCAGATTGTCAATGTTGTCCTTGTTGGGGAAAATGAATTCCCCCTCTAGTGTAAATGCAAATTCACTTAACGAAGATTGTGACCCTGTAAGTAATCCTACTGAATTGGTGTTTGTGCTGTCATAGTACTGATATACTGTTGCTTCATTGTTAGATGTACTTGTTAGTCCAGTAAAATCAACATATTTCTTAGGCGAAGACAGACCTTTATAGCTACTTGTTACGAAATACTCAGTGTTATTTGGGTAACTATTAATTGAAAGAATGTTTTCCCCAACACCGAAACAACGAATAAAGTTTTGTACACTTTTTTCGGTGCCCTTTGCTTTATAGATGGAACTGAGATTGTTATAAATGTTCTTATAAATTAGGCTTTTTGTTTTTACCAAGGACTGATTAAAATTTATTTGCTCGTCTCGTTCCAAGAACTGCCCCATAGCACTTATGTTCTCAAAAATTTCAGGAGCCTCCATACCTAAGTTTTCTACCAGGCGATCGGCATATGGGTTAAGAGATGTGCTGCCGGATAGGCTACTCTCAGAATAATCTTGATTTTTTACCTTACTTAGTCCTTCAATTTGCAAACGAAGGGTATCAAAATAGTTACTGATAATTTGAACAATTGAGGAAAGCTCACCGGATAAATTTTCATCCTCTTCCGTTATCCACGAAGGAATTGAGTTTATAAGACGTGCAGGGTTATCTCTATCGTATTCTTCGCCTAATTGAGAAAAATATTGCTTTTCGGAAACATACAGTGGGTTACCGTCTCGCACGATAGGATCTTTAGACTCACTGACAGATGTAAGAGACATTGAATCAATGGCAGACCCAGTATTTCTACTATATGATGAATTGTATCCGGTGAAAATACCATTTGAAAGGCGGCCAGAATAATCTAATACAATTTCGTCCACACTTGTGGTTTCTGTTATACCTTCATTGAACTTAAAATAAACTCCTAATGACTTATTATCGTCATAATTGTTTGTTCCTCCATTGACATGGGTAAACCAAAATCTACCAACATCCTCCGAAGTTCGGGATTCTTTCCAAAATCTAAATTCATCTAAAGATGCTGATAGTTTGCCGTATCCTTCCATAGAAACACCATGATATGCGTTTCCAGATGGAGATGTTCTCAGTGCTCCAATGTTACCCACTAAGGACCCGGTTACAAGGGATATCTCACCTGTCAAATCCGCATCCGCTTGGGCAATTTGTGTTTCTATACAGATTCCATCTTTATAAAAGTCAACAGTAGGGGCACTTCCAGAAGTATTAAAAACGAAAGCGTATTGGTGCCAAGCCCCATCTGTAAGATTTAGGTTTCCAGTTGTTGGGATAGATTGCTCAAAGAACCCTTTCGTTCCCGACATCATAGTCACGTAAAAACGATCTTCAGAGCCTGAATTTATCTGAATTCTTAACCTGCCGTAATCCGAAGACCCAGACAAAGATCCATTCCAGACGTCCAAAATTGATTGTTTTGTACCTTGAGCGGAAGCATTAGGCATCCCTTCATTTTTGCGGAAGAAAAACTCTACAGTTGATCCACTTATACCACCAAATTCTAAATTAGAGGTACGATTTGAGGGCTCAGAGTAGACGGTTCCCGAGTGAGGCCCGCCCTTAAACTTAATGTACTCTTTGTCGTCAGGGTTATAGAATCCACTCCCGCCTGCATCAGCTACAGCAGACCCATATTGTGAGCCTATATTTACAAATCCCGTGGACGAAGGGTATTGAAATTCTAGGATGTGTTTTTCTAAAGGGTTTAGTTCATTATAAAAGTTTGTTTTTTCAAACCCAGTCCCATCATAAGGGTAATATCCCACAATGTATTCAAAGACTTTTTCGTAATATTTTTCAGCCGAACCAAACTTTACAAAATTATTAAGATCCCCGTAGTCAACAGGGGGCAAAAAAGTGTTATTTTTCTTAATGCTCGCTGATAAGTGCGCTGCTGATTCTATACCCCCGCCAACATCTTCCGGGGAAGTTTTTTTCAAATACTTGCTGACCAAAGAGTTTTGGCGATTGTTTTCAAATAACTTTTTTATACTCATTAGATGTCTTCATCAATCCTAAATTTAAATATTTCTTTTTGATCGTAATATTCGCCATTGTAATTGTAAGAAAACTGGATTCCGTATGAATATCCAGTGTCCAAATAAGAAGTATCTAAAGTAAAGTAATTACCACTAACATCGTAAGATAATTTTGTAGAGTTATTGTCGTTACTTCCTGTTCCATACGATACTACATCTTCATTATCAACAATTCTAAAAATACGATAATAGGCTGAATCAATGATTTCTGGCTTTATATCTTGGTTTGCAATAGTATAAATATTTGGAGACCAATTCTTCTTGCGAGTAAAAACTCTTAAAATGCTTTTTTCACCTTGTGTGTAGCTATTTTTTAAGTTTGTAATTGAAGTTATATACTCCGTTGGATAGATTAGCTCTTGAGGCTCTAAAGTGTATGGTAAAAAAGAACCCGTATGGAATTCAACAGAACCAGTTGACCAAACATCGTAATAAGATCCAGTACTTGCATCTTCTCCGGCTGCGCCCGTAAGCGTGCTCGCAAAAGAACAAGTATAGACACCGCTTATCTCCACACCATTCTCAATAAGTAACCCGCCTGTTAGAAAATACCCTGCGCCGCCTGAGCCCGATTCTATTAGTTGAATTGCTGACCCAGCGGGACCTGTAGAGCCTGTAAAAATCTGGACTTTTAACGTGTCATTAATTAGGTTAGGAATGTTTTTAAGCTGCCCACGCACACGATTATATAAGAATAATTTATTGAGATTATCAGCGTCATCTGCTAAACTGCTGCTAATAAAAAAGTTTCCTCTATTGTCTTCCCTGGAAGAATCCCATCGTGCTTCTAGCACTGGTCTTTTTAAAAAATATTCAGAGGTTCTTCCAAAGAATCTCTTAGTGTAATATGTTCCAAGTGCGCCTGAAATAACAGGGTCAGTGTGTTTTATTATTAGCCCATAATTTGGAGTGACTGAGTTATTATTTCTCCACTGAGACACTGCAAAATCTACATTAAGTTCTAAATCTTCTAGCCCTGTGTCAAAGAAAAAACTAGAACTATAAGTATTAGCACCATCATTTGACCCAACGCCATAGAACAATCCGCCCGTTACTGACCACTGAGTGTCGGCTGTAGCAAATTCCCAGTTACTTTCCCCCAAATTTGAATAATTTTCCATATCTAGTCCAGTGCCCTCAGACCAAGACTCTTTTAGCATAGAGACATCTAAACTATAACTAAGAGGGGTTGTGTTTCCATGGGGAGCATTATAGAGTTTCAAAAAATAATTTACACTAGATGATGGTACTGCCCCATTTTCAATGTCCAACAGTATTTCGTCCATATCAAATTGAAGAATAATTCTAGACTGTTCGGCATTTTGGGAGTCTATTGATGCTGATGTTTGTCCATGAATCACAAAAGCTTCTAATATGTCAGAGGCACCCATATTGGACCCAGTTCCTCGTGTTTGAAGATTGTTTTCAAAAGCATTAGTAATTGTGTTGTCTATCTCAGCATAATAGCGTTTAATACCCATTATTTAACAACTCCTTTAATATCTGATTCAGGAACAAGAACTTCCACTACTGAATCTTCAGGAACCTTCAAAAATCTTCCGTCTGGAGACAAGTTTCGTTTAACCGGGAAAGGATAAGTACTATAAATACCACCAGTCTTATTTACAACCTCTACACTGGTAGTGTCTGTCACCCCTGGAACATCATTTAATATCTTGTATATTTCTGAGAGGTAAAGGGCTTCTCCCATATTGCGCTTAACATTCAAATAATTATTTTTTATTGCCTCCACACAATCGTCCAATACCTTAAATCTATTAACATCTAGGTCAGCTAATATTTCAAAGTTTATTCCTATGTTAATAACACGACCATCTAAAATATCAATAGTGTCATTTATCATTCGTTTAGTGTTTAACCATTGTTTTAGGTTTTCTTTAATTGTTGCATTGGACTGCACAAAGTTACCGGCACTATTTTCAGAAAGAACATACATGTTTAAGTTTCTTTTAAAAGAATCTTTATCTTGGATTACGTTTACTCTTTTTATTTTGCCAAATTTGCTTGGCATCCTATAAGCTAAATTGATATAGTCTGTTCTTGTTACGGCTCTGTTTTGTGTCGCAAAAGTAGCAAAAGCACGAACCTTTAATTCTTCTGGTGTTAGAGTGCTTATATCCCCTAAAATCGGATCTTCATTCTCTAGCTCAATAGAGGACTGCACTTCATTCACTAACACGGTAGAGATAACATCAGGATTATTATATGAAAGACTTGCATTAATAACTCTTGTTATTGTTCCCCTGGCAGCATTAAGATTGTTGCCGCCGGTCCTATATTTAACAGTTAGTGTGGTGTTGGTTGGGTTTACACCAAATTTATCGCTCTCTACTAATTTAGAGGGGTCAAAAGTCTCATCAGTTTGATAATTGCGCCCTGTAACTTTTAGAACCACATCCGAAGGATCCGTTATTACATCTTTAGTGATGTTGTTAGCCGAGCCATAACCAAAATTTATAAATGTAAATCCATTAGTCCTGTTCTCAACTGTGAATCTTCTTGGTGCAGGAACTGTTCTTAGTTTATATTTAACATCCTCTTTGTCGCTATTATAGTTGGGTATTTGCTGGTAAATAACATCTTGAGCCAGACTTTCCACTTCATAATATTCATGTCCCTCTGTATCTGTCACGCTCAGTATCTCCGACACATTGGGAGTATTTATTTTTAAAGATAAAAATCTTTCATAGTTTCCTACAGAAATATTTTGTACCAACTCTTGCCCGGAAACTATCTTGCCGTAAGTTTTTATAGCAAAATGAGTTGGGATACCAGTTGATGTATCCACTCGTGCTACGGTTATTTCATTGTTGGGATCAGCAAAGTCCACATTTTCTACAAGAGTAAATACTGTTCCTCCTTGTGACCCAAAGGTAGAACCTTCATTCATTATGGGTATGTAATTAGCATCCGGACCAGATACAGAGGAGTCGGCCGGGACAATTACATACAAGGCTAGCATACCTGTAGATGACGCAGCGCCTGGGATGCGGTAACCCATTTGGCGGGCTGATTTTACAATATTCTCTGTCTCTAAAGCAGTCTCTAAAAATGCTTCGTTTGCATGGTAATCAGCATAATAAGATAATTGATCTCCCACATAAGCGACGAGATCTAACATTAATGCCCCAAAAGACGCTTCGTTAAAATCCTGAAATGAGTTGGGGTAATAACGTTTTGCATAATTTACAAGATCATTTTTGATAGAAGCAAAATCTGCGCTTGTATAATTTATAGGTCTTTGAGTCACTTATTTTTCTCCCTAGATTTAATTAGACATCACTGGAAGTTATTGTTAGAATATCTGTATATGGAAGGGCTCCTAAGTTGAATTTAATTGAAACCCCAACTTCGTTAAAAGCAAGTGATGAATTATCTTCGCTTGTAACAAACCTAATTTCTTCTATATTAATAAAAGGCATATAGCGGCTTACTTGATCATTTATATTAGTGGATAATTCGCTAAAAGTATCGCCGTTAATTTGTTGAAAAAAATAGCCTTTTATACCAACTCCAAATTCAGGTATCATTATTCTCTCACCAGGAGAAGTAAGAATTAAATTTTTTAGGTTTTGACGAGCCACAGACAAAATATCCTTATTTAAAATATAAGGACCATCATTGTTGCCGTATACCAAAGGAAGCCTAACCGATAATCCAAACATTCTTACACCTCATCAAATATTGTGTCACCAGGGATGGTATAATCTGCCGAACCTATGGTTAAGGATTCTATACCAAAAGTAACATCTGGAATAAGTAGTGGGTTTTTAAGGCTTTTTAATGCCGAAAAAATTTGTTGTCTTGGTGATTCAAATATTCTTCTATAAAAACTATATTCCTCGCTAATCGGAACATAAAAGTCATAAGATGTATAATAAAGCCCATACAATAGTGAAACTGGAGTATAATACGTGGCCAACTGAAGAACATGGTTTTTGGCGACTGGATCTTGACGGTTATCAAGCCAATTGTTTCTAATCGTAGCTATTACACGTCTCTGAGTCAGTGTCAAAAAATCCCCAGGAAACAAGAAGTCATTTAAAATTGACACAGCAAACCAGGTAATATATGTGTCTATAGCCCCCTCGTCTTCAAGAAAGTTTTCTCCAAGCGTCGCTGTTATTCTAAATGGTGTCTGATTTAACAATCTGTTTGGCGGCATTCTATCAAAACTTCGCAAAAGATACTGTCTTATAACTTCCTTCATCTTTTCCTTAAACGAGGCAGTCAAAGGATCAAGTTCGGAGATGGGCTCCTCAATGCCGTCTGGAGAAATACGTGTTCTTTGGAAATCGTAAAAATCTACAAAAGAATCCATCTCTTCTTCAAATAATGTTAAAACGTTGTTTTTTAATAATGAGAATTCTAATTTTCTATACAAATAATCTTGTATAATTGAAATAGTAGTAGGCATGTTTATTCCAGTATATGTATCCATTAAAGGTATTACATTTACAAGAAATTCATTTTGATAGGACATGAACAACTTCATCATTAGTCTCATCAAACTTGGGTTCAAGCATTTTTCTCCAGTCTCTTCAAATTTTACACTAAAAATAGCTTCCGATACGCCTGGAAAGTTTACTTTCCCTTGTTCAGAAAAAAATGATTCATAGGCAAGTTCTGGCACATCTTTTGCGCTTTGTGCAATAAAAGAGGTAGTTCCGTCTCCAGTGGTTAATCTCTCGGAAATAATGGCTTGGACCTCAGTGTTTGTCAGAGAAGGTACATATCTTGATGGGTCATTAAATTTAATTTGCTCATCTTCTATACCATTGCCACGCCCCTGTCTTATGAGATCCAAAATAACCGGCTCAATACTCCTGATCAAATCACTAGAGGGTTGTCCGCTATTTTGCTTTATATTTCTCATGCTTACTTGCAGACCTTGAGGTCCTTCGGGGTTTTCAGACGGCGGGAGTGAGACTCTAGATGTAAGCATGTTTTGAGACCAATTTAATTCTTTTTTTGCCTCTTCTTTGCCCATCACAAACCCAGAATAGATATCTAATTGCGGGATAGTGGGCAATTTTTCAGGAAACCCATATATAGTATTAATTCCTAAGCGATCTTCCCCGACAGGTAAATCATCTGTGATCTTTAAAATATTTGGCGACCACCCATAGGACCCAAGTGTGTACCCTTTAGTATTTTCTATGTTTGTAATAACTTCACGGTTATTCCCTATTGTTTGAGTTGTTTGGTACCACGTCCACCAAGCACGGATTTGTAATTCTTCTGGTCCGCACCATAATTGAAAATATTGCGTGTCTCGCTTAAATGTTGTAAGTTCATATATGTCGTCCCGTCCTTCTTTTAGTTTTATAGCGTTTGTTCTTGGTAAGCGTGAGGTTTCCACTGGACTCTGATATACGGGCTGGAAAGTGTTGTCGGGATTGGGAAAGGTCGGCTCACCACCCAGATTGCCACCTTGATTAGCAAAACCGACTTTAGCGGACGACAAAATTCCAAAACGAGAATCTCGGGAAGATTTTAACCTATCCTTTCTCGTCGTTCTCTCTAGTTTATCTCCTATGTTCTCATATCCGGGATTAGGATCTGTTTGGCTAAGTCCCCTGCGGCGAGCATATTTCCCTATCCACGAAGAATCTACTGAAACAACAGGAATCCTCTCATGATGATATATAAACCGTTGTCTCACAGAATTTATAGTCCGTCTATACACTGGTTCGGGGAGTATGAAATCAAGACCTCTACCAGAGTGTGGCGGTCGGGAACCCACATAACAAACAGAGGATCCCAACTGAGAATTGACAAATGCATTAAAATTTCTGTCAATCGGGGGAGCGCCTGGGAATGCCCCCAAATCCGTGCTGTCTGTGAAAAGTTTAGTAAGATAGTTTTCTAAAAACTTAACGAAGTCAGCGATGGATTGCAAGAAATCTTCATACCAATCGGGAGGACCCAAAGAATCAATAAATTCTTTTATTTTAGCTTGCCACCCTAAATCAAAAGGATCAGATTTACAAAGCTCATTTAGTCGGGCTCGGATAGAATCTATTTCAGAACTTAAAATCATTTCAACTTGTTCGTCGGACAAGATACTGTCATATTCAGACAGTGGGTTTTCAGGACCACAGTATGCCTCCTCTGGAGTTACTGGCTCCAGTGAAGCTGCCTCTATTTCATCCATAGAGAGTGCTCTTGAAAGATTTCTAAAGTAATCTACTACTGTCGTCTCGTTAAACCCTAATATTGCATATCTCTCGTCGTCTTCTAGAAGAGACTCTTGAAACAAGCTTATTACTAGCTCATTTTTTTGTTGTTCCCGACTATATTGATCTTCCAATTGTTGGGTGTCTATTTCTCCATTATTTACCATTTGAACTATATCTTTTATCAAAGACAAGCTTGCATTACCGCTTAGAAGTTGGCGAATTTCAGTGGGGGTAGTAATAGCCGAAACGTCGTTGTGAAATTGTTCAAGCTGCTTTTTTAAGGGGCGGGACCTATTGATTACCAAAACTTCAACTTCCTCGCCAGTGTCCTCTCCGTTGACAATGACCGGCTCCAAGTCAAATGAGATTTCTTTGTTGGAGAGTCCGCTATTCACGGCAATCTCTTCAATGTCAATATCACCCAAATAATCATTTATTTGGAAGATACCATATAGATTAAAAGCAGGGCGCTGAGGTTCTTCGTCTTGTTCTGCGTTTGGTCCACAGCCCATGAGTGCCTCTAATATATCTTTTAAAACGCTCGCAATAATTTGCATGATAAAGCGGCTCAACAAAGTTTCCATCAAAGACACCCAAACTGACCAAGCAGACTGTCTTTTTGGTTGTAGTGATTTTCCGATCAACTTATAATTTATAGCAATCTTAGTTGCATTAAGAGACGAATTTGTTAGAGAAGTAAGCGCCGGGGGATCATCCATAGGATTTAAAATTTCTTTTTGAATGGTAGCCCCCACTCTCCCAAGCAAACAGTCTAATTCACGGTTCAGTCTTACTTCAATTGCTTTTCTAATAGCAGATGGGTTTCTAGCAAAGTTTTCTAACTCTCCGAGCGACGACCTCCCCCCAGGAAGGTTCTCAGTCTCTTTTAAAATAGCTTTATCTACCTCTTTTTTTATAAGCTCTTGTCTTAAGTAATAAGCAGCTTTGTTTATTAAAACATCTACCCTGACATTTCCCTGGATAACATTGAAAATTAATTGACCATCCTTTATGCGGGATGCAATACCTGAGTTGCAGTTTTTCAAGGCCGCACCCCCGATGTTTTCAAAATCTTTCTGACTAAGTGTCCAATTTTCACGAGGATTAATAGGAGATGAGCTTTGTAGATCAGACAGTTTTGTAAAAATATTTGCTCCAGTATCCAGGGTAAGAGTATTGTTGTTTGTTTTTTCCTCAACAAGCTCAGGGCTGATATTTATTTTTGGTAGAGTGTACTTTTGTAAGAATTCGTTCCAACTTTGCCACTCATTCTCAGGCTTTGTAGTGTCTTTTATGATATCATTCGCATAAAAAATATACCCTACAGATGTCGTAGTCTGATCTATAAAGCAATTTATTGCAGACAATTTAATGTTATTGTTTTCTTCATCAATAACTTTAGACAGGAAAGTGTTCCCTAAGCCTTCCGTGTAGACAATGCCATTAAACACCACATAAACAATCCTCATATTATCATCTAAGGCAAAATCATAAGAAAGGTTATCTTGTTCCTGGGTGTTTCCTTCATATATTTCCTGTAACGTGTTGTACTTTGTAAATTGCTCTAAATTATGAGGAAAGTTATCTACCTGTAGTTTTACTCGGGATAAATCTAATCCTTGCAATGCTCCTCTTCTTATGTTGTTAGCCAAAAGTATTCCGTCATACTTACCCAAAACATCAGACACTCTTTTAATAGCTCTTTGGAGATATTCTTCAGTGTAAACAAAGTGAGAAGTAACAGTATTTTTAGACGATATTAAAAGATTTGCTTTTTCGTAGGGAAATAAATATTTTTCCTTTATTCTTAATTCCTCTTGTCTTTCCAGAGAATTTATTAGGGACTGAGGTAGTTTTACTAAATATAGCCACCGACTATCTGGGCGGCGACCGATGTAAGTCTCCAGTTCAACCTCATCACTATCAAGTAATAAATTTGCCGTTGGTTCCGTGTAGGTATTTGTAATTTTCAATATTGCCGTTATTCCGGCCAAGGTCGCTTTACTCAAATTATTTTGAGACTGCTCAATATTTCCAACATCGTATGCAGTTAAGTTTCTGTTGTTCGTTCGTTTAGCATAATAATAGAAACCATCATTATAATTATAGTAAACTACAGGGGAAAAGTTTCCTGGCGGAACGTTGTTTTTCCAATCCTCTAAATCGTAGTTTTCTCCGGCAGTTTGTAGGCTAAATGGTGCGGAATCTTGCAATGATTCTCTAATACTTTGTCTAGTAGCGGACACATTAATATCATTTTTAAATATTGTTCTTATTAGTGTAGATCTTTCTCTGGTTGTTTCATAGGGTATTGAAACTAGTTGAGATAGATAAAACTTTTTAAGTTCCTCCTCCGATAGATCTTCAATTTTTTTATCTACTGGTGCTTGATTTTCGGGTAATTGGGCTGCTGGAGTTGTTGGGGTAATATAGTAAGATATTTTTCCACTCTCTACTAGTGGTGACACAATTTCATCATACAAAACCTGTATTCTGTTTTCGGCAGATAATTGATTTACTATTTTATCTTGATTGTTAAACAACCCATTTTGTGGGTATATCATTAAATAAACCAAAAGATCTTCTTCAGTAATAACATTGTTTTCATTATTAACGGGAGAAATAGATCTTAGATTGTACCCAACCCCAGGTATGAATCCATAATAGAGATAACAGTCATGAATACCTTCTAGGACTAGCTGGTTTCTTTCATTTATTATATCATATTCAATCCCTGAAGACTGAAGGGTGCCTTTAAAGTAGGGGTTGACAATATTTTTTTCTTGGAAAGTAGTATTCATTTAGTTTGTTTTGTTGGCGGGGCTTAAAATATATTCTTCTCCACTAGGATCTAAATATTGCTTCTTAATAAAAGTCCACTCTAGGTGTTCATTATATAGTAGTATGCTTTTGAGTGTCAACTCTAAAGCTTTAGCGATATTAAAAGCAACTAAAAGAGGGTTAGGGATGTTAGGCACTGCTGGTATTGGTCCAGAGTTTAAAGAAACTTGTATAATAGAGCCCCAAAGTTCTGCAATTTCTCCGACTATTTCTAGAATTTCAAGCCCTAACTGCCTTTGGGCTGTGTCCATTATATAAAGTATGCATGATACAAGGTTATCCCCCAAAACCATTGGTTGACATTCTCCATCAGCATTTCCTGCTATTAAGAAAATTCCTTCTACAACATCACCCTTAAATTTACCATCTGATCCATAATTATCGGGACCTGTAACAAGCTTTATGGTATTTCTAGCAATAACCCTAACATCATCTGCTTTTATAGCGATGCCCGATTGACCGAAAGAATCAGGGGTTTTGGTTCTGGATAGGTTAAAATTTTTATCTATATTCGTCCTTTCGCTTATATAAATACGGGCAGCATCTAGCTGTGGAGAAGGGTTTGTCTTCACTGTGAAGCCGTTTTTATCTCGCACTCTGGCAAGTTTTCCAGTCATCCCGACAACCAAATCTATAGCCGCTGCGCCCTCATCTCTTCCATACCCATGAGTACCTGTTGACCCTCGGTCACCACCGAGCCTTATCATGGAATTTGTTTTTTCATTTTGAATAATTCTTTCATTATTCATTTTATTAAATACAGGAATTGGCGTAAGCGGACCCCAATCCGCTATAGGTGACGACTCGTTTTCAAATTCTTCTCTATAGGCATCCCATGGATCAACAGTACCTGGGTTTTTTTGTGCTTGTGCGACAGTTATTTTCTTTTGTTTTTCTACTTTTTTGCCGCCAAGATTTTTTTCGGTGGTTGTTTTACCTACAGCCATTTAAAGATCCTCACTCAATCCCGCAGATTGTCCTATGTTGCTGATATCTGATTCTTTATTTAATCCATCAACACCTCGCTTAATTGCTTCTTCCTGGGTCATGCCCACACCTCGCAAATTAGTTACTCCAAATCCTTCGCCTGTAAAATAGCGATATTTTGTTTTTAAAAATATCTCGGGGTCAATAAGGTTTTGTGGCTTTTTCTTATATCTATTTTTCCTGACTTCATAATGAAGGTGTGGTCCGGTTGAGCCACCCGTGTTATTAACGGATCCAATTGCTGTCCCATATCCCACAATATCACCTTTTTTAACAAGCCGAGATTTTAAATGCATATAATAGGTCCATAACCCTACTTGCTCATGATGAATAATAACAATATGACCAGCACCCGAACCTTTGTCTCCCGACACATTTACGTTCCTGTTTCGTCCTTCAAAAGTGGATTTCACTACCTTTCCGGGAAGGGAAGCTAATACAGGTACTCCGGTTATATTTCTTCCCCCTAAATCAAACCCCGTATGAAATCTTACAGTTTTATATATCGGGTGCGTTCTCGGACCAAAAGGAGAAGTTATAATCCAGCCAGATGTAGCAAGAGGATACCGAGGGTAAATCCCCTCAGTATCGTTGATATCTATATCACTAAGATATTGAAATCCGTCTATATAATCTGACATTAGAAATTTATCCGAACAGTCACTCACAGGAACCGAAGGATTGGAATCATTCTCATTCTCTAAAGACTCTGCGGCGGATGGAGCCTCTTTGTTTGTGTTTCCTGTTTCTCTTGTCTTAGGAGATGCTGACCGAAAAGAAGAATTAACAGTTTGCGGGTTTTCTGGCGATGGCTCTTTTTTGTTTGCAGGAGCCTCTTGTTCTTCATCTATGGTAGGAATCATGTTAAATTTCCTTAAAGAACAATTTTTCTGCTTCATACTTGACATACCAGATATGGGTGGAGCAGAATTTGGACTGTCCTCTCCGGCGGGCAGTCCTGTAATGCCAGGGTTTGTAACATCTATTATGATACCATTATTATATTTTAGCTGCTTGTTTGCTGGGTCTAAAAAAGTAACAGTAGCTATGCCTCCAGGCTGAGGTTCTGATTCTAATTTTCCCGTAAACCTTGGATACATTTCTAAAATCGGTATTGAATTGTCATATTTTGTAGGATCTGGAAGATGATCGTGAAGTCCTGGTATTTTTACTATTATTGTGTAGTAATTTGAGGATGCATCTCCAACGGAGGCTATTTTTGCAGGATCTTGAGATTCGTAACTTGCCATTATTAATCCATAATAAGTTACATTGGAAGAGTTTATATCATTTACATGATTAGTTACAACCTGAGTTTGGAGGTTTCCCAAGAAGGTGCTATTACCCACCGAGTAGCTTTTTTTAAGCGTAGGATTTCTGGGAGTTTTTATAGTTTTTAATAGTCTGGGATCTATTGCCATTATGATTCCTCGTTGAGAATATTAAAAAGCTCTCTTTTTTCATCCTCAGATAACGATAAATCATTTGTCGCTGTTTCTTGTTTGTAGACAAGAGAAGCAACCTTGACAAGTTGTTCATTACTGCGTTGGAGTGTTTCTACAAACTTTGCGGCGATCTGACCAGAGTCGGCATACCGTTCTTTAGATACCGACATATACTCCTTCAATTCTGAAAGGAGTCCTTCTACCTCTTGCCTGTCATTATTTATGTTTTCTAGAGCTTGCTCAATAAGAGATCCCAGGTCCTTCTTCATTTAAGAGTCCTCCATAATGTAATTAGTCGGATCTTAAATTTCCCCATCATCCCATTTTTGTTTGAACTTGTGATACCTAATTCTCATTTTATTTAGGCAACTAACGATCTGTTTTGTGTTGAGTCCTGTGATTTCTCTCATGTATAGGTATATGGCTTTTTTATTAAAAATTTCAATATGATCTATATTTTCCATCAGTGTATAAACCGCACCCAGAACCTTTTTCTCGTTTGGCTTAGTGTAAAATGCCTGCCAATGATCTATCTCTTGTAATAGATTAAACCAAAATTCTTTCTCTTCTTGTTCTTGAAATATACTTTTTTCATTCTCTGGAAGTGCTTCAATTTCTCGGAGCATACAATCGTAATTGATTTCTCTTTTATTCTTTTTCGTTTGTTTCTTTGCTTTATGAGTAAACCAATTTTTAGTTACAACAGAAAAATACGAAAAAGCTTTTGTTCCCTTGTTCGGATTAAATTTACCTAATATAGTGGTTAGCCAAATTTTACAATCATCTTTTAAATGATCTATATTTTCCAAGGACGTAAACTTATAGGTGTAAACAATCTTATCCACTAATTCATCAAACGCTGGTTGTATATGTTCTATATAAAGCTGCGTTCTGATTGATAGATCTTCTGTTGCACAGTATTGAATAATTGCTTCTTCTGTTTGAGATGTAAAATAAAACTTCTTTTCTTTTTTTGTCATTCTTGATCCCAATCTAAGATTTGTTTTATACGTGCAGACATCTCATCGCTAACTGTAACCATGTCTTTTGTGTGCTCTAAAAGCCCCTCAAGTGTTGGATCTCCATAGAACGTATCTCTATTATATACACCACTAAGATGCTCTTTGAACTCATTAACTATGGATTCAAACTCTTTGGCGTTTTCTAGTATATAAACTAAATTTTTTATAACTTGTCTGTTATACCAAAAAAATAACCCATTCATCAAAACAGAAATAACCAGAGCGACAGACAAATAAATCATTTACTTTTCAATTCTTTCTTTTGTTTTTCTAGATCTATTTTGGCGTCTTTAATCGCACGATTTGTCGCAGTCCCTGTTTTTTCTTTTCTTGAAAAAGTAGTAGCCCTCGTAATATTACTCACAAACCCGATCTTTTTTTCAAGTGTGTTTTCACCGCATTTTTCACACGGACCAGGCTCTTCTTTTACCGAATGTCGTATTTCTACTTCAAATTCACAGCCTGTGCATTTGTATTGATAAAGAGGCATTTTAGTCTATGTTGGTGTCAAACAGTGTTTCGGCTGGAGTGTTTCTTTTAACAGGCGGAGGATTTAGTACTACAAGTTCCCCATCTTTATTTTCTAGTTCCCAGTCCTTTAGTAATTCGGTAATGTCCGTCTCTTCTGAGAGGCATTTTTGAAGTGTCATTAATAGGGCACCTACGGCTTGATTTGATAGTTTAAAGGTCATTTGTTTCTCCATTTGATGTCTTCAGTGCTTGAAGATCTTCTTCGTACATAAGTTTTACAAGTTCTTTAAAAGAGGTTTTTGGTTTCCAACCTAGATTCTTCTCTGCTTTTGAAGAATCACCAAGTAACACAGGAACCTCGTGAGGTCTAAATAGTCGTGGGTCAATATCAACATGCTTTTTTATGTCAAGACCAGCATAATCAAAAACTTCTTTTAAGAATTCCCTAACGCTATGTCTTTCTCCTGTAGATATTACATAATCGTCTGGCTCATCTTGTTGCAACATCAACCACATCGCTTCTACATAATCTCCTGCATAGCCCCAATCTCTCTCTGCATCTAGGTTTCCGAGAAAAAGTTTCTCTTGAAGTCCAAGCTTAATTCTAGCAGCCGCTAGGGTAATTTTTCTCGTAACAAATGTTTCACCACGGCGAGGCGATTCGTGGTTGAACAAAATACCACTAGATGCATGAATCCCATACGAGTGACGATAATTACGAACCAGATGATGTGCGAACACCTTAGCGCAAGCATATGGAGAGGCTGGACTTAAGATTGTAGTCTCGCTTTGCGGAATGGTGGGGTTATCCCCAAACATTTCTGATGATGACGCTTGATAAAATCTAGTCTCAGGAGAAATATGTCGGATTGCTTCTAATATTTTAGTCGTTCCCATCACGATTCCGTCTACAGTGTTTTCTGGTATATCAAAAGAAACTCTTACATGGGATTGTGCTGCTAAGTTATAAAACTCATGAGGTTTATACTTCAATAACAGACGATACAAACACCCGGAATCATTAAGATCATAGTATTGCAAGATAAAATTAGGGTTGTTATAGAAGTGATCAACCCGGTCAGTATTAATTAATGAGGTTCTTCTTTTTAAACCAATAACTTGGTACCCCTTCTGTAATAAAAACTCTGCTAAATAAGACCCATCTTGACCTGTTATTCCTGTAATAAAAGCAGTCTTCATTTGTATCCTCTAATATTAGGATAAGTTTTTTCAAACCACTCACAGGTGATTTTTAACCCATCATATAACTTAGTATAATCAAAGTCAATAATTTTTTTAAGTTTTTTGTGGTCCGAAGGCTTTTTTAATTGTCCTGATGGATATGAGGTGTCCCAAATAATACGTTTCGGATCAACGTCTAAAATCTCACAAACGGTTTCAGCTACCTGTTTTATAGAGACCTCTTCTTCACTCCCTACGTTTAATATCTGAGGCGAGTCATAAAAATCTAATAGATGGACCATTAAGGAGGCTAGATCAGGGGCAAAAGTAAACTCTCGCAGGGGTGAACCATCTCCCCATAAAACAATGTCAGAGTTGTTATTTTTTGACTCGTAAACCTTTCTGATAATAGCAGGGATAACGTGAGAATCTTCTAAGTGAAAATTATCATTGATGCCATAAAGATTATTAGGAACTAGACAAAAATAATTGCAACCCCACTGTTCACGGTAAGACCTAGACTGAACTTCTAACATTCTCTTTGCATAAGCGTACCCGAAATTGCTGGGGTGTGGTTCGCCATTATGAATACTCTCTTCCACTAATGGATACTCAACTCTGTCTGGATATACACAAGTGCTCAACAAAGAACAAACAGTAGGAACACCCGCAAGCCTGGCACTTTCCAAAACATTAATATTAATTAAAGCGTTGTCTCGGAAAAATATTCCGTTATTATCGCTATTATTTTTAACTCCGCCAACTTTTGCAGCAGCATGAATAATTTTGGAAGGCTTAATTTTCTGAATAAGAGAAGAAGTTTGTTGAAAATTAGTTAGATCACACTCTTTGCTAGACAAAAAATAAGCATCTGTGGTTGTTGCTTTTAATGCTGTTCCTACTAAACCTGTGCCGCCAGTAACTAAAATCATTTTGCTTTTTTATTTGGTGAAATTTTTATTATAAGCAATCAAAAAACCATCATCACCAAATCCCCCAACCTTCTCTTCATGATTTACTGAATAATGAAACTTTCCCTTCCAGGGACAATTGAATAGGATTTCAAAATTGTTTTCTTGTAACTGTGCGATAACTTTATCATGCAGTTCGGTAGAATGGGTAGCTATGAAAATGCTTTTAATATTTTGAATTTTATTTGAACTCTTTAACAAGTCCATTAGTTGCGACTCTGATCCTTGGATATCTGCGTGTAACAAGTCAACGTCAGATAGATTTTCTTTTTCCCAGATAAAATCTAATGAGATTTCTTTTCCTACAGACGCATCTCCACTCTTCATGCCTATGAAATCTTTAAATTCAGGGTAATCGTCCAAGACCCTTTCAAAGGCATCGTTATCTGCTTCAGTTGAGGTTTGTGACGTCTCTAATCCAATGCCTCCTAAATACCCAGAGTAATCCATATTATTTATTTCAAAATTAGCTTCTCCTACCTTTAATTGATGATTTACTAATTCTATTAGGACATTTTTTGCATCAGCGTTCATTTGCTTAAATATCAAAGAATAAAGAGCAAAATTAGATCCCAATTCTATCATTACCGGCTTTTGATTAAAGAGGTTCATTTGATTTAAGCGATTAACCATTGAAGTAAAGACCACAGCTTCGCCCTCGTGACTTAATACACTGCCATCGCCTGGGTGTGTATGTGGTCCGACTAAAAAATTAAGTCCGTAAATCTTCTCTATCCAGTGGTGTTTTCCTATTTGTTTTTCAATTCCTTTGTCGCTTTCTAACAATAAAACATCTCGGGTAGGGGATATATTACTGTTATGACATGTGTTAAAGCGGTTCATTATGTTTTCAAAAATAGGAGCGCAATCGGAATAGTGTGTCTCCATAGGTCTTTTGAAATTACAAGTTACATAAAAACCAGAAGCTAATTTATTTGTGTCTAGGTTTTGTCCCCACCAACTTCTATCAAGCCATTGATAAAGAACGGAGACATCTCTGTTTACAGATTTTATGTTTACCTTAAGTTCATCGTCAGAAGATTGATTCCTATCAATTAAAACTCTCCATAATGATTCATCCGAAAAATCAGGACTGGAAATATCTTCCTTGTGATCAAAACACTTAATGCCTTTCCAGCTAGTGAATAACTCATCAATATTTAAATTATCTGGATTGACTAGTTTGGAAAAAGTTTTTCCGAAAGCAGTCATAGTGCTAATCGGAAATTTTCCCTCGTGTTCTGTATTTTTATAAACTTCCTCCCCCACTAACAACAAGGTATTTTCTGCTTTTTCCAGTAGAGGTGTTGTCGGATCATTTGCCATATTATAAGCTTTATTTATGTAATATTGAGATTGTAATGGAATTGTGTCAATATCCTCAATCATCGCTATTTTATCCTCTGGCAGAAAAGAGGCGACAACAAAGCGAGCCATTTTAGCCATATTTGCTGTGGGGATATCCTCTATTTCAGGGAATAAAATCGGCTGACAATAAAGTTCCATTTTTTTCACAATCGGATCATTAGCATCTCTATTGGTTACAAACGCTACCTTAATATCTTCCCTTTTTAAATCAGGAAAATAAGCTCGCCAAGCATAAGATACTATAGGGACAAAATTTTTAAATTTTTCATCTGTTGCTAAAACTACTGTATTAAACATTTTTTTAATTCTTTCCTTTTTAAGGTCTCTAGGATTGGCTCTTTTAAAACATTATCGTTGGGATATATTACTTCAATATTGTTTTTATTAAACTCATCAACATTCAGGTAATTTTTCCCGCTTGGCCCTGATAAATACTGAGTTGCTTGGTGTATCTGACATAATTCAACAAGCCTAGAGGTTGACTTTTTATCTGTTGGAAAATCTTCCACAATTTTAGTCTCAATCCCCAATAAAGAACTTATCCTGCGAATAATGTTAATGTTAGTTTGGGAAAGGCTATCAGTTATATCGTCATCAAAAAAACACAAAACATCTTTATATTGTGGTAATTTGTTTTTAATTTTTTCCCAGTCTTTGTGAGGATTAAGATATGGCTTGTTACAGATTGGTTCTAATCCCTTTTTTGTACTCATTGTATACCACTTCTCCCCGATATTAAATCGGTTTTGAAACCCATTTTTTTCAAACTGGCAGTTCTTTAAAATTACAAATACATCAGCATCCTGCATTTTTTGAAAAAATGGATACCAAGGCATAAAATTGGGCTGATGAATAGTGACTATCATAAAATAGTTTTCTTTACTAGATATATCTCTCGTTGGTTGTTGTAGACCACCCGATAGTCATTGTTATTTTCTAAGAAATTTACGACGGCCCAAGGAGTCTGACTGACGTTGGTGAGGCGGTTCATATCGTCTAGACAGATTATGTTTACACCCAGCTTTGCCATAAGGTTTATGTCACCAAGTAAATGATCTACATATTGCAAGCCATCAACAAAGGCTGCAAGATATGGCTTATTTTTCTCTAGTTCGTTAAATAGATCCGGGTCATTGGAGTTTTTTTGAATAATAGAAACTGTTCCTGACTCTATCCAGGGTTTTACATTTTTTTCAAATTCTTTATAAGGATAAGGTTTTCCATAACTCTCTGGCATTTCATCCCATCCAGACTCAAAAGGGTCTACTACTACCACTTTTGCTTTATGTTGTTCTGCTACAGAGGCTAATTTTTGTGTACCTACACCGACGCCTGCACCAATTTCAATAATGTTTCCTTTAATATATGGGAAAAGAGAGGCAACAACAGTAGCTAAACGAGTTGTGTGCGGATCGTAATTATTATTAAGAATCTCAATATGTGGTACCTGCTTAATTACAGAAATAACATTTTTTATACTTATTTGGTTATCTTTATTCATATTGAGATATTAATCCATTTATTGAAGCTTTCCGGGGTAAACTCTCTGTGGTGTAAATACCATAATTGGTGTTCTTCATCATAGTCATTATATTCGGCACACAGCCAACCATCTTCAAATTTTACTAATTCAACCCCATTCTCAGTACAAATTTTTTCTGTGTCTTTATTCCATTTGTTGAATGGGGGAACAAATATTTTACTTTGAGATAACGAACAACTTACTAGAATACTCATCTCTTGAGCCGCATACTCTAGTAATCTATGATCTACATGAACCAATCCGTGAGAGGCTTTCGTCACATATTCTGGAACAGTTGGAAGTCCAATCTTCTCTAATCGGTAAAAAATCCTATAGTCACTATAAGCATTATAGATTTTAGGAAAAATTCTCTGCGAAGTGATGCGGTCTGGTGACTCCATATTATTTACACAAGGAGAAATACAATAAAGCACTGTAGCATCAGGGTGTTTTTCTAAAATTGTAGAAGCCATGTGGTTGGCTTCTTCCATATTTGAATTTATACAAATGTCGTCAAAACGAAAAACTTTTTTATTTTGCAGCTTGTTCATTTTTTAACCACTCTTTAAGACTTCCTTTGGGCTCCCATTTTAAAAGTCGGGTTGCCTTAGATATATTTGCTAGTGAAGTATGTGCCTCCCCAATACGAGGGTCTATGTGTATATAATCTCCACCAATCAGGCTTACCAGTTCCAATATAGAATAATTGACCCCGCTTCCAATATTGAAAACCTGACCAAAGGCTGCGGCGTCCTGTGTTATGCTGGCGCATATATTGGCTTCTACCACATCTTCAATAAAAGTAAAATCTCTTTTTTGAGTACCATCCCCAACAATAGTCATTGGTTGCCCAGATTTTTTTTGCCTCAAAAATAAGCCGATAACAGGAGCATATTCTCCTTTAAGAGGTTGCCTATCTCCATAAACATTAAAATATCTAAATGTAATAGTTTTGAGCCCAAACAAATCATTGTACATTTTACATAACGATTCTCCGCCAACTTTTGTCACTGAATACGGGTTCAAACAATCGGACTTCATCTCTTCATTTAGGGGCGGAGTATTCTTGAGTCCGTAAGCAGACGAAGTAGACGAATAAACTACTCGGTCACACCCTGCCTCCCTAGCGCACTGTAAAACTGTGCATGTACCTACAAAATTAACTTGTGCTGCATGGATAGGATTATTAATTGCTGGCTGTATTCTTGATTCTGCTGCTAAATGAAATACAGTATGAACTCCTGCAAAGAGATCCTTTATTGACTCATAGTCTTGAATATCGTATTTGAAGTTTTTAGCCTTAGTGTTCCAATAAAACTTTTCATTTGAATCAGCAGCTTCATTATCTATAACTATCACCTCATGTCCGTCACGCACCAAACGATCAACTACATGACTTCCAATGAATCCAGCGCCGCCGGTTACTAAATATTTCATCCCTTAATATCCTTGTAAATGCTCAACAATAGTTCTGCACGTTTGTCATAGGTGTGTTGCTTGGAGAGTTCTAACCCCTCTTGAGCTATTTTATCTAAAGTTTCATATTTTTTTAAATATTTGTCAATTTTTTCTGTAAGTTCTTGTTGGCTTTTATAAAGAAGACAATTTACTTCATCCTTAAATCCAAGATCTAAATATTGAGGGTTATAGTTTGTCAATAACACAGTGCCGCAACCTAAAGTTTCAAAACTACGATAATTTATGTCATTAGCTAAGTTAATATTAAAATGAATCCAATACGAGTTAACTGTGTTAACCATTGCGTCTCCGAGAACCCAAATATCAGGCTCCAGTCCACAATAGTCATTCAAAAAAGTTAAAATTTGTGCTCGGTTTAGTAAAGATCCACAGAATCCAATATCCTTTGTTTTCTCAATGCTTCGCTTTGTAATCAAACCGTCATCAAAGCAGTTAGGAAACCAAATGCTTTCCTCATTAAGAAAATATTTTGTAGACTGTAATATCTTGTCGTATTTACCCTGGGAATAAGTATCCATGTAGGGTTTCATTCCACGACAATGTGCATCTATACTCCACAACAATTTAACAGAACTTTTATCACAAATATTTGGAGACCAACCATTTGTATCATAATTTTCCAAGTTTAATATAATGTCGTACTCTTTATTTAAAACTTCTGGGTCCTCAAAATTCTTGTGTCCTAAGCCCCAGACTGTTGTTTCACAACCCAACTTTGTTAAAGATCTTTGCATAGAGAAACATTCTCTAAATTGTTCGTTTTCAGAGTGACGTCCATTTTCTTGAATGATTAATACTTTCATTCTGACGTTGCTCCTGGGATGTTTTCCCAATCTTTTTCTTTACGAACCTCTAAATTTTTGTTCCATGAGGCCTCTAGGATCATCGGATCAATATTCAGTTCTTTAGCAATGTTTATAAATGCATTAATGTCCTTAGGAAAACATTTGCCGCCAAAACCTCTACTTCCGTCATGTCCTGGTACATCTAGGTGAGAATTTCCAACTCGTCCATCTGTTATAAACCCCTCTCGGGCTTCTTCCCAATTTACGTCTAGTCTTTCTGCTATTTGCAGCATTTCGTTCATGAAAGATATCTTTACTGAAAAGAAACAATTTGCCATATACTTGATAAACTGGGCTGTTGTAACGTCTGTGACAATTATTTTTTTATAAGGAAACCTTTTGCGGTAAAGATCGTATAGCTCCTGACAATTATTAGACTCTCCTCCAATTACAATTCTAGTAGCATTGAGAAAGTCTAAATTTGCATTTCTCTCTGTAAGAAACTCTGGGTTAAATACAATTCTTAAGTTTGGAAACTCTCTAATGAAAGATTCTACCGAGCCTGGTGGGACAGATGATTTTATTACGATTAGTGGGTTATAGTTCTTGTTTAAAGCGGCACTTATCTCCTCCAAAACATTTCTGATAATTGATAAGTCTACCCGTCCCATTTCGCTAGTCTTCATGGGGGTTGGAACACACACAAAAATAATTTTACTGTTGTTGATAGTTTCACTAGCTGAGTTTGCTGACCTTCCTGGGTCTTTGTCGTGGATTAAAACATCGCAAAATAGCCCGAATCCATTAGCTAGAGCGTTTCCAACAAAACCGTTCCCTATAATTCCAATTTTCATTATTTTATTCCCAAAGCCTTCCTTAAAGGTTCTATATGTTCTTCTGGAGTGTTTTCATTTTCATCAAAAACCTGACCAACAAATTCTAAATCTTTCCTGGGGCTTGGAAAAGGATTTTTATTAAAAAATTCATCATGAACTAATGAATCATCCTTTACTTTAGGATATATAACTTCTTTTAGAAAATTTTGATCTACTTGCCAAAAATTACCCTTCTTTTTGTAATTCTCTATTAGGGAAACCATGTCTTGTAAGATTGTGCTCTTACATCCCCACATGCCGCCCAAAATCTCTATAGCATGATAGGGGTGATCCCTCATGATATGAAAATTTTTATCGCTCTGTAGCCACTGATCAACTGCTTCCTTCTCTCGGACACTAAGTCTAGAATCGCAATCACGAGATATCATACACAGAACAGAAGGATCACTAGCAGCATAAAACCTCCAAAACATACCAGTCCAATCACCGGACTCATTCAAAATATACAGTTCCGTATTTGTTCTTTTTCTAAGTTCCTCAATGATTGATATTGGTACTGATTTACCTAAATAAAAACGACACACCCAGTCGGGGAATATGTCTTTAGCAAGATCACAGTTTTTGATCGCACCATGTGTATATTTCTTATCTTCACCCCAGAGACTAAATGCTATTACTTTTTTCACTTGTCAAAAATTCTCCATAAAGATCTATTACTCTTTGTTCTTCTTTTGTTTTCCAGTCATGGTTTTCCAAAGATGTACTCAATCCTGTAGGATTAAAATAGTATAAACCCATTACAATGTTAACTCTTTTAAACTTGCTCCCATTTTTAACACACCTAAGCCAAAATTCCCAGTCTCCTGCGGATCGGTACGAATCATCAAAAAGTCCATTTTCAGTATGCAGACTTCTTCTCCAAACGGGCATACATCCTGGCAAGCATTTTACCATATTTGCTGGACTAAACTCATAAGTTTCATACACTGTTTTAGAGTTTGAAGTATAAAAATTCTCTCCCTCTTTGTTGGTAGAAATAAAAGGAGAGTAAACTAGATCTATATCTGGATTGTTCTTAAGTTCGTTTGTTAGAGTCTCAATATTTTCATAAGACCTTCTGTCATCCAAGTTTGCATTTGTTATAAATTCCCCATTGGAATTTTCTATAGCATGATTCCAGGCACCATAAACTCCAGGATCTTCTGGTAGTTTGTGATATTTTATATTTTGATATTTTTCAAGATATGGCTCAATAATAGAATAATCACTACACTCCTCAGTGTTGCAATCTACCAGAATCAATTCACATTTAGAGAAACAAGTTTGCCTGGTAATATCTTCTAAAAATGTGTTTAGATATTTTTCTCCATTATAAACAGACGTCAAAATTGAGACCATCGGCTTTTCTGGATTGAGATTCTCCTCTTTGTTGTTGGTTCTGTGGTTTCTTATTTTCTCTAAAATGTAATCTCGTGTTGTATTCCTTTTAGAAAGGACTTCTTCAAACAACTTTTCTTCATCATTCCATGAATATGGTTCAGATAAAGCTCCTATCAATTTGTTACAGATAATTTTACATCCCGCAAGTTTTGCTTCCATGAAAACTCTAGAAAAAGTCTCTGGACTGGTGGGAAAATAAATCAATTTATCATACTCTAAAAGCTTACGGTATAACCCGAGAGAGTTGGGGGCGGAAATTAAATCATATTCTAAATTATTGTCTTTGCAATACTTCTCAGCTATGGGTTGACCTTTTATATGGTTATCGCTTCTAATAATGGCGCATTTATTGGTTCGGATAATACCCTGATTGTTTAGAGATTTAAACTTATCTAAAGTTTCCTCAGTCCACAAAGACCCCCCCATGTTATGAGTAACAATCTCAGGCATGTTTAACTTTAAAATGTTTTCGTGTAATTCGGACTGGCACACTACAGCTTGTGCATTTTTATATACATCCTGATATACAAGCTGTTGTAAAGGTATTTTAAAACCCTCATAATCTGCTGGGTTTCTGTTTATAACATACTTGTGATCATGTTCATACAATAAATACTGAATATTATTCTGCATGAATTCCAAGGAAACAGTTGGCATATTTATAAACCCGGCCAAAATAAAAAAATCGTCCTTATGAGCCTTTAAAAAAGCTGGGCTGATTTTGAAGGAATATACCTCCGATATATTTACCCCAGTATCGGATAGCATTTGTACAAGTTGACGATTCACTAACTCTGCTCCGCCCTGCGGAACATCCTCTAATAATAAATCGGCTATAAACCAAACCTTAGTAGAGTTTGTCATATTTCTGTAATTTCGTTCTTTGCATTATTCCACTGGTCATTTTTTTCATAAAATGATAAGCAACTACTAACAATTTTAGAATATTGCTTATCCTTGGAAAAAGAGTCAAGAAGGTGAGTTTGTAGTTTTTTTGCTACACTCTCCTTAGCTACCTTTGCTGAAATCATGTTTTTCATAACTTTTATTAATGACTTTTCTCTTGGAAATGCCCACTTCATATCAGAAGTTAAGATGTCTCCCATTTTGGCTGCGTCTTGAAGGTTTCCAAGGTCGTAAGAAATTTTTTCATACATGTCATGTTTTTTCCCTTTATCATTTGTCATCCTGAGAAAATCTAAATGACCAGACCATCCCGTGACAGCAATTGGGAGTCCACTATAAGCTGCTTCAAACAAAGGTAGTCCAAACCCTTCGCCATGTGTTGTTGATATATATGAGTTTATCTGGGGGTGTAAATACAATCCATGAATCTCAGACTCTGACATCGCTCCATGAATCCAATAAATTTTACACTTTTTCTGAATTGATCTTATTTGATTAAAAAGATTGTTATTTATCTTTTCCCAATCTGGTCGGGAGTTGTTCATGTGGTGCATCTTACATACGAGTCCAACGCTCTTATCTTTAAATGTCTCAACAAAAGACTTTAAAAGCATTTCTACATTTTTTCTTGGAGCTAGTTGTGTTATTGTAAGGAAGTTATAATCTGTGGATAAAACAATTTCGTCAGAAAGATCACAGGGAACGATGTCTTTAACTGGATATCCGACAACAGTGTTGTCAACAGAAATACCTTTATTTTCTATAACATTATCGCCAGAAACGTTTTGTTGTTTATACAACTTGTTTAAAAATCCTGCCTGGGCATGTTCAGAAGTAAAAATAATTCCGTCCATCATGTTGGATTTATGAACCCATGAATCAGGTATTCTATCCGTTTCAACACCCGCAGTTATTCCAATATTACATTTACCAACTTTTTCCCATTCGTTAGGAATCGTAACTTGAATACAAAGGTCATACTGTCCTTTATACATTTCTCTCTTTGCACACAAAGATTCATAGTAAGGAACCTTTTGATCCTTAGTATTGATCCAACTAGAACTTCCCCAATGTAAGGGATGTACATATAAGTCAAATAAATCTGACCTTGTTGATAGGGCATCTACTATAAACCTTCCGTGTTCTCCATATCCACTTCTGGTTAATACAGGAGCGATCACTAGTGTCTTTATCATATCTCGGTCACCCTCCATGGAGAATAGTTCTTGCGGGTCTCCCAAGATCCGTTTTTTTCATGTAGCTCTAACATTGTATTGACCCACGTTTCTTTAAAGTTGTCAAAATTGTAATTTTTATTAACGTGTTTTATCCCCAAATTACCCAACTCTTCTCTTTCTTCAGAACTTAGATTATGAATCTTTTCTAAAGCATCAATAAAATCATCCTCATTGATTCTATCCTCTCTAATAAACGGAACTTGCATTGATCCAATAATGGCTCTTGATGATGGTTTAATACCTATTCCAAAATACTTTTCTCCATCAGTAACTTGTTCTTGAAGTCCGCCGGTCATATTTACGATAATCGGCGTACCGCAAGCTAGAGATTCTAAAGTACCTAATCCAAACCCTTCAGCATCTGATATATTAAGTGTGCAGTCTGCCATGTTATACATCAATGATAAATCATATGGAGTTAATTTTTGAGTTGAAAAAACAATTTGACCTTTGTTTAATTCTAGGTGATCTGCAAGATAGTCTAGCGGCTGTCCGTGCTGATCTCTAAGATCAGTGTGCATTATTAAGACGGCTTTGTCGTGACCCACTTTATCTAAAAATTTCTTAAACCAAAACAACAGACTTCCAGATTGCTTTCTTCTAGCATTTCTGTTATTCCATAGGAAAACTGTTTTTCCATCAGCATTTATACCTTTTCTCATTTGTTTAATTTTTTGTTTTGAGTCCATGTCGGTTCTCTTGAAAAAGAACTTTGGATCTACAGCATGAGGAATGTATTTTTCATCTACATTCGGTGCTACCGTTTGTACAATATCACTAGTAACCTTGGAAATGGTTGCAATGAAATCATTTGAATTGTACCAAACTGAGTTGTATATCGGATACGGATAATTATCCCAAACATGATAATAGATCATGGGAACTGATTCTCTTACCTCGTTCTCCATTGTCCACAACCACTCATAAAACCTTGGGTCCGTCATAAAATAAACAATATCGGGACGGTGTTGTCTTAAAGCAGAACGTAAAATATCCGGATTTCCATATCCATCTATTGGAATAAATAACCAATCATCTCCCCATTCTGGGGTTTTTCTTGGTGTGTAATCTTGATGTGAGACCGCACCGGCTAAACTAACTATTTGAAATTTTCCTGTTTCAAGAAGTGACTCCATAATATATTTGGTTTGAGTTCCAACACCGGATGGAAGTAGTGGGTGGTCGCTCATTGTTAAAACTTTTATTTTTTTGTCGGACAAAGTTTTCCCTCCTACGGGCAATATTCCGTCTGGTAAAACTCGCAAGTACCAAATCGGTCTTTACAGTTCGTACAAGCAGCACGATTCTTGATGTAGTTCTGTTTGTTAATATTATGCAACGCTTTTGTCAAGGCGTTAAGAGCATCTGTTGTTCTTTTTTTCGCTGCCGTCACCCGCACGAACTCGGCTTTCTTGCCAGCCTTTGCAGTTCGCTTGAGTAAAACGAAATGGCAGTCAACGTCTTTCGGGTCAACTTCGTACTTCTGGGCATAAAAGTGTTTGTAGAATACGAGTTGGTAGGCGAGGATTTTGTCGCTCTTCTTTTCACGTCGCCAACCCCAGGAACAGGTCTTCCAGTCAATCAAGTGGATTTTCTCATCCTTCTTGGAGTAGACTACGAGGTCAATAAAGCCTTTAAACTTTTTTTCTGCTTCCGTGAATTCTGTGATGGGTTCATAGAGTTGCTCTTCGGCTGCCAGTACTTCCCAGTCCTCACCGAGTTTACCGAACTTGTCGGCAAGGCAGCGGTAAAGGTCGGGAATGATTTGAACGCCATTTAGCAGCCACTCTTTGAGGGCAAAATCCCTTTTGGCTTCTAGTTGGGCATCATCGGGCAGGGCGTTGAGTTCGGCGATAAATTGCTCTTTAACTAACGCCTCAATCTTGCCCGGCTCTCTGTACTTTTCGGGGGAAGTTAAAGTAAATTCACAAACAGTGTGAATCGCCTTCCCAAAAGCAGTGTAGATATTGCCCTCAAACTGGGCAACCTTGTCAATGTAAGTGAGTTTGTGGTAGTGAGGGCAGATGTGCCAGTTCTTCCACTCGGAGTAGGAGATGTGTTTGCCAGCCAATGTAACCTGCTTTCTTATCTACCGTAATTATGTAGAGCGTTAATCTTATCGTAAAGTATCGGACTAATTTTTTCTAATGAATCTCGTTTTCCTAAATAGTAAGCCTCAAACCCAGTTGCAAAATATTCTCTTAGCGAAACAGAAGCATATGGACGAATAAACATACCCGCCGTTATAAGTCTTAACATGTTTCTACCAACCCTTTTGTACAGAAATTTATCAAAAGAAGGATTAAATTTTAAGTCTTCAAAATTATAGTCTGAGGTCCAATAACCTTCTGATCTTAGTTCAAATTCTAGTTCGTGCCTCTTTTTTAAAAACTCATTAATAATAGCTTCATCACTGTATATTTCTTCCGGAAATATGGTTTCCATATGGTGAGCAAATTCATGAACCAAATCATCAATTATATCATTTGTATTTTCTTGCTGATTGGTTATAAAAAACGTTTTGTCTCTATAGACAGCATTTACTTCTCTTTCATCAAACTCATCCAAGTGCTGGATCTTGACCCCATTTAATCCGGAAAAATAATGAGCAGGAAGATTTGTTTCTAATGCTTTAAAAATAGCATTCAAATTTATATGGTCAGGCAGTGGATCTACAATCTCCACTGGGACTGGTCCAAACTTAAAATAACGAGGAGTATCTTTGACTTTTTCTAAGATGTAATTTCTCATAATATTTCCGCAGCAAGGGTCGCTAATTTAGACCGTTCGCCCTTATATAGGGTCACATGTCCAGAGATTTGATAGTCTTTAAATTTTTCTACCGCATAGGTTAACCCATTTGACACAGCATCAACATAAGAATTGTCAATTTGTTGAACATCACCAGTTAACACTAATTTAGTACCATGCCCTACTCTAGTTATTATAGTCTTCAATTCATGTGTTGTTAAATTTTGTGCTTCATCAACAATCATAAAAGCATTGGAAATTGAACGCCCTCTGATATAGGTCATTGCTTCAATTTCTATTGTACCTTGTTCTATCTGCATATCAAGAGCCATTTTGTCACCAAATAAATACTCTAAATTATCTCTCAATGGAGCGATCCAAGGTAACATTTTTTCTTCCAGTGTGCCGGGCAGAAAACCAATGTCTCTGCCCATAGGTTGAACTGGTCTGGTAATTATAAGTTTATCATAACCTCCTTGAGATCGTGTACTACTCAATACTTGCTCCAGCCCACACGCTGCTGCTATTAAAGTTTTGCCCGTACCTGCTTGACCCGTCAAAGAAACAATCTCTACATTTTTATCAAAAAGTAAATCCATAGCATATTTTTGTTCTTTGTTGTTAGCAGATAATCCCCAAATATTTTTATAAGACTTTATCTGCCTCAAGGGTTCTTTCTCGTTGATATACCGACAAATTGCTGATTTTTTATCATCTGTGTCCGATTTTAAAACTAAGAAATGGTTAGGTAAAAATCTGTTCTTTTCATTGGGTAAATAAACAGCTTGTTGAGAATAAAAATCCTCTATAAGTCCATCACTTACAATTATTTCAGAACTTCCATCATAAAGTTTATCTACAGACTTTACAGCTTGTTGAGGCTGGTAGTCATAACACTCAATTCCGAATGAGTCACACTTTACTCGCATATTTAGATCACGAGAAATAACAGCTACATCATGCCCCTCAAGCTTGAGGCGCAAAGTGATGGCGATTATTTTATTGTCGGAATCAGATGCTTCCATTCCAGCGGGAAGATACCGAGGATCATACTGTGCGGCAAAAATTCTCCCTTTGCCAGACCCTAGAGGAACACCATTAAATAAGCTTCCTTTAGTTCTTAGTTTGTCTAATATCCGATTCATAGACCGAGCATTAAGTCCGGCCGTATCCTGTCTGTGCTTGTGTTTATCTATCTCATCCAATACTACAGTGGGAACAGCTATATTATTCCTTCCGAATGAAAATAAAGATTTTGCTTCAGTTAGATAAACGTTTGTATCTAAAACTAGAGTTTTTACCAACTTTGTTGTTACCTCATATGACTCTTTAGTAATTAGTTTCTTTCCAATAAAAAAGCCGCCCGAAGGCGGCTGGTGGAGGTGGGGGGATTTGAACCCCCGTCTTGTCTAGTTCCATAAAAAGGTCATTCACAAGGTTAGGTCTGTTTTTTTCGTCAGACAGCCCGCTAGACTAGATCATCTTATTATGGCTGAGATAATCAAAAGCACTTACTAGGACACAATACGGCTTTCTGTTTATTGGCTGCCGTCGCCTCATGGGAGGTCAGGTTTTTAAGCTGCCATCTCCATTGAAAAATCGTCATTGGCGATTAAAGTTTTAAGCGTTTTTAGTGAGCCACGC
>MDTA01088404.1_pt1 | contig 52148 bp, 53 predicted proteins | sample 811151 | NCBI WGS metagenome assembly MDTA01 (sample SAMN05326648, study PRJNA326480) | marine metagenome | isolation source: seawater | place: Indian Ocean: South | collected 2010
CGCAATGAACTAAAGGAGATACGCAAGAGTATCGACTCACTAACTAACGCGCTTATTGAAATACATATCGCACAAACGAACAAACCTTATGAAAACGATAATAATGACTGCGCTTGTGGGGAGTCTAGCCGCAAGCTGCGTAAGCCAAAAAAATCTAGCAAATGAGTACAAGCAAAAAACAATAGATGTAAACAGGGATAATCCTGTAGAGGTAACTTTAGCTCAACATCTTTATAATGAAATGAAACCGCTTAAGTCAAACGATTAAGACGTGATATAACAAGTTATAATACATGCATGTAAACTAAAAGATTAATCTTAAAAAAATAACAAATGAAGTCACCATTCAAAATGTTACCTAAAACGCCATTTATGAAAGCGCTTGTAGGTAATCAACATAGACTGCCAGAGCATCTAAAAAAAGCAATACTAGCTGCGCCAGCTAAATCATATGGCAAATCCCCAATTAAAAAAGAAAAAGATTCTGATAAATTATTTAACAAAGACGAAACAGGCCGTGTTACAGGTATTGTAGGAACTCCAACATCAGGTGGTGTTAGAAATTCTTATACACCAGAAGCAGGAAGACAGAAAAAAATAAAGTCAAAAGCTAAAAAAGGTGAACTACCAAAATATGAAAATTACAAAGGAGGTATTGTATACGGTAAGAATGATGTGATAAGAGGTTTTAAAGATGATAAAGGTACTTTTACAAAATTCACAAATCCAGCTCAAAGAAAAAGTCTTACAAAAACTCAGCAAAAACAATTACAAAGTTTTGAAAAAACAATGAATACCTATAATACTAAGCAAGCTGAAAATAGAAGATTTCAAAAAGCATTAGTAGAATACCCTGAAACAGGTAAAATGGGAAAAAGATCTTCTGCTAAAAAGACTCCAATAAAATCGTACGGCAAAAAGACTCCTATTAAAAAAGCAGGTTGCTATAAAAAATAATAGTAATGCCTCAAAAATTATCACCTGACGCAAAGCGTCGCAAAGCAATCCGCGACAAGAAAGTAGCGATGACACCGCGGCGCCGAGCTATGAAGGCTGAAAACCAACGCAAGCGAAGAGCTGCAAAAAAGAAAGGAAAAAACATTGATGGTATGGATTATGATCATACCACAAGTTCTTTTGTATCTGCAAAACGAAATCGATCAGGATTTGGTAAAGGAACAAAAATAAACAACACTAAATAAAAAATATAAATGGGAACATTATTTGACAGATCTCCTATAGATAGCGTAGTAGAAGATACGGATTTTCTTATAGGAATAGATTCAGCTGATAATCGTACAAAAAAATATACCATACAAAGTATAGCTAACTTCATATCTTTATCAGCAGGTAATGCAGCCGATACTAATTTTTATCTTGACGGTATAACTTTTGACGATCAAACAGGGATAGTTACTTTTTCTATTAATGGTGCATCGAACCAAACATTAGATTTAGGAACCGCTGCTTTTGCAGACTCTGACGCTTTTGCTTCTGCAACACATACACATACTTTTGCTGACATTGCTTCAGACAACGTAGTAACATCACAATATTTAAATGTAACTGGTAATGGTAACGTAGGACAGGTATTAACATCAGATGGTTCTGGTGGTTTTACTTGGGAATCCGCCGGAGGCGCTGACACTAATTTTTACCTAGATGGTATAAATGTGTCGGGGAGCACATTAACTTTTACAGTAAATGGTGCAGCTGACCAACAAATTCAATTAGGTGAAGCTGCTTTTTTAAATTTAAACCAAATATTAGATCAAGTAACATTAAATGTAAATGCCCAAGATTTAGTAGCAAACTTAGGTAATTTAGCGTCACTTGATAAAGTAAATACAAATGAATTATCAAACGCATCAGTAACTGCAGCTAAAATAGCAGATGGTATTATAACTGAAAATAAACTTAATATTTCAAATTCAGGAGTTGCTGGTTATGTGCTTACTTCAGACGGTTCTTCTGGGTTTAGTTGGGTACAAAATTCAGCAAGTAATTATTATTTAAACGCAATATCTAATTTAAATAATACATTAACATTTGAATTAGCGGGTGGTGCGGCTGCAAATACATTTCCAACTTTTACTTTTGGTGACGGTGCTTTTAGAAATGTTGGATCTAATTTAGGTGAATTAGCAGATGGTGCACATAACCATGATATTGCTACATTATTAAATGCAGGTACACTGGCAACTATGGATACCGTAGGAACGGGTGAAATAGACAACTCAGCTGTTACTCTTGGTAAATTATCAGCATCAGGATCTGATGGTCAATTCTTAACAATAACTTCAGGTTCTTTAGCATGGGCAACAATTGCTACAGCAAATATTGATTTCCTATCATTACCAAACACCCCTTCTTCTTTTGCGAGTCAAGCAGGTAAAATATTAAAAGTAAATTCTGGTGAAACAGCTTTAGACTTTGTTGACTTTACTGTTGATGCTGACAATATAATATCTACAAATGTTGGCGCTCCTGGTAAAGTTTTAAGTGTTGATTCAAATGGAGATCTTACTTGGATTAATGTAACAGCAGGTGGTACTATAACAATATATCCAGATGATTTAAATGGTATAACAACTTACGGAACATCTGGCCAAACTATTCAAACAAATGGAAACGGCACATTTAGTTATCATACTCCTTTTGACTATCAGTTTAGTTCTTTACTAAATACACCAACAACAGTATCAGGTTATGGAATAACTGATGCAATGACAACAGCACATGATGCAAATGTTATTACTTCAGCAGATATTTCAAACTGGAATACGGCATACGGTTGGGGTGATCATTCAGCTGCAGGATATTTAACAGCAGAAACTGATCCTATATTTACAGCATCAGCAGCTGGAGGTATAACAGCTACACAAGTTACAAATTGGGATACAGCTTATGGATGGGGTGATCATTCTTTAGCCGGTTATATAACAGCTGAATCTGACCCTGTATTTAGTGTGTCACCAGCAGGTACAATAACAAATACAAATATTTCAAACTGGAACACTGCTTATGGATGGGGCGATCACAGCACTCAAGGTTATATAAATAGTGAAACAACTACAACACTCGCTTTAGCTAATAACACACTTACATATACTGATGAAACAGGTGCTGCCACAAATATTGATTTATCATTATATTTAGATGACACAAATTTAGCTAGACTTACAAGCGGATCATTAAATGGATCTACAGGTATTGCAACATTTACAAGAGACGATAATTCTACATTTGATGTAGACTTTAGTGCGTTTTTAAGTGGAGGTGGTTTAACAGACACATATGTTAATGCTGCTTCATTTAATACAAACACAGGTGTATTAACACTAACTAGAAATAATTCAGCAACAGTTGATGTAGATCTTGATAACAGATATTTACAAACATATAGTGAATCATCAACATTAGATGATGTAGTTGGAAGAAATAATGCAACAACAACTACAGCAGTAATTCCTTTTTATTATGCAAATCAAGCGGCATTCCCAAGTGCAGGAACATATCATGGTGCTATAGCACATTCACACATTGATGGTACAATGTACTATGCTCATAGTAGTGCTTGGCATGAATTAGCAAATGCGGATGCAAGTAATATATCTAATGCTATAGGATATGCTCAAACCGCAAATGAATTTAAAACTTCAACTACATTTACTACAGATGTAGATTTTTCAACTGCTGCGGTATTTACACAAACACTTTCCGGAAACTTAACAATGACATTTTCAAATGCTGGAATTGGTATGACCAAAATACTTTTAATTACAGGAGGTAATGGAGGTTATACTTTAACATTCCCAGCGGGCGCAACAAAATTAGAAGGTACTTATGATGATACCGTAGTAAACTTTATACAGGTTACTTGCACGGGATCGGGAGAATACTATTATACAATTTCACAACCAGCATAAAATGATTTTTGGACCTCAGTTTATACACATTTCCTCATCTTCTGGTGGAGGTTCAGGATCTGGTCCTGAAGTTGTAACTCCAGCAATTTTAGGCCTTGTTAAAAAATTAGGTAATAAGCTTTTTGCTACTTCAGCTGATGGTAATATATATGAATCAGCAGATAACGGGGCTACTTGGAGTAATGTTTCAGCAGTATCAACAACGCTGCATAGTCAGCATACTTATAGTGTTAATGAAGAATCAGCAAGATTATCATTTTCTGATACTAGCTTAGACTTAGTAACATTTGATGGTACAAATAATGTATCAACAGTAAATTTTACGACTAGTTCAAATGCATTACAATTTTTAAAAAAAATAGGTTCCAGGTATTATGCTTCTGAATCTATTTCTGGAGGTAATGCTTTATATTATACTACAGATAGTACATTTGCTACAGGATGGACATCATTAGGTACAGGTACAGCGTCGCATTGGATAGAACAAGGAAACGGCGTAGAAATTAGAGATAATGGAGGTACAGTATATAGAAGTACAGATGGATTTGCTACCTCTACAACTATATATGGATTTGCAGCAACTACTGCTCCTCAATTAATAACAGACAATAATGATAACTGGATTAGATTAGGTGGTGGTAATACAGCAAGAATTTCTACTGATAATGGTGTTAACTGGACTAATAAATATATAATAGAAGCTGGAGGAAGTTATCCTGGTGATATTATTCAAGCAAAAGCAGATACATCTGGTAATGCTTTTTATTATGATGGTAATTTTTATTTTATGAATACTAATTATTCTAATAATTATACTCCTCCAAATAGAGCATATAAATTACCTGTTTCTGAACTAAGTAATACATACCCTGAAGCAACTGTATTATATGACTTTAATGTTTCAAGTAATCCAGCATTATCATCTTATACTTCAATAATTCCTTTATATATTTCATATACTAATAACTATGCATATATAAGTGCTTATGACAATGATCAATTAGGTACTATAACTCCGTTATTATTTTCTTTTCAGTTATCTCAAAATTATTATCAATCTTACAGTATAACACCAGCATCAAGTGGTGCTATATTTGGATATAAAACTGATAGTGATTTGCAATTTCAGTCTAATGAGCATACTACCCCTGCAGAATCAAAAAGATTATGGAATTTAGGAAATAATACTATAACTGCGTTATATCAATTTTATCCTGATACAGCAAATTTAGCAGCAGGAACAACATTATATACTGATTATGCAAATACTAGCTTAATTTATGATGTTAACCAATATCCATATGACACTAGAAATTCATACGCATATTATATAATTAATTCAAATGCGTCAAATCAATGGAATGTAAATCCTGCTTCTGTAGACTATTGGGTGAAAGTAGATACAGCCACGAGCACGATTCTTCATATATACGCGGATGCAGATGTTACAGCAAACACATTAAAAGATGTTACTTCTAATGTAGGTAGTGGTGGGACCGTTGGAACAAATGGTGCAATTTTCTTTGGTGATGGAAATACAGGATATAGTACTTATCAAGGAGCTTTAGGGGCTAATATTTCTAATCAAGATTATGGATACCAAATATATGTTGACTCTGAAGATAAATATCCAAAACTTGGTGATAGAACTTATTTAACAACAACCAATAAAGCATCTCAAATATGGGGAGGCAACGCAGGGTATTGGTATCCTTTTTTATTAGAAGGTACAACATCATCTGGTAGTGTTCAATATGCAGTACAAATTGATTATGCAAGTTATAATGGATCAAACATTGCAACAACATCGCCTGGAGCTAGTAATAATTTATTTATTACCGATATTAAAGATAGTAATGGTAACAGTGTAACCCAAATAACATAACCGTAAAAACATATAATTAAATGTAATATAGTATATAACCAAAAAACAATTTTTTAACCTTAAAACCAAATACCTATGACGTATTTTTATTACAAGACCAATACATGGTCTAACGAACCGCAAGTATCCAAAGAAACCAAAAACCTTTGGAAAGAATATGCTGAAAAAAGCAATTGGCGAATTACACAATTACCTAATGGTTTTTATCAAACAGAATTTAATAATGATGATAACTGGCAGGGTGTAACAAGAAGAGAAACAATAGAAGGTGCTGAAAAAGCAATTGATTCTTCTATTGATCACTATAAGAAAAAACTCAAACTATCAGAGGGACCTATTGTAGTGAAAACATTTAAGTAATATTTAAAATTTAATTTAATGGAATTTAATCATCCGAGTGAGATTGTTAAAAATTTATCTTTTAGCAATAACGCTCAAGACAAAATTATGTCAGGAGTTGACAAATTAGCTAAAGCTGTTGCGTCTACAATGGGAGCATCTGGTAAATGCGTTATATATGAAGATGCCTTAGGTAAACCAATAGTTACAAAAGACGGAGTGACTGTTGCAAATAGCGTTATCCTTATGGATCCCGTCGAGAATATCGGCGCAACCCTCATTAAAGAGGCAGCTCAAAAAACAGTTAAGGAAGCGGGTGACGGTACTACTACAGCTACCGTGCTCGCACACTCCATTTTAAAAGAATACTGGAAAATAGAAGATCCAGATATAAGAAGAATAAAAGAAGACATAAATAAGACATCAAAAGAAATATGTGCTTATTTAGAAAAATCTTCTAAAAAAGTTACAGGCAAAATGCTAGACCACGTTGCTACTATATCAACAAATAATGATGCGACATTAGGTACTATAATAGCAGATGCTTATAATAAAGTTGGTAAAGATGGTGTTGTACTTATGGAAGAATCTGAAACAGATGAAACATATGTTGATACAGTTGACGGTGTACAATTTGATTCAGGTTTAAAATCTCAACATTTAATTACCGATAAAGAAAAAAATAAAGTAATACTTGAAGAGCCTTTAGTATTGATAGTAGATTCAGAAATTGAATCAATAAGAAAAATACAAAATGTTTTAGAGTATGCTATAAAAAATAATAAACCTATATTAATAATAGGTAATGTTTCTCAACAAGTATTGTCTGCGCTTATTATGAATAAAGTAAAAGGCAATATAAAAGTAAATATAATTGATCCACCTGGTTTTTCTTCTATAAGAAAAGAGATGCTAGAAGATCTAGCAATAATAACTGGGGCTAAAGTTATTAATGAAGAATTAGGAGATGATTTAGATTTAATAAATGAAACATGCTTAGGTATTGCAGCTAAAGTTGTAACTGATGAAAATAATACTGTTATAGCTACTAATGTAGATACTGAAGAAATAAAAGAAAGAATTGCGACAATAGATAAGCAAATAAAGAATGAAAAAAATCCTTATTCTTTAAAAAAGCTAGAACAACGTAAAGCAATGCTTTCAGGTTCTGTAGGTATTATATACGTAGGTGCTGATTCTAAAATAGAATTAAAAGAAAAAAAAGATAGAGTTGAAGACGCTATTTATGCTGTTAAAGCGGCTTTAAAAGAAGGTATTGTTTCTGGAGCTGGAATTGCACTGCACAATGCATCTAATGAAATACAAGATGGAACAAACGGTAGAGACTTATTGTTAAATGCAATAAAATCACCATATAAAACAATTCTTGAAAACGCCGGAATATCTTATGATAATCCCACAAAAAAAGGATGGGGTAAAAATGTTGTAAATAGTGAAAGCGTTAACTTAATTAAAGAAGGAATTATTGATCCTGTATTGGTAACAAAAACTGCATTAAAAAATGCTGTATCAGTTGCCACAACAATAATGTCAGCTGATTGTGTAATATCTAATGTAAGAGAACAATGAAAGCTGTAAATAAGTATATTATAATAAAACCTATTAAAGAAGAAGTTAAACCAAATAAATCAGGTTTAATAATTACAGAAAAGCATCAAGATGAAATACGCTACAGAAAAGCACAAGTTAAATCTGTAGGTAATTATGTAGAAGGTATTTCAAAAGACGATGAAATTTTTTATGATAGGTTTGCAGGATACGGTATTGATTTTGATAATGAATATCTTCAAGTTATAAAAGAACAAGACGTTGTTGTAGTGTTATGAAAATAGAGCCTAATGATTTAAGAAATATAGGCCTATTAAAGTATTATAGATTAGTTAGAAAATGGGCTTGTAAAACTTATAAATTAACTGATGCTGAATTAGAATTATTAATTCATTTTGATTGCTTAGGGACTTTTACACGCGATGATTATATTAAGGGAACTTACATATATTCCTGGGATAAACATAGATGGCAAAAACTAAGATCGAATGGTTGGATTGATATATATTCTAAACGTAATAAGACTACAATTAAATATAATGTGTATAAGGTTTCAACACATTGTAAATATATAATAAGCAGGATATATAGAATTCTTTTAGGAGAAGAAGACTTACCTGTTTCAAGAAGAAGCGTATTTAATAAAAATGCAACCTATACAGATAAAGTATTTAACTCTGCAATAGATAGCATGAATAAAGATTTACAAAGATAATGGCTTACAAAATGAAAAATACCGTTGAAAACATTATAATGAATAACGGTAAAGTTGTAAAAACAAGCTTACCCGATGGAGTACACGGAGTTACTGAAAATGACGGTACGGTTTTTATAAATAGTAAGCTGTCACCTGTGCAACAAAAAATTGCTGAAAAGCATGAAAAAGTGCATAGAGATCAAATATTGAGAGGGGATCTTTCTTATGATGATGAAAATGTTTATTGGAAAGGAAAAAAATACCCTAGAAAATCAATGAAAGAAGGCTCTCCTAAATTAGCTTGGGAAGCTGAAGCATATAAAAAACAAAATAAAAAATAAAAAAAATGGATATTCCTATTACTAAAAAAGTACACGCATTCAAATCAACTACAAAAGAAGAGATTTGTCCAACTTGCAAAGAACCTATCGGAAATAGTAAATATTGTGATAGACCGTATTTGCATGTAAGGGGCGGAAAATAATATAAATTTTAATTTAATTTAATATGACTAAAATTTCTGAACATATAAGTTTAAAAGAAGCGACTAGATCAAATACAGCTGAAAGAAAAGGTATAGATAATTTTCCTGATAATGAAACATTAATTACAATGCAAATAACAGCTGAGCACATATTTGAGCCTATGAGAAATCATTTTAACGAGCCTATATATATAACCTCTTTTTATCGTTCACCTGAATTAAATAAAGCAATAGGTGGAAGTACAAAATCGCAGCATTGCCTTGGTGAAGCTATTGATATTGATGATATTTATAGTAAAGCTAGTAATGCTGATTTTTTTAACTATATAAAAGATAGGCTAGAATTTGACCAGCTTATATGGGAATTTGGAGATGATGAAAATCCTGCGTGGGTTCACGTTAGTTATAGATTAGCTAAAAACAGAATGCGTGTTTTAAAAGCTATTAAAGAAAATGGAAAAACAAAATATATAGACATTACACATGAGTAAGCCAATAACATCAATAGTATTACAGTCACCTTTTATGAAAAAGCCACCAGCTCCTTCTAAAAAGAAAAGCTTAGGTTATTATAATAAAGCTAATAAAACAGGTACTGGTGCTGCAGCAGGAGGGGGTATGAGTCAAAAAGGTGTTGACAAATACAGAAGAGACAATCCTGGCAGTAAACTTCAAACGGCGGTAACTACCCCGCCGAGTAAATTAAAAAAAGGTAGTAAAGCTGCAAAGCGCAGAAAATCATTTTGTGCGAGATCAAAAGGCTGGACTTCAGAAAGAGGTAGAGCTGCTCGTAGAAGATGGAATTGTTAATTTTAAATTTTATATTATGAGTACTATTACAATTATATTAACAGTAATAACTGTTTTATCAATTTTATTAAACTTCTATCTTATACAACTTTATACTGGAAAGATTAAAGATGCGGATAAGGACATGATTGCAGACTCAGCTGAAGAAGCTGCAGCAGCAATTAAGGAACGAGCTACAGCGGTGATGAAAGAAATCAAAGACGTTGGAGTTGCAGTTAAAGAAGTAGGTAATCAAATTGGAGATGTAGCAAGCGCATCAACCGGAAAAAAAAGATCCGGAAGAAAGCCTAAAAATTAATGGCTGAAAAGAAAAAATTTAAAGACACTGCTGTCGGAAAATTTTTACTTAATAAAATACCAAATGTAGTTGGTGCCATAGCTGGAGATACTCCAGTTGGTTCTGTGATTGAAGCAATTATCGGTGGAAGCGATATGTCTGAAACCGATAAAAGCGTAGCTTTAGAAAAGCTAAAAATGGAAAGAGCAGAAATAGATGGTGTAACTAAAAGATGGGTAGCTGACGCGAGATCAGGGTCGTGGCTTGCATCAAATGTGCGACCTTTGATATTAGTATTTTTAACTGTCAGTTATGTTATCGGATGGTATATGGGATATTCCCTTGACCAGATTACGGGTCTTTTAACAATAGTAATTGGTGGCTATTTCGGCTCTCGTGGAGTGGAAAAAGTTTTTGGAAATAATAAACATAAAAATTAAAATGGAAATTAAATTAAATGAATCTCAATTGAGTAGAATCAATCAAGTATTAAATGAATTACCTATAAAAGAAATAAATAAAGTAAAAGCTATTTTATCTATTATAGATGAATCTAATCAAAATAAAAATGAATCTAATAAGAAAAATTAGTATTGGTAGAGATTACAAAAATGATGCCATGCATTACAGTGTAGGACAAGAAGTTTTTGGAGGTCATATAATATCAGAAATACTAGAAGAAAAAGAATGCTATAAAATATATATTAAAAAGAATGACGAGGTATTACCTTGGAAAGAATTTAATAAAAATATGGCAGTAAGTATAGAATTTAATTTAGAGTATTAATGAGGCATACACATTGTTATATTGTAGAACCTATAAATGGAAGATACAATAATAAAAAAAGTGTAGCGGATAAAGAACTAATATTAAATACTTCAATAGAAGATCATAAGTTTGTAAATAGAAATGCAACTATAATTGCATTACCTATTGTTAATGAAAATGAATATTTACAAATAGGAGATGAAGTAATAATTCATCATAATGTATTTAGAAGATATTATGATGTTAGAGGTAAAGAAAAAAATAGTAAAAGCTTTTTTGAAGAAGATAAATATTTTTGTTACCACGACCAAATATTTCTTTATAAAAGAAACAATAAATGGTATACTCCTCCTGGTTTTTGTTTTGTAAAGCCAATTCATAGTTTTAATTCTTTAGATACTAATAAAGAAGAACCATTAACAGGCGTTTTAAAGCATATAGGAAGCGATTTAAAAGCTTTTGGTTTATCTAATAATGATTTAATAGGTTTTACTCCTAATAGTGAATATGAATTCGTTATAGATAACGAAAGATTATACAGAGTGCCTCTAAATTCAATTTCAATTAAATATGAAAGAAAAGGAACTGAAGTCGAATATAATACAAGCTGGGTATAAAGCTGTTCATGAACTTATACGTGTAGCGGAAGAAGAAATAATTGTTGAAGGCGGTGAGGATGAACTTGCTGCTGATAGATTAAAAAATGCCGCTGCAACAAAAAAGCTTGCAATATTCGATGCTTTTGAAATACTATCTCGTATAGAAACAGAAAAAAATATTATGGAAGACAAACCTGTTGAAAACAAAAATAGCTTTTCAGGGTTTGCTGAAAAAAGATCTAGATAATGTACGAGCAAACTTTAATAAAAACTATATATCCTATTAAAGAAAAAATTATTAAAAAAAATAATAGATACAAAAAATGGGAATATGGTTATAACAAAGAATTTGACGTAGTAATTATAAGTAAAGATGGTACTATAGGCGAAATTATTGAAATACAAAACTTAGCAATTGCTTTACCATCAAAACCAAAAAGTATTGAAAATAATAATGATTGCTGGGTTCCTCATGAATACCCAAAAGAATTAAATAGAATAAATACTATATTTGATTGGGAATCATATCCTGAATCATTTAAAAACAAATGGTATGCATATATTGATAAAGAGTTTGTTAAAAGAGAACAAGGGCATTGGTTTAAAAATAAAAATGTTGCTACTTATATTACTGGCTCTCATTATATGTACTTGCAACACTCCAAGATTGATGTTGGGAAGCCAGACTACAGAGAAGCTAATAGAATTTTCTATATCTTCTGGGAAGCTTGTAAGGCCGACGTTAGATGTTATGGAATGTGCTATCTTAAAAACAGAAGGTCAGGCTTCTCTTTTATGTCTTCATCAGAGGCCGTCGCTCAGGCGACAATTACTTCAGACGCACGTTTCGGGATATTGTCCAAATCTGGAGCTGATGCTAAGAAAATGTTTACAGATAAAGTCGTACCAATATCCGTCAACTATCCATTCTTTTTCAAACCAATACAAGATGGAATGGACAGGCCCAAAACAGAATTGGCATACAGAGTTCCAGCTTCTAAACTTACCCGTAAGTCGATTACAAACACAGAAGAAAGACAGATATTAGAAGGGTTAGATACAACAATTGATTGGAAAAATACAGGAGATAATAGTTATGACGGAGAAAAGTTAAAACTATTAATTCACGATGAATCTGGAAAATGGGAAAGACCAGATAATATATTAAATAACTGGCGTGTAACAAAAACCACATTAAGATTAGGAAGCAGAATCATAGGTAAATGTATGATGGGTTCAACATCAAATGCTTTAGATAAAGGTGGGGATAATTTTAAAAAACTATATTATGGTTCAGACGTTACTGCACGAAATAAAAATGGCCAGACTAGCTCAGGATTATATTCTTTGTTCATTCCTATGGAATGGAACTACGAAGGATACATTGATTCTTATGGACACCCTGTCTTTAATACGCCAGAAGTACCCAGAACTGACAAAGATGGATATAACATTGAGACAGGAGTCATTGAATTCTGGGAAAATGAAGTGGAAGGACTTAAGCATGACAGTGACGGACTAAATGAATATTATAGACAATTTCCTAGAACAGAGGAACATGCATTTAGAGATGAAGCTAAAAATAGCATCTTTAATCTTTCAAAAATTTATGAGCAAATAGATTTTAATGAAGATGTAATTCGTACAGGTGCTGTAACTAAAGGATCTTTTATTTGGGAAAACGGTATTAAAGATACTAAAGTTATTTTTTCACCAAATAACAGTGGAAGATTTTTAATTAGTTGGGTGCCATCTAAAGATTTACAAAATAACGTGATAGTAAAGAATGGGTCTAAACATCCAGGTAATGAACATATTGGATGTTTTGGTTGTGACTCATATGATATATCAGGAACAACAGACGGTGTAGGTTCTAAAGGAGCTTTACACGGATTGACAAAATTTAGTATGGAGGACGCTCCTCCTAATACGTTTTTTTTAGAATATATTGCAAGACCTCAAACCGCTGAAATGTTTTTTGAGGATGTTTTAATGGCTTGTGTATTTTATGGAATGCCAATACTTGCAGAAAATAATAAACCTAGATTGTTATATCATTTTAGAAGAAGAGGATACAGAGGGTTTTCTATGAATAGACCTGATAAAATTTGGAATAAATTATCAGTAACAGAAAAAGAAATAGGAGGTATACCTAATTCATCTGAAGATATAAAACAAGCGCATGCCGCAGCAATTGAAACATATATTAATAAGTATGTTGGAATTACTGAAAACGGAGGAGGTAATATTTATTTTAATAAAACACTTAATGATTGGGCAAAGTTTGATATTAATAAACGAACAAAGTATGACGCCACTATTTCAAGTGGGCTCGCTATTATGGGTTGTAATAGGCATTTATATCATCCGAAACCAAATTATGAGAAACAAGCATTAAACATAAGCATAAAAAGATTTAATAATAAAGGAATGCATTCGCAAATAATTAAATAGCATGGCGGAAACAATATTAAAAAGTTCATTTCCAAGTCAAATAGCAAGTGACTCAGAAAAAGCTAGTTCAGAATATGGACTGCAAATAGCTCGTGCAATTGAGCATGAGTGGTTTAAAAGAGATTCTGGCGCTACTAGATTTTATTCTAACAGAGATGAGTTTCATAGACTAAGATTATATGCTAGAGGTGAACAATCAGTAAAAAAATATAAAGATGAATTATCTATTAATGGTGATTTATCGTATCTTAATTTAGATTGGAAACCCGTACCTATTATACCAAAGTTTGTTGATATAGTAGTTAATGGAATGTCAGATAGGCTTTATGACATTAAAGCTTTTTCACAGGATCCTTCTTCAATGAAGAAAAGAACTGATTATATAGAGTCTATATTAACAGATATGCAAACCAAAGAAATATCTGATGAAATACAGCAACAACTTGGAATAAACGTGTATAGCAACGATCCGGAAACATTACCGGAATCAGAAGAAGAGCTGTCACTACACATGCAACTTGAATATAAGCAAGCTATTGAAATAGCAGAAGAAACAGCTATAGCATCAGTATTAACTAAAAATAATTATGATTTAATACAAAAAAGATTTAATTATGATTTAGTCACTATAGGTGTTGGTTGTGTAAAAAATAATTTTAATAAATCAGATGGTATAAAAATTGAATACGTTGATCCATCAGATATGGTTTATTCTTATACTCATTCTCCTTATTTTGATGATATATATTATGTTGGTGAAGTTAAATCAGTAACTATAAACCAATTAAAGCAAGAGTTTCCAGATTTAACAAATGAAGATTTAGAAGAGCTCTCTAAACAGGGTGTTCAAACAGCTGCATCACATAATAGATATGTTAATGAAGACAGCGTTTTAGATGCTAATACAATACAAATATTGTATTTCAATTATAAAACATATAATAACGAAGTATTTAAAATAAAAAAGACAGCAACTGGAGCTGATAAAGCAATTGCTAAAAATGATCAGTTTGATCCACCAAAAGACAGTAGAGCTTTATTTACAAAAGAATCAAGATCAATTGAAGTTGTATATGACGGTGCTTTTGTTTTAGGAACTAGAAAATTACTAAGGTGGGAATTATCTAAAAATATGATTCGCCCAAAAAGCGATACTACAAAAGCTATGATGAATTATCATGTTGTAGCTCCTAGAATATATAAAGGTAGAATAGAATCATTAGTTAGTAGAATAACAGGTTTTGCAGATACTATTCAATTAACACATTTAAAACTACAACAGGTTATGTCAAGAATGATACCTGATGGAGTTTATTTAGATGCGGACGGATTAGCTGAAATTGATTTAGGTAATGGTACTAATTATAATCCACAAGAAGCATTAAATATGTTTTTCCAAACAGGTTCTGTTATTGGTAGATCAATGACATCTGATGGAGATATGAATGCTGGTAGAATGCCTATACAGGAATTGACATCTAACGGCGGTAATAATAAAATATCATCATTAATTAATACATACAATTATTATTTACAAATGATACGCGACGTTACCGGCTTAAATGAAGCAAGAGATGGTTCAACACCTGATAAAAACGCTTTAGTTGGTGTACAAAAACTTGCTGCTGCAAATTCTAATACAGCAACAAGACATATACTTCAATCAAGCCTTTATCTTACTGCTAAAACAGCTGAAGCAATTAGTTTAAGAATATCTGACGTATTAGAATTTTCTCCAACAAGAGATTCTTTTATATCTAGTATAGGAAGATTTAATGTAGGTACGCTTGAGGATATTAAAAATATGCATTTGCATGACTTTGGTATTTTTATTGAATTATCTCCAGATGAAGAAGAAAAACAATTATTAGAAAATAATATACAGCAAGCTTTAGCTAAAGATCAAATTTACTTAGAAGATGCTATTGATATTAGAGAAATAAAAAATATAAAATTAGCTAATCAATTATTAAAAGTAAGAAGACGTAAAAAATTACAGCAAGACCAGGAAAGAGCACAAGCCAACATTCAGGCGCAAGCAGATGCAAACACGCAGTCAACACAGGCTGCAGCTCAAATGGAAATGCAAAAAAATCAAGCTATAACACAACAAAAAGCAGAGTTAGCAAAAATAGAAGCAGATCTTGAAATGCAAAAATTAATGCAAGAAAAAGAACTTAAAAAAGAACTTATGCAATATGAGTTTGATTTAAGTATGCTAATGAAAGATAAAGATAGCGAAATGCTAACTGATAAAGAAAAATATAAAGAGGATAGAAAAGACGAAAGAACAAGAATACAAGCCTCACAACAATCTAAACTTATAGAACAACGTAAGGATAGAAAAGGTGAACAAGCATTTGAATCTGCAGGTAATGATACCATGGGTAGCGGATTTAACCTAGAAATGTTTGAACCAAGATAAAACCCTATTTATTAATTTTATAATATTTTATTATGTCAGAAGAAACAACACCGGTTGAAGAGACTGTACAAGAAACAGTTGAACAACAAGCAGAACAAAAAACTGAAGCTGCTGAAGAATCTAAAACACCTGATAATGTATCAGTTGCTGAAGATGGAACTATAAAAATAGATTTACGTAACACAAAACAAGAATCAGATGCCGTTCAAGAGCAAAGCACAGATGAGGTTTCTGTACGCGACGGATCCGAAACTAGCGGAGAGGTACAAGAACAAAACATCGAAAAAACAGATGAAAAACCTACCGGAGAAAGTCAGCCCGATAACAATGAAGATGCGGTGCTCGAACGCTTACCGGATGAAGAAGAGGTAAAAGAAGAAAAAAGCTTAGCGGATAAAATAAAAGATATACCTAATAAGCTTAAAGAAGAAGTAGAAGATGTAAATAATAATCAAGATACCAGACAGTTACCAGAAAATGTTGAAAAATTGGTTCAATTTATGGAAGAAACTGGTGGATCAGTACAAGATTATGTAAATCTTAATAAAAATTATGATGATATGGATGACATGCAACTATTGCGTGAATACTATCATCAAACAAAACCTCATTTAGCTTCTGATGAAGTTGACTTTTTAATTGAAGACAATTTTTCATTCGATGAAGAAGTTGATGAAGAAAAAGATATAAAGCGAAAAAAATTAATGTTTAAAGAGGCTATTGCAGACGCAAAGTCTAATCTTTCAAATCTGAAAAATAAATATTACGAAGAACTTAAGTTAGGTTCTAAGTTAACATCAGATCAAAAAGAAGCAATAGATTTCTTTAATAATTATAAATCTGAACAAGAATCAACGCAACAATTGCTTGAAAAACAAAGAAACATTTTTTCTGAAAAAACAAATCAATTATTTTCTAATGAATTCAAAGGTTTTGAATATAAAGTTGGAAATAATAGATATAGATTCAATGTAAAAGATGTTGATAGCGTTAAATCCCAGCAGTCAGACATAAATAAGTTTGTCAGCAAGTTTGTTGATAGTAATAACGAATTAAATGATGCAAGAGGATACCATAAAGCTTTGTTTACAGCAATGAATGCAGATGCTATAGCTAATCATTTTTATGAACAAGGTAAAGCAGATGCAATTAAAGACTCTATGGCTAAATCTAAAAATATAGATATGGCTGCTAGAAAAACTCATGAAGCTGTAACAACAGATTCTGGTATAAAAATAAGAGCAATAAGCGGAGATGATAGTTCAAAACTAAGAGTGAAAATTAAAAATTAATATTTAAACAAACTTACAATGGGATTATTTTCTACAGGTGGATCGTTTCCAGCAGGATTAACGCCTTCACCTACTAAAACACTTTTTTCAGGTAACTACCTGACATTTGATTCTGTCTCTGGAGGCGGAACATTTGCACAACAATTCCTACCAGATGTTTACGAAAAAGAAGTTGAAAGATATGGTAACAGATCTGTATCTTCTTTTCTAAGAATGGTAGGAGCTGAGATTCCTTCTGCTTCAGATCAAATTATTTGGTCAGAGCAAGGAAGATTACATATTGCGTATGATAGCGCATCTGCTGATACTGCAACTGGTATTATTACTCAAGCTGACCATGCCGTAAGAGTTGGACAGACTGTAGCAATTGCTGAAGGGCTTGTTACTGTAAAAGGAGTTGTTACTGCTGCAGACGCCACTACATTTACAGTTGCTGCTTATGGCGGTGCTGATCTTGATGCTGCAGGACTTTCAACTGGAGGTGCTGTATCTGTAAAGGTATTTGTATATGGTTCTGAATTTGGCAAAGGTACTGCAGGAATGCAAGGATCTGTTGATGCTGGTTTTCAGCAGTTCAGTAACTCTCCTATTATCATTAAAGATAAATATGAGATTTCTGGATCTGACGCTGCACAAATTGGATGGGTTGAAGTAACTACTGAAAATGGAGCATCTGGATACCTATGGTATTTAAAATCTGAGCATGAAACAAGACTACGTTTTGAAGATTACTTAGAAATGTCAATGGTAGAAGGTGAATTAGCTGCTGCAGGTTCTGCTGCTGCTACTGCTACATATAAAGGTACTGAAGGTTTATTTGCTGCTGTTGAAAGCAGAGGTAATATCTATCAAAACTTTAATTCAGGTGAAGCAACGCTTTCTAACGCTGGTGCTGATAGAACTGCACTACAAGATTTTGATGAAATACTTAAAAATCTTGATAAGCAAGGTGCTATTGAAGAAAACATGCTTTTCTTAAACAGAGCAACTGCGCTTGCATTTGATGATATGTTAGGAGCTGTAAACGCTCATTATAATGGAGGTACTTCTTATGGAGTATTTAATAATAGTGAGGATATGGCACTTAATTTAGGATTCAGCGGATTTAGAAGAGGTTCTTATGACTTCTATAAAACTGACTGGAAATATCTAAATGACGCTGCTACACGTGGTCTTACTGAAGATATTGATGGTATACTTGTACCTGCTGGTACTTCAACTGTATACGATCAAACTTTAGGTAAAAACATTAAGCGTCCTTTCTTACACGTTCGTTATAGAGCTTCTGAAGCTGACGATAGAAAGATGAAATCTTGGATCACTGGATCTGTAGGTGGAAACTTCACGAGCGATGTTGACAAGATGGAAGTACAATTCCTATCTGAAAGATGTCTTTGTGTGCAAGGAGCAAACAACTTCGTGTTATTCAAGTCTGTTACTCAGTCACCATAATTTTTAATGTAAGGATGGGGCGTCATACGGCGCCTCAATCTTTACTTTTTATTAATCTTATTATATTATATCATGGCAACAAAAGAAGCTACACAAGCAAAAGCTTGGAAAATTAAGGATAGAACTTATATATTAAAAGGTGATAAAACACCTATAACTTTTACATTAGCGTCTAAACATCATTCAAGAAACCCTTTAATGTGGTTTGATGAAGAAACAGGACAAAACAGGGAATTAAGATACGCGAGTAATCAAAATTCACCATTTAGAGATGAACAAGACGGAATGTCTACTTTAAAGCATATAGTTTTTAAAGATGGATCTTTATTTGTGCCTAAAGCACAACAATCTTTACAAAAACTACTTTCATTATATCATCCGCAGTTAAATAAAACATATTATGAATTAGATAACGTGGCGGTGGCTAAAGACGAACTTTTTGATATTGAATTAGAAATAAAAGCATTGAATTTAGCAAAAGATTTAGAAGTTGATCATGCAGAAGCGGTATTAAGAGTTGAAATGGGCTCTACTGTTTCTAAAATGACTTCTTCAGAAATTAAAAGAGACCTATTATTATTTGCAAAAAGAAATCCAGATACTTTTTTAGCATTAGTTGAGGATGATAACGTACAATTACGCAATTTTAGTATTAAAGCTGAAGAAGCAGGCGTAATTAAATTATCAGGCGATCAAAAGTCTTTTCACTGGGCTAGTAATAATAAAAAATTAATGACTGTTCCATTTGATGAAAATCCATATTCTGCATTTGCAGGTTGGTTAAAAACAGATGAAGGAACAGAAGTTTATAAGTCTATACAGAAAAAATTAAAATAGGAATATCTTATAATGACTAGGGTCATTTAAGGTGGCCCTTTTCATTATAATAAAAAAAATAATATGGTTAGTGTAGATACAGTATACCAAACAGTATTGGCAATACTCAATAAAGAAAACAGAGGATATATGACTCCACAAGAATATAATCTTCTAGCTAATCAAGCTCAAAATGAAATATTTGAGCAATATTTTTATGATCTTAATCAACACAATCGTAGAGGTGAAATAAACAATGAATTTGCTAATATAATTCAAAATATTAAAGAAAAAATTGATTTATTTAAAGTACAAGAATTTCAATTAACTTATTTTAATTCTTCATATGAGCTTCCTGATAATTTATATAGGTTAGGAAGTGTACAATATGGTTATACTGAAATAGAACAAGTAAATAGTAAAGAATTTCTTTATATATTAAACTCTCCTTTAACTGCACCTTCAGAATCATACCCTGTATACATAAGAACGGATAATAAAATAGAAGTATATCCAGCAAGTATTGTTCAAGAGGTGTCTTGTAATTATGTAAGAACGCCCGCTACTGTTAATTGGACATATAAAACAGTAAATGGCACTGCTTTATATAATCCTTCTTCAACAGATCATAGTAATTTTGAATTACACCCTTCAGAAGAAGTTACATTAGTAAATAAAATATTAACTCTAGCTGGAGTTATAATTAAACAAGCTGATATAACTCAAATTGGTGAAGCTAAAGACACTAAAAAAATAACACAAGAAAAATCTTAATAAATGGCATTAGCAAAGTTACCTCCATCGGATCATTACGATATTTCCTTTGATCAGGGCTCATATCAGTTTATAACACTAAAAGACATTATTAATAATTTTATTGTTTCTCAAATTGGTGATGACAAAATAATTAAAAAGGCAAAAAGAGCAGAGGTTTTATATCATGCTCAGCGTGGGATTGCGGAATTAAATTATGACACTTTAGGTAATATAAGAACACAAGAAATAGACTTAGGTCCATCATTATCTATGCCTATACCTCATGACTATGTTAATATAGTTGATATAAGCTTTGTTGATAGACAAGGTATACTTAGGCAAATTGCTGAAAATAAATTAAGTGATTTACCAGAAATGATATATCAAGATTTTGATTATAGCTATTTATTTGGAGGTCAAGGAGAATTACTTATTTCTTCTGATTCTGTTACTGCAGAAAGATTTAGAGAAGGCACTGATAATCAAGTATCTGCAAATGATTCTGTTGATTCTTTAGAAGAGGGATATGGTTATAATGTAGATTACGGTAAAAGATATGGATTAGATCCTACTATTGCTACAAAAAACGGAGCTTATATAATAAGTGATAAATTTGGCGTAATAAGCTTTTCAAGTAATTTAGCTAACCAAACAATAGTATTAAGATATATATCTGACGGGCTGCATAATGATGAAGATATGCGTGTGCATAAATTTGCTGAAGAAGCAATGTATAAAATAATTTCTTACGGAATAATGTCTTCAAAATCAAATATACCTGAATATCAGATTAATAGAGTAAAAAAAGAAAGAAGGGCTGCTATAAGAAATGCTAAAATAAGATTAGCTAAATTAAGTCCTAGCGAAATTATCCAAGCATTAAGAGGTAAATCCAAACAAATTAAACACTAATACATGGCTGAGTTAAAACACACGTTTATAGCCGGAATGATGGATAAAGATAGGGATGAGCGCCTTGTAAAAAATGGCACTTATCGTGATGCTTTAAATATACACATTTCTTCTTCTGAGGGATCTGACGTTGGAGCAGTTGAAAATTTATTAGGAAATAAACAATTAACTGATTTAGGCCTTAAAAATGCTCAAACAATTGGGTCAATTACTTATGGTCTTAAAGATAAAATTTATTGGATAATAACTTCTGATAATATTGATGGTATTTATGAATATGATCAAGTTCAAAAAGTAATTGAGCCTATAATTATAGATACAAAAAGAAATAGTGAAGATATAATTAATGGACTGTCTTTGCAGTCTAATGATGAAAATGAATTAGTATTAAATAATATTACAGCTAATCAATTAAAAACAATATGTGGCAATATTCCAGATGACACAATAGATGAGGTATTAGTAAATAATAATATACATTTATCTTCGCAAGATCCTTATTTAGATATAGATATACCGCAAAACACTATATTAAGAAAGGAAAACAATAAATATGTATTTAAAAATATAGAATATAATGGCCAAGAATATGGTAATATATCTATAACATTTAGCTTTTCAATAAAGAGTGTATTAAATTTTTCTAAAAACAATCTTATAACAGGCATTGATATAATTGATGATATGTTATTTTTTACAGATAACTTAAATGCCCCTAGAAAAATAAATATTTCTAAATTTAAAAAATACACAAATACTCCATATCCAAATACAAACGGTGTTTTTTTAACACAAACATTAGTTCAATATTCAGAAAAAGATTCTAATGGCAATATAGTTAATGCTACTAGAGAATTTAATGAAGATGATTTATCGGTTGCAAAGAAAGCGCCAATGAAAGCACCTACATTAGATTTATATAATTCATTAATAACTGGTGTTACTGAAATAGAAAAAATAATTAGTTTTTATGTAACATCTAATAACGGAGATAAAGAAATTGGAATAGGTGATAATTTAACTATTGACAATTTAACTACATTACCAAATTGGAATGAAGGTGATGATTTAGAATTAAGTTCCTATACAGATGATGGCACTGGTGAATTTTTAGAAGCTACAGCAATTGTAAAGCAAAAACTTACTTCAAAAATTATAATAACATTAACTAGTAGAAGTTATAAACCTGTAAAAAATATAAATTATAGAATGAGTATTGCTTTAGTTGAAAAGAAAGCAATTCATGAACTTTCATTTGTAAGATTTGGATATAGATGGAAATATTTTGACGGTGAATATTCTACAATGTCTCCTTTTTCTGAAACTGCTTTTTTACCTCAGGAATATCAATATAATGCTAAAGAAGGTTTAAACTTAGGAATGGAAAATGACCTAAGAAAAGTTATATTAAATGATTTTGATTTAGGTGATGATACTGTAAAAGAAATAGAAATATTATATAAGGAAACTAGAAATCAAAATATATATACTTTAAAATCATTTAAACGTATTGATTTTAATAATAGTTATGAAATAACAAAAGAAAGAATACATTCTGTTTTACCAAACGATCAGCTGCTTAGAGCATGGGACAATGTACCTAAAAAAGCAAAAGCTCAGGCTGTTACCGCAAATAGAATTATTTATGGTAATTATACACAAAATTACGATATATACAATACACCTGAATTTGGTATTTCTTATACAAAAAGAAATGTAAATTCAAACAAAAAAACAATAAAATCTGATAGAACATATCAAATAGGTGTAGCTTATATAGATGAATATAATAGACATTCTCCTGTATTATCTGACCAATCTGGTTCAATAAATATATCTAAAGATAAAACACAAGAAACAAAACAGTTTGAAATACGTTTAAAAAACAACCCGCCAGCTTGGGCTAAATATTTCAAATATTATATTAAGGATAATTCCGGTGAATATTATAATATTGCTGCAGACCGGTTTTATTATGATGACCAAAATGGCTTTATGTATGTTTCTTTTTCATCTAACGAAAGAAACAAAGTAAATAAAGATGAGTTTATTATACTTAAAAAAGAGCATGGTACAAATTTAGCTGTAACAGATTCTGATAATAGGTATAAGGTTATTGAAATATTTAATGAGCCACCAAATTTTGTTGCTGATAAAAAGAAAGTTATAAGTTCTTTAGACGATGTTTTATTTACTTCCGGTTATAATACAAATAGCAGCGGTGGTACTTTAACACAAGTAAAAACTGAAAATTCTACACCAGTTGCTAATTATTCAAAAATACAAATTAAAAGAACAAATGCTGGTATTGATCCTGACGACAGTAATAACGTTGGAGTTCCTGGTAATTTAGTAAATGAATTAAAGCCAGGTAGATTTATAAGATTTGATTTTAATGGAAAAGAATCTCAACCTTATGAAATAAAATCTATTTCTGCTGATAGAGAAGATTCCACTGAAATTGAAATAACTATAAAAGATAGCTTTAACGACGACGTAAATATTATATATGATAGATCTGGAAATGTAGGTGATGCTTCAACAGCACTTTATAATCCTAATAATTATAGATTAGGTGTAAGAATAACTATATTAGAAAAATTTTCAGATTATAAAAACGAAGAGTTTGATGGTAGATTTTTTGTTAAATTAAAAGCAAATAATTTATTAAAAACTATATTTGAAGGAGATACTGTAAATAATAAAGATTATTCAATATTAGAAAAATTAACTTTATTTGGAACACCTATTTTTTCAGATAAAAAGAAAGATAAAAGAACAAGACCTCCTAGAAAAATTGATGAAAATCCAAAGTATCCTTTATTTTTAAGTCATAATGGTACAGCATCAAATTATACTTTTAAAGTAGAAGAATTAAATACAAAAGTTGATGATAAATATTTAGACTTATTTGTTAATGGTGCTAAATTTTATTTTTCAAATGATAAGGATACAATATATGAAATTGAAAAATCAATTAAAGGTAATACAGTAATTGAAGTTGGAGGACGCGGGAATAAATTTGAAAAAGCAAATGCTGTAGGAACTAGAGAAGTTTCAATATTTGTTGCAGATGACCCATTAAGAAAAGCAATTACAGCTAGTCAATTAAAAGCTGCAATACCCAAGTATGGTGATCAAAATAACTCAGTAGACATATTATTTGTAGAAGAAAAAACAGGTAAAATAACTTTTACAGAAGATCCAGCTATATTTGAAACTGAACCAAAAGAAAGCAAAACAGATTTAGATATTTACTATGAAACTGAAAGAGCTTTTGAAATAGCAGAGCATGGTAATTTACAAAAACTAGAATGGTATAATGCTTTTTGTTTTGGTAATGGTGTTGAGTCTAATAGGATTAGAGACGACTTCAATGCTCCTTTTATAGATAATGGAGTAAAAGTATCAGCTACTATTGCGGAAGAAATAAGAGAAGAGCATAGGTTTAATGGTGTTATATGGTCTGGTATTGTTAATTCTAAATCAGGTGTAAATAAATCTAATGAATTTAATATAGCTTTTCCTATAACAAAAGATTTATTACCTTCTTATGGTAGCATTCAAAAGCTTCATGCGTGGGATGATCAAATTGTAATGCTTTGTGAAGATAAAATAGTAAGAGCGTTAGCTGATAAAGATATATTATATAATGCAGATGGAAGCCCTAATGTAGTTGCAACAAATAAAGTAATTGGTGCAGTAAGTCCTTATGCTGGTGAATATGGTATATCTAAAAATCCAGAAAGTTTTGCCTCTTATGGTTTTAGATGTTATTTTGCTGATAAAACAAGAGGTGTAGTTATAAGATTATCTAAGGACGGCCTTGAAGTTATTAGTAGATACTTTATGACTAACTTTTTTAAAGAAAGATTTTTTGATGACGGTTGTTATCATGCAACTCCTGTTAACACTAACATAATAGGCTCTTATGATAATTATAATAATTTATATAATATATCATTTGACGGTTTAGATACTGTTTGTTTTGATGAAACTGTTAATGGATGGGTAACAAGAAAATCATTTATTCCTGAAAACGGTTTATCATTAAATAATATATATTATACATATAGAAATGGTGAACTTTGGGAGCAAGATGCAAGAGACGCTTTATATAATAATTTTTATGGTGTACAATATACATCTAAAATAGAACTTGAAATTAATGATGATCCTTCTGTAATTAAAAAGTATAGAACTTTATCTTATGAAGGTACTAAAGGGTGGACAGCTGAAGTTATAACAGATCAACAAAAGTCTTCTACTATGAACTTTAAAGAAAAAGAAAATAAGTATTTTTCTTTTATAAAGGGTGAAGAAAAAACAGTTGAAAACTTAGATCCTAAAAACTTTAACTTTCAGGGCCTAGGTGTTTCTAGTGATATTTCAGCAATTGGTTCTGGCACATCAACAGAATTAACATTTGGTATTTTGCCTATTGAAACTAATAGCTATTTATCTAAAATAACTAAAATTAGTAATATAGCTGGTACAGCTTTAAATAATACAGCTGAAATAATTATATCACCTAAACCAGGTTATGTATTAAATGCAAATAGCTTTTCTGCTAAAAATATTACAGCTACACAAAGTGGAGACAATATAGTTTTAGATTATACGCATGGTATTGCATTCCAACCTACTAAAAATAAACATATTGATATTTCTTTATGCAAAGTAAATTTTGCAAATAAAAAAACAATAACAGTTACAGGTGCTCATGCTTTTGAACCAAATAAATATATTGATTCAGATATACCAAATGGTAATTTTACTATTACAGGGCCTCCAAATGTTTTAAAAACAGTGGTTACTAGAACAGTTACAGCTAAAAGCGGATTTAAAGTAGATATTAATAGTATAAGATCTAATAATCCTAATGTTGACTTAACTGTTAAATCTAATAATACAGATGATACAAGTGTTACTATAACTGAAAAAATAACAATTCCAAGCGCTGATAATAATAATTTTAATTATATTATTACTGTTGATGAAATACAAATTCAAAAAGCTAAAAAACAATTACTGTTTTCTCAAATTAACACTAATGATGCTGTAAACGATATATTAGTTAGAGATTTAGAAATAACAGGAAATCCAGGCGCTGAGTTTTCTTTTAAACTTCAAGATACAGGATCTTTTGAAGAAACAGAATTTAATATAGTTATAGATAATACAGGTAAATACAATAGGCAAGTAGTATTACCCCCAAATTCACCAGATACATATACTATAACAATAACACCTACAGGAGATACTATAAATGGCCCAGACTTTGAAGATGTTATTATAATTCCATATAGTGCTAAACAAATAAATAAAATAAGTTTATTTTCTCAATTTAAAAATACTACAAGCAATGTTAATGAATTTCAAGCATTTACTAATGATGGGATTTCTTATAGCTTTACTCATGAAATAACTTTCCCTGCCGCTACATATTTATTAATATCACAACCACAAGCAAGTGATTTTGCTTACGATAATAAAATTGATGATCCTAGGCTTTCAAATTTATTTTTAAGTTTAGATCAAGGAAATAATAAAATAACATTAACTGGTAATATAGAAGTTGATAAAATAAGTACTTCAAATCAAATAGTTTTATTTTTAGACAGTTTTGTTAATGAACAAGTTACATTAGATATAGAATATGCTAATACAACTTTAGCAGGTGCAGGAACAGGTAATTATTCTTTTACACCTTCTATTCCTTTTCAAATAACAGGCGCTGCTTTAAATATTGCAACTACAGAAAATTTTTATCAATTTGTAATATCACCTTCAGGAGGTTATGAGTTTATAAATAATATTAGTAGTCAAGATTTTATAATATCAGATTCTTTAAATGACGTTACTTCTACATATGCAGAAAATGGTACATTAAAAGTATTAATAGAAAATAATAATTTATTAGTAAGACTTATTCCTAGTGATTTCAATTTACCATCTTCTAGTCAAACTATTTTTATAAGACCTAATAAAACTATAACACAATCTGCAACTGTTCCTGCTGGTAATTATAGTATATCCTATACTCCATTAGATAATGAAGATAGATTATTTACTAATAAATTAATTTTAGGTAAATTAACAGATACATCAAATCAAAACTTTTTATTTCAAAAAACATTTACAATAGATAGGACAGGTCCTGATTTTACAAAAATATTTTCAGCTACAGGTCATGTTGTAAATTTATTAGACAATGAATTAAGTTTAGCTACAGCAGGCACTTATACAGATATAAATGGTAATTCTATAACTGTTACTGATCATATAGAAATTAACACAGATAAAACTGAATTAACATTAAATATATTGGCTAATATAAATAGTGTTCCTGATAAAGTAATTGGTAGAATAGAGTTTGATTTTGCTACTGAAGAATTATTTACTGTAATAAAACTTAAACAGGGAGGGTGTGGAACTACACAACCAACAATAGAATATAGATTATATAATATTGATCCTTATGATCCAACACCTAAAATAGGAGCTAGAATTACACAAATAAATTCTAATCAAATTGGCGCAACAAGCGGCATAACATCATTAGAAAATGAGTATAAAATAGATAATACAGATTTTGTAATAACGTTAAAAAAAGATTTTATTACTTCTATCGACTATATAAAAGATATACAAAATTGCACAACAACAGTACCTACAGTGATTACAGCTAATAATATTATTTCAACATATGGTGATGGTACAATTAAAATTGGTGCCGTAGTTAATAATAATCATTCTAAATTAAAATATGAATTAATATCAGGAACAGGAGTTGTTGGTGTTAGTGATGGTATATTAAAAAGCAATACTGGACAAACGCCACCAACAGGTGTTAATAAAATAAAAGTATATTCAGAAGAAGTATATGTAGCTAGTACAAGAACATTATATGAATATGCTGAAAAAACAATTACAATAACTGTTAAGAAAGCTAACCCAACTGTTTCAACATTATTAGTTCAATTAACAGAAGGTGATACTGACGATTTAAGTTTATATATTACAACAAATAGTGGTGGAGTATTAAGTTATTTTACATCATATAATAATATAATGACATTAAATGGTTCTTCAATTACTGCTACAGGAGAAGGAAATGGTAAGGTTGGTGTTGTTATTGCTGAAACATCAAATTACAATAGAGCAAGAGCTAATATAAATGTTGAAATAGCTAAGTTTGTGGTACCTATAATTGATTCAGATGGTGACGGTATTCCTGATAGCCAGGATGCATGGCCATTTGTAGATGATAATGTTACTTGGCGATTTGGTTCTGATTTAATGGGCCTTAGTAATTTTGTTAAAAAATCAAACGGACAATTAAGTACAATAAACCAAGGAGGTGGCAGGGGATATTTAGCTGTATATTCAAAAGTTGTAACTCCTAAGTATTCAAATGGATTTAACTATGACAAAAGCCAGCTAACTTGGAGGGCTTACGTTGATATTGATGCTGATGATTTACTTGATTATGGAAGATTTGTTAGACTTCACAAAACAACAGGCGTAGTGTCTGATGATCATGACGATAAAACAGCAATTCTAACTGGAGGTGATCCTGTTGAATTTAGTGTTGCTGGATGGGGTAATCCTAATTCATCAAAAAGAAGAGCTAAAATTTATGTAGATATATATTATAAAGGAAAATTAGTTCAATCAGGTGTTAACGATGGAAGCTTAAAACAAACAGCAAATACTAATTCATCCTCTACAGTATCTTCTTCACCAAAACCAACATCAGTAACAGCAACACAGGCGGCTTTAACACAGCCAAGCTCATCAGCTGCAAACCCTGTTTATATTGATTTTACAGCAAGTAGTTCTAAAAGCTCAAAAGCATTAGCAGAGGTTGTGCCACTTTCAAATATAAATATAGATTACTGGCATGATGGTATAACACCAACTCCTGCTGTAGGTAATAAAATATTTACTACAAGCAACGGTAAATCATTAGCTAAATCTGGTTATTATAGAATAAGCGGAACAAAAGGTATGGTACTAAATTCAAGAGGTACTGTATTACAAATATTTGATATTACTCCTCAAACAATATCAAATACAACGCCAAGCGGAAATGTGTATAGCATAGATTGTAGCACTATTGATTTTAATGTTCATGTACAAGAATTTACATCTAAAACTTGGGATATAGCTGCTACGTTACAAGGAAATTCATCTAATGATGTTGAAGTTATAGATTCAAAAATACAATCATTCTTTTTAAAATCAGCTGCAGATAAAACAATATGGACTAAAACAACATTTAGAGTAATAAACAGCAGTGCTCCTAATTTTGATGATACATTTGTTTGTAATAAATTCGCTACATCAACGCCTGCACTTTCTAATTTTACTCAACAGGATTCTCAAAGATATGAAGCTGAAATGAGTAACATATTTGAAAATGCTAGATTTAATTCACAAAGCAGTAATCAAACAGCACCAAAACAAGTTGGTACATCTAGTAGTTCAGCTTCATCAAAAGATACAAGTAAGCGACCTCAAATTACTGAAGTAAGTAGTAACTTTAGGTTTTCATTTATAAAAAGACAACAGAATAATCCAAAAGTTTACACAACAACATTTAATAATAATCCTGATGAAAACTTTAAAACATATAAGGATACGTTAATTTATAGAGGTCCTGATGTTTATACAAATTATTATACAGGTAATTCAAGAACTAATGAAAAAGTATATCACGGTACTTCTGGTTATAAACAATACCCTGTTGATACAAATGATATAGGATTTTATTATGCAATAACCACAGAAAGAGATGGATTGTTTAGTGGTAAATATGTAAGAGCGGGTCAGTCTAAATTATTTAAAAGAACAAATGGAGGATCAGGTGCTTTAATAATACAAGGTAGATCAAAAGACGCATTTAATTTAGTACAAAATGGTTTTGTTAATATAATGGTAACTGAAAATGAATATGCTAATTTCTTTATTGTTGATCCATTTAAAAGAAATGGTAAGCCAAGAAATAATACAGACTTCTTACCATCGCTTCCAACAAAATCAGAAGACAGAGTTGTTGTTATAAAACATTTAGATGCGGAAGTTTATCATAAATATATACCTTTAACTATTAAAGTGCAAAATGGTTTCATTGTTGATGCTTTCTCACAACAACAAACTAAAGAAACACACGGTACTTTTAAATTGTATGATCCTAAATTTAATTCATCAATAGAACCTTAATAAAATGGCTTATATAACAATATCTTTTAACGATAAATTAAACGATTCTTTACAAGTTGGGGATGTAGTTTATTTTGAAAACAACAACAGCATTGCTGAGCTAGGAGAATGCATTGATATAGCAGAGGATAGAAAATCTTTAGTTGCGGATATTCCTGATACTAACATTAGGCCCGCTGCTGATAGTTTCTTTATGTTTGCTAAAAATAATGTAATAAATACTAGTGGATTAATAGGTTACCATGCTAGTGTAACATTAGAAAACGATTCAACAGATTTTACTGAATTATTTGCTGTAAACTCTGAAGTAAATATAAGTAGTAATTAAAAATATAATATTATGGCATTACCAATAATAGCAGCCGCATTACCCGGGCTAATAAAAGCAGGAGCTTCTATAGTCGGAGGAGGTAAAAGAAGAAGAGAGCAACAGGCTGCTAAAGCTGAAATGGCCCAAAGACAAAGTGATTATGAGTCTTTTGAGTTTACTAATCCAGCTGATCAAATGACAAATCCTTTTGAGGATTTAACTGTTAATACTCAGGCAGCTAATTTTGCTGCTCAACAACAGCAACAAGCACTAGCGGGAACTATGTCTAACTTGCAAGGGGCTGCTGGTAGTTCAGGTATTGCTGCATTAGCACAAGCAATGGCAGGGCAACAAGCTCAAAATTTACAGGCTTCCGCTGCTAGTATAGGTCAACAAGAGCGAGCAAATCAAATAGCTAGAGCACAAGGACAACAAAGATTAGAGGCTGCAAGAGCACAAGGAAATCAGTTTGTACAACAACAGGAGTTTGATAGACAAGAGACATTACTTGGTATGTCACAACAAAGAGTTGCGGCTGCAAATTTAGCAAGACAACAAGCTACCCAAGACTTAGTAGGTGGTATTGCTGAAGGAATAGGTGGAGCCGCAGGAGCTGCCTTTCCTGTAGGAGGAGCTGCTGATAAAGTCAAAGAAGCGGTTACTGATAAATTAGTAGATCCTGAAGCTAGTAAAAAATTTAAAGAGGGGGTTAGCAATTTTACTTATTTAAAAAAATTAAAATAATATGGCAAATTTAGCATTAATAAGAGGCGCTGGTATGGCAGCAGACAGATATGTTAGCGTAAGCAATGCCATAGAAAAAGGTGCACAAAAATTTAAATCCGCGCTTGAAGAAAGAAAAGCTGAAGCAGAAAGATTAAAGCAAGAAAAAAATAGAGAAGAACTAATTAAACTAAAAGACTATGCTAGCTTAGGTGCTTTACAAACCGACGGAGTACCCGAAGCATGGAAAGGATGGTATAACCAAGAAGCTTTAAATATAAAAGAAGCAAATAAATTATTGGTTAATCAAAGAGGTGAAATGGACCAGTTCCAGTATATGGATGAATTAAATGGACAAAAAACAAAAATTAATCAACTACAAAATTCTATTGCTGCTTTAAAACAATATTCAGAAGCATATAAAGAAATATCTGAAAATGATGATTTTTCTGACGCATTAACCTCATCTGAAAAATCTTTAATAAATGATATTGTACAATTAAACGGTGTGCCTGTATTTAAGAATGGTAAAATGTATTTTAAAAGTGCACAAACTGGTGAAGAAGTTGCTTTTGATGATTTGCCTGAATTAAGAACTAAAGATTACGAAGCTCATAATAAAATAGAAAAGGACATTATTAAACTGATGGAAGGCGCTTCAAAAAGTGGAATGTTTATTGGAGGAGGAGAAGATTTTGAAGATAGTGCTTATTTGCAAGGAAGAGTTGATGATTATTTTAGAAATCTTAATTTAAAGCCTGATCAAGCTTTAGGGTTGGCTATGGATTTTTTAAAAATGGGTGGGCCTAACGGTGAGTTAGCTACTACATTTAAAAAATTAACAGACGAAGAAGCTACAGATTTTAATAATGATGGTACTATTGATAAAGATGAATATATACAATCTTTTAAAAATATACAATTACCTAATGATTTTGTAGAAAGAGTAAAAGATCAATATAAAACCGTTGCTGCTAATACTTCAAAAAATTTAAAAGTAGAATATGACAGAGTTAATAAAGCTAAGCAAAAAACAACATCAACAAAAGAACCTAGACAATTTGAAATTGAATATGCTCTTAAACAAAATGAGCTATTAGCAACATCAATGCTTTTAAAACCTTTATTTAAAGGATTGCCTAATACCGCAATTGATGCTAATACAACTCAGCAAATGATTAGTTATGCAAACGAAAATATACCAGGCATTGAAATATATCAACAAAGAAATTCTGATGGTGAATTAGTAGAAAATTCATATGCAATAGAGGTTAACGGAAAAATAAAGCCTTTTACAGTAGGCGAAACTACAGGTGCTTCAATTGCTAAATTTATTAGAGATTTATATGGATATACTACAACAGATACACTTAAATATTTTCCAACTTCTGAAAAAGAAGATAGCACTAATGATGATAAAGATGAATTTTCTGAATTTGAAACAAATAGTATTACAGCTGAAGATATACAAAAAACACAAAATGAAATTGCTTTTGCACAATTGAATAAACAATCAAAAAGAGATTCTGTATTAGACAAAATTCAAAAAGAATCTACAAGACCTGAACAAGTAAGCGAAACAATATCAAGATCAAGAATAAAATAAATTTAAATATGCCTATTTATACGCTACAAAATGGAAAAACATATAATTTACCTGATGAAAAGGTAAATAGTTTTTTGCAAAAATATCCAAACGCTAAATTAGTAAGCGTGGGAAAGTTGCCTCCTCTGCCGGGGAAGAATCCGGGTGCACCTGCAGAGGTAAATATTACACCCGTTATGGCTTCCAGTTCGGGAAGTTTTTTTTCGGATTCACAAGAGAAAGACACAGCAATTGAAAGAGCCTTTGGAAAAAATTCTTTAACTGATTTTTTTGGTGATATATATAGATCAGCACAAAAAGGTTTACAACAAGCTTCACTAACAGATCCTAGCATAGACTTATTTAGAGCAGGAGAAGATGCTGATGATGAAACTATACTTAACTATATAAACGCTAATAAAGACTTCCAACAAAATGTCATGCAGTCTGATGAAATGCGTGACTTTAATAGAATATATGAAGAAGCCGGCGGTGGCTGGTGGGGATTTATAAAAGGAGCGGCTAATAATCCTAGTGTATTAACACAAGAATTAGTAAGTTCAATTGCAATGCAAATTGGCTCATTACAATCTGACGAGGTTGCTACAGCTGCTACAGCTGGCTTAGCTACAGGTGCTACCGCAGGTACTTTTATTGGGGGGCCAGTTGGTACTATAGGAGGTGGTATAGCTGGCGCAATGAGTGGTGCTATGTCTGCATTAGAAACAGGTTTAACGTTTTCTGAATTACTTAATGAAAAAATAGGTGAAGAATTAACTATTGAAAATGTAAGAGCGTTTTTACAGAATGGTGAAGAATTAGCAGATTTAAAAAATAAAGCATTAGGCAGAGGTATAACTATTGGCGCTATTGAATTAGCCACAATGGGATTAGCTGCAGGTGTTGGTGGTAAAATAGCTTCAGCAGGATTCAGAGGGGCGCCATTACTTGGACTTGGAACTGCAGGTGCAATCGAAGTTACAGGAGGTGGTTTAGGTGAAGTTGCAGGTAGGTTTGTAGCTGGCCAAGAAATGGATGTAGCTGAAATAGGTTTTGAAGCATTTGCAGGCTTAGGTTCAGCACCTGTAACATTAACTAGACAAGCCGGAAGCATAGGTAAAAATATTGATAGAATAAAAATAAATAAAGAATTAAAAAATACTGATTTTAAAAATATATCTGACTTCTTTTTAAATCAAACCGAAACAAATGATACCTCAACTATAATTACATCGATAAAAAGATCTGATGAATTAATAGAAGAAGAAGTTATTAGAAGAGTTAAAAATAAAGAATTAACAAAAGAACAAGGAGAAGAAATATTAAATAATTTTTCTAGAACTAAAGTTGCTAATGAAATAATTAATAGATCTGGTAATAATCTTGAAAATAGAAATAAAACAATAGATTTATTTAAAGAAAGAGAAGAATTAAAACAAAAAATAAAGTTTGTAGATGAAAAAATAGTTACTAAAAAAGAACAACAAAGAGTTGATGAAATAGAAAAACAACTTTCTGAATTATTTTTACAAGAATCTATTTCTTTTGCAGAAAAAGGAGCTGAAAAATTAGGTCTTGCTGGTGTTAAATCTTTAACAATAAAAGAACTTAAAGAAAAATATAAAGGAAAAACACAAAAACAAATTAATGAGATTATAAAAGCTCAAGGTTTTGTTGATCCTGAAACTGGTGAAATAATTATAAATAAAGATGTAGCTGTTAAAGATGTAGCGGTAAGTGTAGGAAGTCATGAACTTTTGCACACTATATTAAACAGAGCTTTAAAAGGAAAAGATAGACAATTATTATTAGATCAGTTTAAAAAAATAATTGGCGAAGAACAAGTTAGTTTTATTAATAAAAAATTAAAAGATAAAAAATATACCGAAGCTGAAATAGTTTTAGGTGATGAGTTTTTTACTGCATACTCCGATGCTATTAATTTAAATCAAATCCAGTATGAAGAAAATTTATTTACTAAAATAGGTGATTTTATAAGGCCTATATTAAGAAAGTTTGGATTTAGTAAAATTAAATTTAATACAGGTAGAGATGTATATAATTTTTTAAAGGAATATAATAAATCAATAGAAAAAGGGCAGCTTAATCAAGATATAATTAACATAGGAGCAGAAGTAAGAAATGAAACATATCAGCTTTCTAAATCTTCTTCTGATAAAGTTCAAGAAATATATGAATCTCAGGGCGCAGCAAATGCAATGGATATAATTGATGAGTTTAAGCCTATAACAAATAGAATTGTAAACAAATATAAAAATGTTCCTGGCTTTGAATTTGAGTTATTAAGAGATGAGGTAGAAACCGGTAAAAGAGGTATTCTTGATATGATAATGTCTTACACTCCTGAAAAAGCCAATGGCGCTCCCTTAGCTGCTTATATAAATAAATTTTTACCTGCAAGAGCTATTGAAGCTGCGCAAAGAATATTAGGTACAGAATTTACTTTAGATGTAACAGAAGCAAAAGGCGTAACTGATACTACAACAGAACAACAAACAGAAATAGTAAAAGAAGAGCCAAGTAAAGAATTACAAAGCTTACGCAAAAAAATGGGTATTGGCGATGAAATAAAACCAGTTGTTTTTAATGCGGTAAGAAAAATATTTGGAACTAGATTGCCTAATGTTAATGAAAAAACTTTTCTTAAACAATTAGAAAAAAGTTTCAGAACAGAACTTAAAAAGCCAATATCTAAATTATTTGGTAAAGGAGAAGCATATGAATCTTTTTTACGTGATAATTTTGAAACAATATATAATTCATTGCCTCAATCTATATTTAATAGAAGATTAAAAGAGTTTGCTGAACCAGTATTAGATAAAGATGGAAAACAAAAAAGAGAAAAAACAGCTGAGGGAAATAAAATATTTACTAAGAAAAAAATATCTAAAGCTGAGTTTATAAAATATTTTTTAGGTGATAATGTTGGTAGATCTACACAAGGAACAAGAAAAACAGCAATAGTTGAAGCTGTTGCAGAAGCATTTGCTTTTGATGCTACAATGGAAGTTTTAGCTGATCCTAATATTTTACAAAAAGTTAAAGACATAGCTGACTTACAAGGTATAAAATTACCACAAGACTATATAGAACAAATTAGTGCAAAAATAGGTAGGCCTATTGGTTTTCAATTTGCTAAAGGTGATAACATAAGTTGGGCTGAAAAAAATAACGCTGAATACTATGATCTTACTACTGAAAAAGACGTAAACAAATATTTAGCAGGGGTTGAAGCAATGGTTAAAAGACCTTATTATAAGAAAGGGCTGTTAAATAAAAGCACAATTAGGTTTAAATCAAATCTTGAATTTACTAATGGAAAAATGTTTTCTAAGGAAAAATATTTTGATAAAAAATTTGCAAAAACAAATTTAAAAGAACTTTTTGGCGTTTCAGAAACCAAAATAAATCCTATTACTGGAAAATCTGCAAAAGTGTATGGTAAATCAAAAGCTTCTGATACATTCAGTGGAAAATTTGAAACATTAAGAAACGCAAGCAAAGAATATATTGACTTTTATAATTTGAAAAATAGCATAATGATGAACGAATATTGGGACTTTGTTTATAAAGCTTTGAATGATCCTGAATTAAAAGAACATAAAATGGCTATTTACTATTCTGTAGTAACTGCAATAAATGAAAGAAATCATCCTCATGCATTAGGTGCTCGTGTAGTTTCAATAGGTAAAAATAAATCTGGAAAAATTCAATGGGAACACGCAGTACCTGTTTCATTTGCTCTTGAATTTTTATTAGAATCTGCAACAACTAAAAATCAAGAACAATTTAATAAAGATTTAGAAGCTATAAAAGATAATTATACAATAATAGGTTTATCTAAAGAAGAAAATATTAAATTAGACAAGGCGGGGTTAAAAAATGAAATGCCTTTAATTAATGGCAAAAAATGGGATCCGTATAAAAACTTTTGGTGGCAAAGATATTTAAATGAAAAAGTTTCTGCAATTGACGGAGGTATTGATACCGCTAATCAAGAATGGTTTGATGATTCAGAAAATATTTTTGAAAAATATAATAATAAAGGAACAATACAGTTTTCAAGATCATTAGATAAAGAGTTTAATGAACTGATACAAGACACAACAGGCGTACCGTTTTATACTACATTTTCACCTGTCAAAGCTAAACTATTAGGTAAAGGTAAAGGTAAAAAATTCTTTATACCTTATTCAGCAGATGATTTTGTTGGTTTATTATATGCTACTTTAGGTAAAGGTAAAGTTGGAGACCAGCAAATGAAATGGTACGAAGAAAATTTAATTAGGCCATTCTCTCGCGGTATTCAAAAATATGAAGCTGCAAAACAAAAATCTTTACGTGATTGGATGGTACTAAAAAGACTAGCTAAAAAAGATGTACCTGGAGGATTAAATAAAACAAATGAAACTGGATTTACTAATCAAAATTCATTAAGAATTTATATGTGGCAACGCCAAAAAATAAATATTGAAGGCATTAGTAAAAAAGAAGTAAGAGAAAATATTAAAATAGTTAATAATGATCCTAAGTTAAAAGCTTTTGCAGAAAGACTAATGGCGTTAAATCCTGAAGGTTATCCACCTCCTTCTGTTGATTGGATAGCTGGAGATATTACTACAGACCTTGTTTCATATGTGAACGATGTTAAAAGAAAAGAATATTTAACGAATTGGAAAGAAAATGTAGATCAGATATTTACAAAAGAAAACAAAAATAAGTTAAGAGCATTGTATGGAGATTCATATGTTAAAGCTTTAGATAATATGCTTTATCGTATGGAAAACGGAAGAAATAGATTTAAAGACGCAAGTGATGCTGAAAAAACATTTATGAATTGGACAAACAATTCTGTTGGGGCAATCATGTTCTTTAATGCTAGATCTGCTGTACTGCAAACATTATCTGCTGTTAACTTTATAAACTTTAGTGATAATAATCCTATAAATGCTGCGTTGGCTTTAGCTAATTTTCCACAATATGTTAAAGACTTTGTAACATTATTTAATTCTGATTTCTTAAAACAAAGAAGATCTGGTTTACAAACTGATGTAAATGCTGATGAAATTGCTAATGCTGCTGCGACATCTAAAAATAAAGCAAGAGCAATGTTAGCCGCAATACTTAAGTTTGGATTTACACCAACACAAATAGCTGACTCATTTGCAATTGCTTCAGGGGGTGCTACATTTTATAGAAATAGAATAAACAAATATAAAAAACAAGGATTAAGTCAATCAGAAGCAGAACAAAGAGCATTTACAGACTTTCAAGAAATAGCAGAAGAAACACAACAATCTGCTAGGCCTGATAGAATATCTATGCAACAAGCTGGTTCTTTAGGTAGAATTATATTAGCGTTTGGTAACACTCCAATGCAATATGCAAGGCTTACAAAAAAGGCTACGTTAGATTTAATTAATGGAAGAGGAGATTGGAAGACAAATATAAGTAAGATTGCGTATTATAGTGTAATACAGAATATTATATTCTCTGCTTTACAACAAGGGCTATTTGCGCTGTTATTTGATGATGAAGAAGAGGATAAAGAAAAATCAAGATACTTTAGAATAGGTAATAGTAGTGTTGATACATTACTAAGAGGTATTGGAGTATATGGAGCTGCTGCAGCAACAGTTAAAAATTTGATTATTAGAACTATAGAAGAATCTAAAAAATCAAGACCTGATTATTCAAAACTTGCTATAGAGGCTACATCTTTATCACCACCTATAAATTCTAAATTAAGAAAACTTGAATCTGCTGGTAAAACATTTACATATAAGCAGTCAAAAGAAAAAATATTTACAGAAGGATTAAGTTTAGAAAATCCTGGTTTTTTAGCAGTTGGTAAAGTTATATCTGCAGGAACAAATTTACCTGCTGATAGAATTGTACAAAAAATGGATCATATATATACAGCTATGGAACCTGAAACAGAATTATGGCAATCAATAGCTTTATCATTAGGATGGTCTGAATGGGATTTAGGTATGATTGAAAAACAAACTAAAAAATCTAAAAAGTTTAATCCAAGACAGGGAAGAAAATCTTCTCGAAGAACAAATAAAAGAAAAATTCAAAGATGAAATATGCACCAATAACATCAAAGACATGCACCAAGTCACCTTTACTTAAAAAGGATGCATGCTATAGAAAAGCAAAAGCTAAATATAGAGTATTCCCTTCTGCATATGCATCAGGTTATATTGCAAAATGCCGTAAAAGAGGCGGTAATATAGGATAATGCCTTATGTTAGTGATGCCCAAAGAAAAGCTGTATGGGCCAGTAAAAATGAAAGAGCTGCTTTAAAGAAGGTAAGAAAAACTGAAAAAGGTGCATCATTAAAAAGATGGTTTAAAGAAGAGTGGACAGATGTTCGTACAGGTAAACCATGTGGTAGAAGTAAAGGAGAAAGCAGAGGTGTACCTTATTGTAGACCAAAAAAAAGAATATCTAGCAAAACACCGAAGACAGCTAGTGAAATGTCTTCATCAGAAAAAAGAAGTAAAATAAGAGAGAAAACAAGGTTAGGCCAGCCAGCAGGTAAGCCGCGAAGAGTTAGTCCGATTACAATGAAGAGCTCTTGTAAATATTAATTAAAAAAATGTTAGAGGATTTGAAAATATACGGATTAGCAGCGTTTGCATTAGCCACAAGCATCTCATCAGCAAACCCAATGTTGCAGACAGTTGTTTTATTATTATCTATATTATATACTGCAATAGGTATTTATAAACGATTAAAAAAATAAAAATATATGGCAGTTCCTAGAAACGGCGTTGCGCGCGAAATTAGATATTACGTAGGATCATTATTTATATTCCTATTTGTTATAGGCATTATTGTAGCACTTATACAATTTCCTGTATTAGATACCAATAAAGAAGTCGTAATGATGCTTATTGGTACAATCTCTGCAAGTATTGGTATTGTGGTGAGCACAATCACTGGTGCCAAGCCAGATGATGTTACCGCTTTAAAAAATGAAGTTGAGAAGAAAAATAACCAAATTGAAATGCTTGTTCAAGCAAAAGATAATTTAGAAGAAATGGTTATTGGTCTTCAAAAACAAATGCTTGATAATCAAGATAATGTAATGGATAAAATTATCCTTAAAGCAGCACTTGAGCATGATGACAGGTATATGGCTAAAAAAGCAATGCAAGGTAAAAACAAATCATAAAAAAATAAATTATGACAACTGAACAAAAAAATCAATTAACTACAGAAATTAAATCTTATGTACAAAGTGCTTTACAAAAAAGTGATTGGTACATTACAAGAAAAGCTGAAAGAGATATAGCTATCCCACAGTCTATTACAGACGAAAGAACAGGAATATTAGCAGCATTAGATACATACGAAGCTGGTATAGATGCAAAATCAACATTACAAGAAGGATGGAGTTTTATGACAAAAATTATTTATGATAATGAAGCATTAAACTTTGAGTTTTTATTAAAAAGAAATCCTAATATGCCCCAAAGAACAATATAAATAATATATAAAAATATAAGTTATGCCAGAAAAATATGAAATATTCTTAGATAAGAATAAAAAAGTAAAACTTGCTGCAAATGACCAAGGTGATTTTTTTGCAGAAGCAAACGGTAATAGAATTAAACTAGGTGAACAAGGTTTACAAACAATTAATAAAACAACAGGTGCCCCTGAAAGTGTGGGAGGAACAGATCCTGATCCTACATTAAGTACTATTCAAGGAAATGTAACTAATGGTTTTGGTGAAGATTCAGGAAGAACTACATTTACTCATACCTCTTTACCTGGAGAAACTTTAATTGGATGGTATGCTAATCAACAAGGCACTAGTTATAGACCAAGACTATTTCTTCAAGTAAACCCAGCTTATTTAGTTAATAATGCTCTTTTAGCCCCTGATGGAAGCACAATTTATGAAGGTAATAATGGTCCTTTTGAAATATCACTAAAAATAAACGGTAATGTTTATGGCCCAATGACTATGAACCTTAATAATGCTTCTTGGTATCTTGCTTCTCAGATAAATTGGTCAGGCGCTACACATAATCAAATTGTAATACAAAATGCATGGCAGCAGGTTACTAATTTTGCAGCTATGGAAGCTGATATTTTAGCTGTTGCAAATTCTACAGAATTAGCAGGTGCAGGACCATTTGATGCTTTTTCTAATGGATTTAGTGGAAGAAATGGAGGTATATATGGTATTCCTTTATCTGCTGATATAGAATTATATATAGTACAAGACATAAATGTTACAACTCCTATTAAATTTAGTTCAGCAACTACTTTTGATAAAGTAGCTAACGGACTATATGTAGATAATGATGTTGTTCCTTTATTTACTAATTCTTCTGAATTTGACAATAAATCAGCATATTCAACTACAGATTTAAGATTTAATTATAGTGGAGGATCTTTACAAACGGCTAACTTTATAACAACAGGGACTATAAATGAAGGAGGGTGCTACGCTTTAAGAATTAATGATGGAAATGATATAACTAGTGAAGTAGGATTTGGCAATAATGATACTGAAGAATTTTTTGGTATTGAGCTAGATTTGCATAGATCAACAGACAATCGCGCAAAAGGTCTTTCATATATAGATATTCTTTTAGGTTATGAAGGATACATAAACTCTACTGCAACTGGTCATAAACACTTATTATTTTTCTTTAAAAAGGGACAAGATGCTACGAATGCAGCTCCTGGAGAATATTACTTATATACACTAAATAGTGTTTCAGATGGTCCTTGGATAAATAATTCCGCTATGAACTCCCTAACAACTGGGATGCCGAGAAACAATCTATCAACAAATAATACCGCTGATATAGGAACCTTTGACACAGCACAATTCTGGAGTGCTGGTAAAGGAAATATATTAAGAATATATCATTCTGACACAGGTACTGTATCAGGTAAACTTCTTATGGATGGTGCAGACGGTGTAATGCAAAATATTAACCCAGGAGTAGGGGGTTTTGGGACTGCAAGTCAACCAGGAAATGTATTAACAATTGATTTAAATTATATGGCTGGAGCACTTGGATATACAGGCGTTTCAGATAATGGTAATCCTTATGGTCATAGTGATTATACAGATTCTACAAAGCATATAAAAATTCCTGTTGTGCCTAATCAAAACATTTTTGTTACTGATACTGCTGCCCCTAATAGTCAAGCAATTTCTAATGGTAATGTTATAGGTCTAATACTTGATTGTTCTTATTTAAGAAATGGTGATTTCTTTGGTTTTACACTTGACGCTATACAACAGGCTGCTAATGGTAGTAATTTTAGTGGTGTACAGTATAATGTAAATGTTGTTATAAAATACGGAAGCAGAGGATATGTTTTCTGGGCTGGTGGACAATTAAAATTTGGTACTACTGTAATGATTAAATTTATAGGTTCTTCTACTACTGGAGAATTTCTTCTTTGTCAACCTAGTGGATCCATGTACAATACCTCTTCTATGTCAGCACAAACAGCCCTTACATTTTAATTAATAGTTGATAAATAAATAAATAAATAACACATAATAATGCCAGATAATAATAAGATAATTTTAGGTACAAATGACGATACTTATATTGCAGCGGATGACGCGGGAAATATAGTATTGCAACATGAAGGAGGTAATAGAATTTCTATGAATAATACCTCTATAACTCCTGCTAGTAATGAGCAGATAGATTTAGGATCTTCAACAAATAAATTTAGGGATTTATATATATCTTCTAATTCTTTGTTTGTAGGAAATACAAAAATATCAGCTGATCCAAGTACAGGTGAATTAACTTCTGCTGTAGCAGATAATCAAGGAGTATTTGGAGCACCAGCAGCAATTGGAGGCGCTGATACTAGTAATTTAAATAACCCACAAGAAACATTGCTAGCTGTATGGAAGGGAGGAACTTCTTTAGGAGGAGATAATCCAACTACATTTCAGTTTGAAAATAATGCTGGAACGAATATCCCTAGCCCAATTATAGGTCATGCAACCGGTACAATAAATGGACCTGGAGGAATAGCTATTAATCATCCACTGCTTCAAACAAGAGTGCGATATGGTTCTAGTTATACTAATGTACCACTAGGAAATGCTACGCTTAAACTTAAAAATAAAGGAAATATTCCATCTGGACAATTTATGTATGATGATGGTAATACTCCTAGTACTCCTGGTTATAGTATAAATCCTAATTTTGATCATTTAAAATTAGTTTATTATGAAGAAGGAATGGAGGGAGGATTTCCATTTTCAGGAACACCCACATATAATTATTACTGGAGAGTATTAGACGCAAACGGAAATGATGTTAATTTTTGGGATGGAGTTGATTTTTTCGCTTATAGTCCATTAGCTAATTTACAGTTTGGTCACAACTCAGATCCAGGTGGTTGGGGATTCCAAGATGTAATTGATAAAACTGCAACTGATCCTACTTGGGAATTGTATGAATCAACTAATCAAGTTGAAATTGAAGGAAGTATAAAAATTAAAGGAGAACCATATTCTAGTCAAGGAGTATTAATAAAAGACAACGCTGGTAGTTATAGAAGAATAACAGTAGATACAGTAGGTAATGTAAGTAGTGTATTAGTATAATCAATAGCATTAAAAATTAAAAATATGACAATAGACGAAGCTAACGCAAGAGATGAGGCAAAATGGTGGGCTAATTTTAGAGCTCAAAGAAATGCAAAGTTAAAAAGTAGTGACTGGACACAAGGCGCTGATGTACCTGATAGTATAAAAACACCTTATGCTGTTTATAGGCAGGAACTTAGAGATGCTCCAGTGAATTCTTCAACGGAGAATGGAAAAATAGTATGGCCAACTGAGCCATCAATATAAATAATTAAGGGGCTTTGCGGCCCCTTTTTTTTATCCATCACACGATATGCAATCAGGATTCATAGCGTTTGCGGCTATATCACCGCGAAGCACAGATTCTGTTCTCATATAATATAAGGTTTTTATACCTCGTTTCCATGCTTCTAAATGTACTTTATTAATCCATTTAGGTTCAGCAACAGAAGGAAACGCTAAATTTAAACTTACAGATTGATCTATATAATCTTGTCTTATACCTGCTTGACCTATTAATTCTAATTGGTTTATTTCTTTAAATGTTTTAAATACATTTTTTACAGGCTCACCATCTTCTTCGGTAAGTCTTCCTGAGTGATCATAATACCATCCATCGAGTTTTTTAATTCCTTGAACGGATCCACCGTCTTCCAAAATTTTATCCCAAGTTTCTTTATTGTCGATTCCAATTTTTCTTAATACTTTTTTAAGTTCTTTATTTTTTCTAATAAATGTTCCCTTAGCTGATTGTTCAGTAAATACATTAGCTGCCCAAGGTTCAATACCAGGCGATACATTACCCGATAGCTTACTATTTGAAACCGTTGGAGCTATTGATCTTAAATGTGTATTTCTAAAACCTGTACCAACACACCATAAAGGTTCACCATATATTTCAGCTAAAGCTCTTGAAGCTCTTTCAGTTTCTATTTTTATTTTTGAAAATATTTCCCGCGTTTTGAATTGCGCTAATAAACCTTCGAAAGCTATTCCCTTTTTCTGTAATAGGCTGTGCCACCCAAGGACACCTAATCCAAGTGCCCTCCCTTTTTCCGCACTGCGTACAGAGTTCTCGAATCCCTTCATATTCTTTGCTCGTTGAATAAATTCTTCCAGCACACCGTCCAGGAACCAAGTTGCGTCGTAAATTAAATTCGTATTCTTCCATTCGTCGTATTTATCTAAATTTAAAGATGACAAGCAACAAACAAATGAATGTGACTCGTCAGTATGTAATGTTATTTCACTACATATATTTGTCATGTGAACTTTAAGTCCATTTGACTTATACGCTTTTGGGTTACTTTTGTTTGTATTTCCCTTAAATAATATATAAGGTTCTCCAGTTGCTTTACGTTTCTGGAGTAGTTTACCCCACTTTCTTCTAGCGTCTTTATCTCCTCTATCAAGTTTTCGCATAAACTTGTCGCCGACCACAGCGCACTGGTGGAGATTGAGGGATTGTCTATTGACATCGCCTTTCGGTTCTCTGATCTCCAGCCATTCCTCAAAGTCGGAATGGTCAATATTGATATTAACTGATGCAGCTCCTCTGCGGACAGATCCTTGATTAGTGGCGAGTATTGTTGAATCATAGATTTTGCAAAAAGGCACCACGCCGTCACTTGTTCCATTACCTGTAATTTTAGCTCCAGCGGGTCTAATCATATTAACTCCTATTCCAACACCGCCGCCATGCTTGGCTAAGAGCATCATTTCTAAATTTTTATTTCCTATATCTTGTATACTATCTGCAACATCAATACCAAAACAACTAATAGGTAAACCTCTGTCTGTGCCTGTATTAGACAACACTGGTGAAGCTAAACACAACCAACCATCCCATATGTATTGAAAAAATTTATCGGCCATTTCAGGCTTATATAAACGCCTTGCAACGGTTTTTGCAACACGCATATATGCCTCTTTAGGTGATTCACCGTTGTATAAATAACCACCAGCTATTGTTTTTTTATAGACATCTGTATCTCCCCATACAGGATAGTCTTCGCCTTTTTTCCAGTTATTATTCCACATTAGTTTTTTTCTTTTTATCATTCATCTCCTTCGAAATATCTTTCTGTAAATCTTCCAGTGCTTTTTCGTACCCGTCGAATTTCTTCACTAGGCTCATCGTCCCAATAGATAAATCTCTGAGATTGTTCATTTCGTTTATTATTTGTTGTACGTTTTGGCCCAGAACTTCTATCCTGTTCCACATTTCTATTAGTTTGCTTTCTTTCATTGCGCATTAAAATAATATATTATATAACCTATTATAACGTTTAAATTAACTATTACTAAATTCCATTGCTTAGCCAACCAAACTTGTGGTAATGCTAATGCTCCACCTATTATATAGGTGTAAATACCCATATCGCCATAAGAAAGTAAATATGGAGACATCATAATAAATGCTGCCCCCATATATCCTAATCTATTAGATAATCTTTCTAACGGTGAAAGTCTACGAGGCTTTACTAGATTTTTTAAGTATTTTTTCATTATTTAAATAAGGATAAAGATGTTCTTTTTCCCAGTGAATTCTGTATTCATGACCATCAGGAAATTGTTCATCGCATTGACTGCATTTAATTATATTTTTTTTTACCATATATCCTCAAAATCCTCTCCTTCATTTGCCTTAGAATAATCAGTAGGCCTAACTGCAAAGAAATCAGTGTGAGTATGACCACCGGTAAGATGATAAAACCAATCGAGATTGCTTGCTGATTTTTCTTTAAAAGCAAAGTACCCCCCGAGGTCGAAGTAGCCAAGTTCTGATAACTTTTCATTAAGTCTTTTTCTAATGAATTGTTTAAGATCGTCGGCTTTAAGGTTTTCAATATCACCTTGTTCGAACATTTTATCAATGTATCGCTCTTCTGCTTCAAGCATTGTTTCTGCTGCTTTAATAACATCTTCTCTACAATCTTCTAATAATGTTTTATTTTCTTCACACATATGTCTAAATAATTGACAACCCATTCTACTATGTAATGATTCATCTCTTACAGACCACTTCATTTGTTGTCCAATACCCTTGAGTAAATTACGTAATTGGAAGCTATAAAGAACAGCAAAAGCAGAATAGAGACTAACTCCCTCTGCGAATGCACTAAATATTGCCAATGATCTACCAATACCCACGGGATCGTTACCATCGTAAGCAACGAGATTATCAAATCTATCAGCCGTTGCCGGCTCATGTAAAAATGCTTCAAAGTTTTCAAGTCCTAAAGTTTCGTTTAAATAACTATATGCAACCGCATGAATAGTTTCTTGTGATCCAAACATCATTGCCATTTGTTGTATTTCATGCTTCGGAAACCATGATACAACTTTTTGTGTCCAGTAATCAGACACCGCACACTCTGTTTGCGCAAAACCCAGTAAAATATTTCCAACCAAGTTTTTCTCTGAGTCTGTAAGCTTTTCGTTCCAATCCTTGACATCACCTGACATTGGTATCTCGGTATGTAACCAGAATGCTTGAGCTTGTTTAAGCCATCCCTCAGTATAGTATTCGGGATATTCGAATGGTTTGTACGGTATTCTTTCATCAAATAATCCCATTATATTTTTTCTATTTCTATGCATAAATCTACAAACGGTAGATAAAACACGTGTTGTACATAATCTTTTTCTACATAAGATCTCATACCAAGCAATATACCTGGATATAGTCCTATAGTTATTTCCCAATTATCTGGAACTAATCTCATCTGCCTTGTCCTTTATAAAGTTTAACATAGTTTTTACTTGTTTTTAATTTGGATGTTTTGCTTTTAGCGTGAACACCTTTTCTTTTTATTTTCTTTTTTTGTATATAATTACTTAGTACATTTCTAGCCATAACATTTTATATTATACTGATTATGTATTTCAACGAGTTCTTTATATTTTAAATACCCTCTGTTCTCAATCGTCCATTTAATCCATTTTTCTATTTGGCGATTGGCATAATGCTTTCTAGCTATTTCTTTCGCATCTCCTTTATTATGCCTATTACTCTGTCGCATTCTTTTTGATTTTGTGGTTTAAATAAAACGTAATTAGGAAATTGTTCAGAAACTAATCTTTTAAATAATTTCCATCTTATAGGAAACGATTCATTTGCTCTACCTTTTGTTTCTATTATAAAATCATCTCCTATAAAGTCTGGTGTATATTTTATAGGCAATATTCTTTTGCCTCCTCTATTAACTAATTCACCTTTTCCATTTGCTTGTCTTTCAAAAGATTGATTAGCTAAATGAAAACCGTTTATTAAAACAAATGTTTCGCCTTCATATTTAGCTTTTATCTTATGTTTTTTTAAAGCCATATACATATAGCGCTCAAGACCAGAAGCAAAGTTAACACCATCATAAGATATTTTCTTTGCTGTTACTGGACCTCTTTTTCTTCTAACTTTCTTGCGCATCTCTTACATAACATTCTTCAATTTCATCACGTAAAACCATTCGTGCTTTTTCAAGATAGTTAACAGCATCCATAAGTTCTTCTTGTAAGTGTTGAAGCCATGTATCTAATGGTTGTTCGTCATCAGCTAAAGTAACTTTGTACTTTTTATAGCCAACATCAGAACGTGATTTAATTTTATTAATTACTTGCTCAATTATTCTATCTCTCATAATGTATCTTTTACAAATGTTCCATCAATCATTCTGCCAGTTCTATCAGAAATTTCATCATAAGCAGACTGAATACAGCTTTCAATGTCATATCCGACCAGTTTTGAGAGATTTGTAAGTACAACAACACTATCACCAATAGCGTCAATAATACCGTTTTTATCGCCTTCAAGTATTGCTTTGGCGAGTTCTCCTGTTTCTTCATATAATTTAATTAATTGTGTCTTTGGATCACCTTCTTTATATATCCCTCGCTCATCTGCCCAGCTTCTAATGAGATCAAATATCTCTGCCTTATCATAAGTAGGTTTTGCTAAAAAAGCTTCATAATAAGCTTTATTATAAATAAAACAACGGTCATTGTTGTACATGGATGGCTTTACATTTGCAAGTATCCATTTTTTTGTTTCATTATTTATTTGAAACTCACCAAGACTTGTTTTCCAAGATAGACCATCATTTTGATCTAATACTATTTCTAAGTCTTGTTTCTCACAATTAAACGTTGAAGTTTGTTCTGTGGGGTTAACTTTCATAGATTTAAGTTTTATTAAATTAGTATATAATTGTCTATCAACTTTATAGCCGTAGAACTTTTGCAATTGTCTTTCCATCCAAGATGTTTTATCTACATCTCTTGATGAAAAAAGAATATCATATTCGTTTTTATTATATCCCTGTTCACTTTCAACGCGTTTATTTAAATTACACGTCATTCCTATTTTTTGACCTGGAATATGATAAATATAATATATTTTTTTATTGGTAGATTTTATCATATTTAGCTACAACAAAAATTGACTCAGCGTTTTCAGATATTCCAAATCCAACTTTACTTATATCAGGATAAATCATTTGGTAAAATGGAACTCTATTATCATCTTCTGATAATGTCCAGTGAACTACTGCATCTAATATATAATTAACTTGTTGATTATAATATTCTTTATCTAAAGCATATATAGTTTCACCATATAAATCATCTTCGTGAGTGAAATTATTAGTTGCTGCTATATGATTTGCCCAAGCTTGTGCTTTATTAGATAATTCTTTATCATAAGATAGTAAATCTAAATTATAATAACTTCTTATATTGTTTTGAAAATTTAACGCAGTAAAATATTCTACCTGCGCATTCATAAAAATTGGAAATAATAAAATTAAAATTAGTTTTTTCATGTTGATAGTTTTGCTTTAATTGGTTTATTATATTTATAATTATTTAATTTAATTTCATCCGGTTCAGGGATGTATGTATAATTACCTTTTCCTCTTAGTTTTATTCCATAAGGTATTTTTAATTGCGGTAATTCAAAGGTAGACCTTTCTAATTGAATTTTTGCAGCTTCAATATGATTATTATATAAATGACAATCACCTAAGCTGGCAATCAATTGTTTAGGTTTATACCCACTGCCTTCTGCGAGCAACTCTAGTAACAAGCCATACATTACTATATCATAAGGCAAACCAAGAAATATGTCAGCAGACCTTTGCTGCCACATTAAACTCATCTCGCCATTAACGCAATAGACTTGAAAACCGTGATGACAAGGAGGCAGTACCATATCATCAAGCTCGCCAACGTTCCACGCACTAACCATAAGTCTGCGCGAGGATGGATTATCTTGAATTTGCTGAAGTAAGGTGAACAACTGATCATTATTACCCCAACGACGCCACTGCTTGCCATATACGGGGCCCAGTGTACCATCGGTTCTACCCGATCGCTTATAATCAGCATCCCAATACTTAACATTGTGAGTATGCAAATAATTAAGATCTGTACGCCCGGATAATATCCATAATAACTCTGCAACAGCTTTTTCAAAATATATTTTTTTAGTTGTTAAAATAGGAAAGCCAAGAGCCATATCGTGTCTAAGCATTCTACCAAATACAGCACGTGTTCCTGTACCTGTGCGATCTGGTTTTTCAGTTCCTCCATACAAGACTCCTGACAATAATCCTAAATATTCATTTTCTATGTTTATCATAATAAAATTTACACATTCTATAATATTCAATCCATATTGTATTAGCATCATAAATACTAGGTGCAATATGCATTTTTTCTCCTTTTTTATATGGGCCTAATGAAATACCTATTTTCCATTTTTTCTTTTCACCGTTAATACCCAATGGCGATATTCTAATATTGTTTTGAACACAAAAATCGCGCCATTTAGTTTCTTCTTCATTTGGTAAATATATTGGCATACCCTCATTTTTCTTTTTGCTTTTTAAACCGCTTCCCATGGCATTATTTCATCTTTAACTTTTTCATAATGTGGTATAAAGCAACCAGATTTAGGTTCCCATTTAAAATATGCTTCAGCTCCATTCTCGCCTAAATTTTGAAATTTAACTTTGAGAACTTTTGCTTTAACAGTTTTATTGTCGTAATCCCTATGAACAAGAAGGCCATGATAAGAAGCATCATACCACTCACCACCTCCTTTAATATTGTACATTGTGGGTTCTTCAATTTTTCCATTAGTATCTTTATACATTTTAGTTGGATGAGCAACAATGATAACTAAAACATCATATTTTTTAGCAAATATTTCAATTTTAGTAAGATATTCCATAGTATATCTATTTACATCTTCTGTTTTAGCATCAATGTCTCTAATTTTATTAAATGGATCAATAACTAAACACTTAATCCCCTTCCGCTTTACAAGCTCAGCTCCTTTTTTTAACACAGACTCTAATGTATACCTTTCCATATCTATGAAAAAGAAATTATCATTAACGTGTCCAGCTATTGAGTTCCATTTATCTCCTCCTATATCACTTTTACGAGGCATATCTTGCCACACTTTTCTCATTAATTTATGAGCATGCAAAAATGTAGGTGCATTTTCAGGTGAGGCAAATGCTGTTTTCCAGCCATAATTTGCATTATAGCCTATGACCATTTGATCAACAAAGTCAGACTTGCCAGAAGAAGGGATGCCAGTAACAGTAATAAATTGTCCGGTGTACGTTGAAAATATCTCATCAAAATTTTCCAAACCAACTTGATACCCTTTTTTAAACCCATTTTCCACAAAATCTGTAATCTCACCCTCAATATCTTTAAGGGTTGTAACGTTTTCGAGCGGTACCGGTTTTGCTTTGGTAATACACTGTACCAGTTTTTCTTTTCCATATTTTAATAAATATTCGTTTGCATCTTTACAATCATCAAAATCTGCTACATAACATACTTCTGCTCCTAACCTTCTAATTAATTCAGTTCTTAAAGCTACACCAGGTTCATCCTGATCAACAGCTATAATAACTTTATCTTTATCTGCAAAATAATCTATACAATTATCTAAATAATCTAAATTATTTGAGTTTAATGTAGCTCCATTAGGTACACTTATAACATTAGGTATACCAGCTTCATAAATGCTAAGAGCATCAATCTCGCCTTCCACAATAATACAATATTCATAACCAACAATGTTATTAATATTATAAAATATCTTTTCTGCGCCTTTATATAGCTTGAAATTTTTGCGACCATCTCTATATTTTACATTAATAAGTTCGTTACCAGCAAAATAATTGAAATGTATAGC
>MDTA01057281.1_pt1 | contig 52038 bp, 54 predicted proteins | sample 811151 | NCBI WGS metagenome assembly MDTA01 (sample SAMN05326648, study PRJNA326480) | marine metagenome | isolation source: seawater | place: Indian Ocean: South | collected 2010
CACCACGTTGATAGGCTGGATGTGGAAGCACAGCAATGTGTGCAGCTGACCAGTACTAATAGCTCAATTGGCTTGATTTATGCACTGAAAAAAATTTTTGTAGTATTTAATTTATTAATAAAACAATCATATAAATCATTAATTATTACTATTAAGGTCACTTTTTTTTTGAAAACTATCAAAAAAGTGTGATCTTATATATTTATATTATTTTCTTCTTTACTGTTCAATAATTGAACGTTATACATTTTAGATTAAACATAAAAGCTTGTGTTGATGTCAAAAAATGTAAACAAATGTTTAGTAATTGGAAGTAATTCTTTTTCAGGATCAAGCATAATCGACTTTCTTCTAAAGAAGAAATTTAAAATAGTTGGTGTTAGCAGATCTAAGGAAATACGAAAAGAATTTTTGAATTACAAATCTAACAAATATAAAAAAAATTTTAAATTTTATAAAATTGATATTAATAAAAAGAATGATAGAAAAAAACTTTTCTTGCTGATCAAAAAATTTAAGCCTAAAATTTTAATAAACTATTCAGCTCAAGGTATGGTTGCTCAGAGCTGGGAAAGTCCTGAGGACTGGTATAAAACAAATCTAGTATCCCAATCAATTTTGTATAAAGAATTAACAAATTTTCGTTTTATTAAAAAAATTATTCATGTAACAACACCTGAAGTTTATGGAAGTACTGCTTATAAGATTAAGGAAAATTTTGAATTTAAGCCGAGTACACCTTATGCAATTTCTAGAGCTGCAATGGATTTACATTTAATTAATCTTTATAAAAATTTTAAATTGCCAATTATCTTAACTAGAACTGCTAACATTTATGGTCCAGGACAGCAATTATATAGAATTATTCCAAAAACATTTATGTGTTCAAAAAAAAACATAAGATTCAACTTACATGGAGGTGGCAGATCAATTAGGTCATTTATTTATATGGATGATGTTTCAAGGGCAACATATCTTATTGCTCTGAGGGGAAAAATTGGAGAAACTTATCATATTTCAAATAATCATTTTTTAACAATAAAAAAATTAGTGCAAAAAATTTCTAAAATCCAAAATGTTAATTTTAATAGATTGTGTAAAATAGACACTGATAGAGTGGGTAAAGATCATGCATATAAACTAAATTTTGATAAACTAAAAAGACTTAGATGGAAACCTGAATTTAATCTAGAAACTGGTCTTTTTCATACTAAAAAATGGATTGATCAAAATTACGAAAATTTAAAAAATAAAGAATTAAACTACAAACATAAAAGATAGAATTAATGAAAATTATTGTTACTGGAGGGTGTGGATATACTGGGACAGTTTTGACTGAAAAATTAATCTCTCAAGGGCATCGTGTTACTGTAATTGATACACAATGGTTTGGCAATCATCTCAAGACAAACAAAAATTTAAAAATCATAAAAAAAGATATTAGAGATATTACAGAAAGCATTTTTGAAAAAATTGATGCTGTTGTTCACTTAGCAAATATCGCCAATGATCCAAGTGTTGAATTGAATCCAAATTTATCTTGGGATGTGAATGTTTTGGCAACTAAAAAAATTGTTGAATTTTCAATTAGAAAAAAGGTTAAACAATTTATTTTTGCAAGTTCAGGCAGTGTTTATGGAGTGAAGAAAGAAAAAAAAGTAACTGAAAACTTAAGTTGTGTTCCAATTTCAGTTTATAACAAAACCAAAATGGTCGCAGAACGTATACTTCATAGTTACACTGATAAAATTAAAATTCATTGTATTAGACCTGCTACAGTATGTGGATTTTCACCTAGAATGAGACTAGATGTGAGTGTTAACATGTTTATTTATCAGGCCTTAAAAAATAAAAAGATTACTGTTTTTGGAGGTAAACAGATTAGACCAAATATAAATATAAACGATTTAGTGAATGTATATATTCATTTTTTAAAAAATCCAAAAATTACATCTGGCGATTATAATGCAGGATTTGAAAATTTAAAAATTTTAGAAATCGCTCAATTAGTTCAAAAATATATTCCCTGCAAAGTGAGTGTTATAAAAGAGAATAATGATCCAAGATCTTACAGACAGGACTCTCAAAAACTATTAAAGACTGGTTTCAAGCTTAAACATAGCGTTGAGAGTGCTATATTAGATATAAAAGAAAAATATGAGAACAATCAAATTTTAATGAATGAAAAATGCAATACAGTTAAATGGATGAAAAAGATTGGGCTTGGAAATGGGTAAAGAAATAAATTTGTTAGAAAATTATCCCAAATCAAAAAGAGATATCTCATCAAGAGCAAATTTAAAGACTGAAAGTGATCGAGAAATAGCAAGGCGTTTTGAAAAAGAATTTTTTGATGGAGAGAGAAGACACGGGTATGGTGGATTTAATTATGATAAAAAATTTTGGGGGCCGGTTATTCCAAAATTTATTGAATACTGGGGGTTAAATAAAGACTCATCAGTTTTAGACGTTGGGTGTGCGAAAGGTTTTATGCTGTATGATCTAAAGGAAGCAATTAATGAAATTACGGTAGCTGGAGTAGATGTATCTAAATATGCAATCAATAATTCTAAAGAAGAGGTAAAAAAATATTTAAAAGTTGCTGATGCTAAAAATCTACCATTTAAAGATAATTCTTTCGATGTAGTTATTTCAATTAATACTATACACAATCTAGAGATAGAGGAATGTGCTTTGGCTTTAAAAGAAATTTCAAGAGTAAGCAAGAAACATTCCTTTATTACAGTTGATGCTTATAGAAATGATGAAGAAAAAAGGAAAATGTTTGAGTGGAATTTAACAGCTAAAACAATTTTATCTGTTTCTGATTGGGTAAGATTTTTTAAAGAAAATAAATATGAAGGTGATTACTACTGGTTTGTTCCATAATATGATAAAAATTTCTAAAAGAAATGAATTAAATTTATACTATTCTATTTTAAGGATAAGGAGAATAGAGGAAAAAATTGCTTCAGAATATTCTAATTGGCAGATTAGGTGTCCTGTTCATTTATCTGTTGGTCAAGAAGCAATAGCTGCACCACTTCAAATTCTGTTTAAAAACAAAATTAACGAGGTAGTTAGTGGCCATCGTGCTCATGCACATTATTTAGGAAAAGGTGGAGATTTAAAAAAATTTGTATGTGAATTATATGGAAAAAAAAATGGAAGCAGTGGAGGAAAAGCAGGATCAATGCATCTAACAGATAAAAAATCTGGATTTATCCTCAGTTCTGCCATAGTAGGAAATAGTATACCTGTGGGAGTAGGCCTTGCTTATTCAAAAAAAATAAAAAAAGAAAAAGGAACTATATTGATTTTTTTTGGTGATGCAGCAGTTGAAACAGGAGTTTTTTTTGAGTCAATAAACTTTGCAGTCTTAAAGAAACTTCAAATTATTTTTATTTGTGAAAATAATTTCTATTCTGTCTATTCCAATATGAAATATAGACAACCAGAGAAAAGAAAAATATTTGAAATGGTAAGAGGATTGGGAATTAAAACACTAAAAACCAATGGAAATGATCCAATTAAAGTTTATCATACTTATCTAAAAGCTAAAGATTATATTTCTAAGGTTAAAAAACCCATATTTCTAGAGTTTGATACTTTCCGTCATTATGAGCACTGTGGATATCTAAAAGATGACCATTTAAAATATAGAGGAAAAAAAGAAATTGATTATTGGCTTAACAATGATTGTCTCAAAAAAATTTATTCAAGATTAAGTGTAAAAAAGATAAAAATTTTAGAAAAAAAAATTGATAAAGAAATTGATGCTGCTTTTAAATTTGCAAAAAAATCTAAGTTTCCAAATAAGTCTGAGAGCAAGAGGAAATTATATGCCTAAAAAAAGAATTATAACATATGCTGAAGCAATAAATGAAGGTCTAAAATTTTCTTTATCAAAAAATAAAAATATGCTGTGTTTTGGTTTAGGTGTTGGTGACCCAAAAGATGTTTTCGGAACTACTAAAAATTTACAAAAAGAATTTGGAGATGAAAGAGTTTTCGATATTCCAACATCTGAAAATGCCATGACTGGAATTGCAGTTGGATGTGCAATTAAACATTGTCCAGTTGTAATGACACACCAAAGGCTAGACTTTTCATTTTTAGCCTTTGATCAAATAATAAATAATGCTGCAAAAATATTTTATATGTTTAATGGACAATTTTCAGTTCCTATAACTTTAAGATTGATAGTAGGAAAAGGATGGGGACAAGGACCTACACATTCTCAATCATTACAATCATTATTTGCTCACATTCCTGGGCTGAAGGTTGTTATGCCATCAAATCCTAATGATGCAAAAAAAATTCTAATTCAAAGTATAATTGATCCCAACCCAGTTATATATATCGAGCACAGATGGCTCCATGATCAAAAAGGTCATGTTGAAAAGGGTTTCAAAAAAAAAAAAATTGGTAAAGCAAATTTGTTAATGAAAGGTAAAGATATTACAATTGTTTCTAACTCTTTCATGACAACAGAGGCTTTTATAGCCGCTAAAATTTTAAAGGCCAATGGTATATTTGCAGATTTAATTGATTTATGCAGCATAAAACCTCTTGACGATCAAGCAATACTTAAGTCAGTAAAAAAAACAGGACGTTTACTAGTCTTAGACGGAGGACACGATTTTCTCTCTGTTGCAAGCGAAATAATAAGTATTGTGACAACTAAGCAATTTAAATCTCTAAAAATATCTCCTAAAAAAATCTCAATGCCTAATTTTCCAGTGCCTACAGGGTATTCCTTGACAAAAAATTTTTATCCAGGGTATAAAGAAATAATTGAATATTGTGAGGATGTATTTAAAAGAAAAATGATTTATGAAAATATTTCAAAAAATGATTTTCACGATGTACCAAATGAAAAGTTTAAAGGGCCGTTTTAATTATGAATAATAGTCTATTTACAGAATTTACAAAAAAAGGGTTTGTAAAAATTAAATTAGATAAAAAATATATGCGTTCGTATAAAACTCTTAAGAATAATATTAGAAAAAATTTTCCTAAAAATTTTAAAAAAAATAAATTTGAAAATTTACATAATGTAATTAGCTTTAATGAAATTAATAGCTTAAGAATGAAGATCATTAAAAATATCAATACCGAAAAAAATTTAAAAGAAAATATTTATCTTTCTGCAAAAGGTTTTTTAGACCAACTCTTAGGTGCTGACATTATTGTCCAAAAAAATATAAATTTAGCAATTCAAATGCCACACGATACAAGTAGACCTTTGTTCCATAAAGATACTCCTCTTTCATCAAAATATGAGGTTGTTGTATGGATACCTTTAGTGGATTGTGATAAATCAATGTGTATGACTATGATTGATAAAAAACATCATGATGAAGCGAATAAACTTTTTGATAATTTAAACAGAAATAGTGATTTTAAATTTGAAAAATTTTCAAAACTTAAAGGCTCTAATTTTCCAGTTAAGTTTGGAGAAGCTCTAATATTCTCTACTGATAATTTTCACTACATCCCAATTAATGAAACAAAAAAAACAAGATGGTCTTTAAATATTAGGTTTAAAAACTTGTTTACTCCATTTGGTGAAAGGAATCTTTTAGACTATTTTGAAATTTTAAAGACCTCTCCGATTACTAATCTTTTAAATAATTAGTATATGAAAAAAATTCAATGGTGGCACAAAGATCTAGAGAAAAAAAACTTTATTAGTAAGATAAATTCTATTATTCAAAAAGAAGATCTTACAACTGGTAATACAACCAGAAATTATGAAAAAAAAATATCAAAAATACTCAAAGTAAAACATTCAATTGCTGTCTCTAGTGGCAGTATGGGAACATTGTTAGCTTTTATGGCTCTGGATGTTGGATTAAATGATGAGGTAATTATCCCAAATATTGGCTGGATATCAGTAATAAATGCCTGCAAAATTATTGGTGCGAAGCCCGTGATTGTAGATGTTGAGAAAGATAGACCAATTATAGATAGTAAAGTTGTTGAAAAAGCAATTACCAAAAAAACAAAAGTTATTTTTCCTATTTATATGAATGGTCGAGCAGCAAATATATATAAATTAAAAAAAATCTGCAAAAAAAGAAAAATTTTTTTAGTTGAGGACTCAGCGCAGGCCGTTGGTATAAAGATGAACAAAAAATATTTAGGGACTTTTGGTGATATTGGAATATTTTCTACTTCAGCGACAAAATTATTAACAACAGGTCTTGGGGGCTTTTTGGTAACAAATAATCAAAAATTAGCAAAAAAAATTTTTGAGATGAGAAGGCACGGATTTAGTAATATTCAAAATATACGTCATTGGGATAAGTTTGGTGGTAATTTTCAAATTAGCTCAGTTCAATCAGCGATGGGCATTGAACAATTAAAAACTCTTAAAAGAAAGCTGAGCATTAATAAGAGAAACTATTTATATTTGACGAAAAAGCTTAAAGATTTAGGTGAGTATATTACACCAATAAATATTAATTTTATGAAAGGTGAAGTTCCTGTTTACAATGAATTTAGGGTTAAAAATAGAGAAATGCTGGTGAATTTTTTAAATAAAAATAAAATTGAAAATAGGTTAGTTAGTCCGAATTTTGAGAGAGTAAAATATATTAAGCAAAATAGGAAAAAAAGATTTCCAAATTCAGAAGACTATGAAAAAAATAATCTTTATTTGACTAGTGGGCCAGGTTTAGATTTGAAAGATTTGGATGAAATGGTTTTAGTAATAAAAAAATTTTACACCAAGAGATTTAAAGGATGAAAAAAAAAACTACAAAAAATTACAATAATGAAGTTTTTTGTTATCCAGATACTTTGTTGAATAAATTTATCCCACAGGCTTGGCAAATTCATGTCATGCAAACTTTTATACAGTCGTATAAAAAAAAAATATCTTTTTATACTGGAGAAAATCACAAAACATACAAGTCAATGGGTTTTTTTAAAAAAAAACTTAAAGAAGAGAAAAAATTACACGGTTTTGTATTTTTTTCCTATCTTCAGTTTTGCTATGATGAAAATAAAAATGAGAATTTAATTAAAGAGTGCATAAATAGAAACTTTTCTATTTATCTTGCTAGAGAAAAAATTGTTATTGATAAGAAAAATTATCTTAAAAAAAAAAAGGATTTAATATTTTTTAAACAAAGCAATAAAAATTTGATTAACACAATATTAAATTCATTTTCTTAATGATTACAAAATCTCTAGATGATAGTTGGGAGAATATTTGGAGTAATAAAGATATTTCACAAATTTCAAAACATAAAATTATTTTAAAAAAACTAATGATTGCCACTGGACATGTCGGTAAAAATAAAAATATTGATATATCTTCTTGGAAAACATATTCAAAAAAAATTTTAAAAATTCTTTCTCCAAAAAAAAAATTTAATCTTTTCGAAGTTGGGTGTGGTGCTGGTGCCCTACTTTACCTTCTAAAAAAAAATTACTCCGATTATAGTGGATGTGATTATTCAAAAAATTTAATTCAAATTGCTTTGAAATATTTTGATAAAAATAAAATTTTTTATAAAAATGCAAAAAATTTAGATGTCAAAAAAAAATTTGATCATGTAATTGCTAGCAGTGTTTTTGAGTATTTAAGTCACGATGTCTCAAAAAAAGTTTTAAATAATATGATAAAAAAATCAAAAAAAAAAATTTTAATTTTAGAAATATTAAATCATGATTATAGAGATAAATTTCTTAAGCAATTTAAAAAAAAAAAAAATTCTAAGATTAATTATAGTTTTTATAAAAAAAGTTATTTCCTTAACTTTGCTAAAAAAAATAAATTAAAAATTACGCTCTTTCCTAGTTTAATTCCTTATTCAAAACAAAAAAAATATCGCTATACTGTATTATTATCAAAACAAAATGAAAAAAAATAATATATCAGAACTTCAAAACGGAAATGGTTTTTTTACTTTTCAAATTGAAAAAAATGAATTAGAAATTTTAAGGGAAACTGTAAATCAACATTTTTTCAAAATTATAAATTCAACATATCCAGATCTCAAATTAAAAACTAGAATTAACGAATATCATAAAATTTCAAAAAAAGTTGAACACAACAAGATATGGCCAATGAAATCAAGAGTGCTTTCAAAAGAGAAATATAATATATTTTTAGAGTCAAAATTAGCTAAAAAACTAGCAGAAATATTTGGTAAATTTTCTATAAGTGATGAAAATAATATGGGACATGGAGAGCTTGTCTGGAGATTAGTTAGACCAAATGAGAAAAGTGATGTTGGGCCAATTCATTGTGATAAATGGTTTTGGGATTTAAATCCCGATCATAAAGTTCCAGACAGCTGTGAGAGAATTAAATGTTGGATTTCACTTTGGTGTGATAATAAAAATGGCCTACAAATTTACCCAGGTTCTCAATTGAAAAATTTTAACTACAAATCTGAAAAAAGACATGGATATGTGAAGCCAATTTTTGATGAAAGTAATGTCGAGACTTTTATGCAAAAACAAAATTGTACACCTGGCACAGTAATAGTTTTTAATGATAAGTTGTTACATGGTGGAGTTGTCAACGAAGGGTCTGAAACTCGGGTAAGCATGGAATTCACAATGTTTGTTGATAAAAATAATATAAGTTAATGATAAACTTTAATTTTAAAGCTGCAGTTTTGTTTAAGCAGAACACAAAACTTAAAGTTATTGATATATATACCAAGAACAAATTATCCAGAGGTCAGATCCTAGTGAAAATTATTTATAGTGGTATTTGCGGTTCACAATTAGGAGAAATTTCTGGAGTTAAGGGCAAAGATAGATTTTTACCGCATCTATTGGGTCATGAGGGAACCGGAGTTGTTAAAAAGATAGGGCCAGGCGTTAAAAGATTTAAAATTAATGATCACGTTATTTTACATTGGAAGAAATCAAAGGGTTTAGAGGCGAAGAATGCATCTTATTATCATAAGAACTATAAAATTAATTCTGGCAAAGTAACTACTTTTTCAGAATATTCGGTAGTTTCAGAAAATCGATTAACGAAAATTCCGAGAGGGATAAACTTTAAAAATGGAGTAATTTTTGGTTGTGCTGCAACTACTGGTTTTGGTGTTGTTAATAGAGATGCAAAAATAAAAAAGGATAAGAGCTGTGTAATTGTTGGATGTGGTGGTGTTGGATTGAGCATTACTCAAGCTATAGCACTTAATAAATCAAAACCAATTATATTAGTCGATCAATTTAAAAATAGACTTTTATTTTCTAAAAAAATGGGTGCTACCCATTGTATACTTTTTAAAAAAAATTTTGAAGATTTAAGAAAAAAAATTTTAAAGGCTTTAAATAATAATGATTTAGATTATTTTATAGATACAACTGGTAATAAAAAAGTAATTGAATTTGGTTTAAAAATAGTAAATTCTAAAAATGGAAAAGTTGTTTTAGTAGGAGTTCAAAAAAAAAATGAGAAAGTGTCATTTAATACTTTACAATTATTATTAGGTAAAAAAATTATTGGAACTCATGGAGGCAATACCAAACCTTACAGAGATATCTTAAAAATTAGTAATCAATTTAAAAAAAATAGAATTAATATTAATAATTTTTATTCGAAGGTATATACGTTAGATAAAATAAATACCGCTATTTCAGATATTAAAAAAGGCAAATTAGATGGACGATGTCTTATAAAAATGACGTAAATATATTTTTACTTAATATTTTTTGATTAAAAATTTTTCTACTTCTGTAAACAATTTATTGAATTGAACTGTGTCGTTTTTATAATTATTTTTAAATATAAAGTTTGAATGTTTAGGCAACTCTGGTTTTATATCTTTTCCAATAACATTGATTTTATTACTAAGATATAATTTTTTTTTGTTTCTTTTTTTGATAAGATTAATAGGAGTTTGAGTATAAACCTCAAAATAATTCTTAATATTTCTTTTATTCCAGTTCCTAACCTCATCAAACATTGCTATAGTTGCAATTATTATATTCATTCCTTGGTCAGTTAATTTCTTACAAAACAACGAGTAACTTTTTGCATAATTTAATCGACTATTTTTATCAAATTTGTTCATTTTGAAAATTTTTCTCAAATCATCACCATTTATTAAAATACATCTAATTTTTTTTTTATTTAATTGTTTTTTAATTTTTTTAGCTATGTGAGATTTTCCTGAACCAGAAAGACCAGTTACCCAAATCAAAAAACCTTTGTTATTTTTTATCATTTAAATTTTTTATGATTTTATATGTATTTATATAGCGATATAACTAAGAAATACTTTTTATTCTATCAAATTTCAAAAAAAATCATTAAAGATATAAAAAATTTTGCTTTACAGTTCAAATAATGAACATTATATTCGTTCAATTATTGAACGTATGAGTGATCAAGAGAAATATTTCAATGTTTTACGAAAAATTGGAAAAAATGCCAATTTAACTCAAAGAGAGCTTGCAAAGGAGCTTGGGTACAGCTTAGGTAAATTAAACTACTGTCTTAAAGAGTTACAGGCCAAAGGTTTTGTGAAAATAAAACATTTTAAAAGAAACTTAAGAAGAAATCCAAGCAAAATTAATTATCTTTATACTTTAACTACAAAAGGTTTGTCGGAAAAGACCAATTTGACAATAAATTTCATGAAGAAAAAAATGAAAGAATACGATGAATTAAAAAAAGAGCTTAATAATTCTGAAGATGAAAATTAAAAAAAATATGAACTTATTAAAAATTTTAAAAGATTTTTTGAATGAAAAAAATATATAGCTTAAGTGATCTTGCTAAGATCCTAGAAAAAAAAAGGGATAGTGGAAATAAAATTGTTATGTGTCATGGTGTTTTTGACTTAATTCATTTAGGTCATATTGAACACTTTAAAAAAGCAAAACAATACGGTGATCTTTTAGTCGTGACAACAACCTCAGACGAATTTATCAATAAAGGACCTGGTAAACCCTTTTTTTCTGCAGAACTTAGAAAAAGAGTTTTAAGTAATATAGAATGTGTTGATTTCGTAACAGAGATTGATGATACTACAGCTATTAAAGGTATAAAAAAAATCAAACCTAATTTTTACTGTAAAGGCAAGGATTATAAAATAAAATCTCAAGACATTACAGGAAATATCAAAAAAGAGATTGATACTGTAAAGAAACTAAAAGGAAAAATTATTTTTACCGATGAAATAAGTTTTAGTTCCAGTAAGTTATTAAATTCAAATACCGATATATTCAATAAGAATCAAAAAAAAGAAATCAATCATATCAAAAAAATTTATTCCTTGAAAAAAATTCAATCAATTTTTAAAAAAATTGAATCCTTAAAAGTCTTAGTCATTGGTGAGCTAATACTGGACGAATACGTATTTGTAGATCCACTTGGTAAATCTGGAAAAGATCCTATTATGATGTTTAAACAATTAAAATCTCAAAAGTACTTAGGTGGCTCAGGTTATATAGCTAATAACATATCTAATTTTTGTAAAAAAGTTAATTTAATTAGCACAGTAGGTCAAAATTTTGAATTTAAAAAATTTATTACTAGTAAACTAAATAAAAATGTAAAATTGAATATAATCAGAAAAAAAAATTCTCCCACTATATTAAAAAAAAAATATATTGATAATCTTTCAAATAACAAACTTGTTGGATTTTATAATTTTGAAGATAGAAGATTAATTGGTAATGAAAATATCAAACTTTTTAAGTTAATAAGTAATTTGATTAAAAAATCAGATTTAGTTCTAGTATCTGATTATGATCATGGAATGATTAATCAAAATATCGCAAATTTAATATCTAAAAAATCGAAATTTCTAGTAGCTAACACACAATACAATGCTGCTAACATAACTCATCATTCTATAAATAAATACAAAAAGGCAGATTATTTAGTTACTAATGAAAATGAATTAAGAAATGAGATGAGAGATAATCATTCCGATATAAAAAATATTATTAAAAATTTTATAAGGAAATCTAACATAAGAAATTTAATAGTGACTAGAGGATCTGAAGGAGCTGTTTTATATCTAAATAAAAAAAATAAATTCTTTAATTCCGAAGCTTATACGAGCAAAGTTATTGATAAAATTGGAGCTGGAGATACATTAATGTCAATTTTTTCTATTTTTTTAAAAGTTTCAAAAGACCCATTGTTATCTTTGTTCTTAGCCTCGCTTTCCGCAGCTCAGTCTGTAGAAAATTTAGGAAATAGTAAAAATATTTTTGCTAGAGATCTTTTAAAATCCTTAACCCATATTCTTAAATAAATTGATGATTTTTCAAAAAATAATAAGACGCTTGATTCTTTCAATATTATATTTATTGTCACCGTTTTTTTTTATTATTATAAAACTCTTAAAACCTTTAAAAATAATTAGAATTACTCCGCTGTATTCTAACAGATATGGTCATCTTGTAATAAATCCTGAACTTTACCTTCTTGAAAAAAGAGATAATTCTAAAGAAAATAAGAAATATTTTGATCTATTTTATTCGGTAAGACTAGGTATATGTAATCAAGAAATGTTAAATTTATGGAAAAAAAAAATAAGAATTTTTCCATATTATATTCTTGAACCAATTGATAATTTTTTAAAATTAAAAAAAAAAAATAATATTCACAAAGTAAGTTATTTTAATCAAAAGGTAAGAGACCTAAATGGCTACTTTGGAAAATATCCACCTTCAATACGCTTAAATCAAGAACAAATAAATGTATGTGAAAAAAAGTTAGCAGATTATGATATAGATGTTAAAAGAGATAAGTTTGTTTGTCTATTTAATAGAGATGACGCTTATTTAAATTCAACAAAAAAGAAAAAAAATTGGTATTACCTCTCACATCATAACTATAGGATCAACTCTTTTGAATTAGCAGCGAAAAGATTATCTTCAAGAGATATTAAAGTTTTTAGAATGGGAGTAGAGGTAGAGGAAAAATTTGATTTGAATGACAGAAACATTATTGATTATGCTAATTCAAAATTAAGAAGTGAATTAATGGATATTTATTTAGCATCAAATTGTTTTTTTGGAGTAAGTTGTGGTACTGGTTCAAGTCATGTTGCGATTCTTAATAGAAGACCAATAGTTGATTTAAACGCAAATTTGCACCACCTACTGACCTTTTTAGATAATTCAATTTTATTAAGTAAGGGTTATTTCTCAAATATTAAAAAAAGATTTTTGAGTTTAAGGGAAATTTTATTTTATAAAGAAGAACAAATTAGAAGAAGAGATCAACTAGATCAAAATAATATTGAGATGATTGATTGCTCACCTGAAGAAATAGCTGATGCAATTGATGAAATGAATTTTAGATTAGATGGAAATTGGAATGACACAGAAGAAATACTAAACCTACAAAAAAAATTTAAAGATCAAAATTGGAAAAATATCTATCAGTTTAAAGAAGAAAAACCATTATTTTATCATGGTGAAATAAGAGGTAGATATAGTTCCGCTTTTTTATTAAAAAATCAAAGTTGGTTAAATTAATTAAATAAATGATTATAGAAAAAAAATTAATTAAAAATTATACAAAAAATCTTATTAAATGTTTAGAAGAAGATAAGTTTAAAGAATTTGAGACTTTAAATTCACTGATTCTTGAAACTTGGAAAAAAAGTAAAAATATATTTATTTGTGGTAATGGAGGAAGTGCAGCCAATTCAAATCATATAGCCAACGACTTATTAATAGCAGCATCGAAAAATAGTAAAAAGAAAATAAAAGTTGAGTCTTTAGCTTCCAACTCGGCTGTAATGACATGCCTTTCTAATGATATTAGTTATGATAAAGTTTTTTCAGAGCAAATCAAAAGGAAAGGTTCGCACAGCGATCTTTTGATAGTTTTATCTGGGAGTGGTAATTCAAAAAATATTATTTACGCCATCCAAGAGGCAAAAAAATTAAAGATGAATGTCTTTGGAATTTTAGGATTTAATGGTGGAAAGTGTAAAAAAATTTTAAAAAATTACATAAATTATAAAATTAACAATATGCAAATCTCTGAAGATTTACAAATGATAATTATGAACATTTGTGTAAGCAACTTAATGAAAAAAAAACTTAGTTAAAAGAATATATTATGAAAAAAATATTTTGTTTTGACTTAGACAATACGATTTGTAATACAAGTGGCAATAAATATAAGCTCTCTTCTCCAAAAAAAAAAATTATACAATTAATAAATCAACTTTATGAAAATGGTCATTACATTAAAATTTATACTGCGAGGTATATGGGAAGAAGTAATGATAAAATTTCTTTAGCTAAAAAAAAAGGTAAAGCCTTTACTGAAATGCAGTTAAAAAAGTGGGAGTTGAAATACCATAAGTTGATTATGGGAAAGCCATCTTTCGATATATTGATAGATGATAAAGCTATCTTTTTCAAAAAAAACTGGCCTATATATCTTAAAAAAAAATTTAAAATTTATTAAATGGAAAAAGTATCTGTAATTGGAATGGGTTATGTGGGCACAGCAATGGCCACTTTAGTTGCTTCGACTAAAAAAGGAAAAAAATTTAAGTATCACGTCACTGGTATTGAAAAAGATAATGCTAAAGGAAAATTGATTTCTAATTTTCTGAATAAAGGAATTTTACCCTTTGATATTAATGATAAGACCTTTAAGAGAAAATTTACTTTTGCGGTTAAAAAACAAAAAAATCTAGTTTGTTCCAATTCTATGCGTGATATTTCTGACTCAAAAATAGTAATAGTAAGTATTAACTGTGATCTTAAAAAAAAATCTAATTCACAGGTGGATTTAAAAACTTTTTTGAAATCTATTAGATTGATATTAGAAAATATAAATAAAAAAGCAGTTTTGATTATTGAGTCAACCATTCCACCAGGCACTTGTGAATTAAAAGTTGTTCCATTGGTTAAAAAAATTTTTAAAAAAAGGAAAATAAAAACTAAAGATATTTTATTAGCTTATACATATGAAAGGGTGATGCCAGGTAATAATTATTTGGACTCAATAAAGAATTATTGGCGAGTAATGGCTGGATTAAATAAAAAATCATCAGCCAACTGTAAAAATTTTTTAAATCAAATTATTAATGTTAAAAAGTTTCCACTTACAGAACTAGAAAGTATAAGAGCATGTGAGCTAGGAAAAATTCTTGAAAACAGTTATAGAGCCACCAATATTGCCTTTATAGAGGAATGGTCACGATTTGCGGAAATGATGAGGGTAGATATTTATAAAGTTATAGAGGCTATAAAAATTCGCCCAACACACTCTAATTTAAGATATCCAGGATTTGGAGTGGGTGGGTATTGTTTAACAAAAGATCCATTGTTTGGAGAATATTCATCTAAAAAATTATGGAAATTTAACAATTTGTCATTTCCATTTTCAAAACAATCAATTGAAATAAATAACAAAATGCCAATGGTAACTTTTAATAAAATCAAAAAAGTTTTAAAGAACAAAATAAATAATAAAAAAATTTGTATTTTAGGAGTTAGTTATAAGGAAAATGTTGGAGATTTAAGATCCTCGCCGAGTTTAAATTTTATAAATAAATGTATTAGAGAGGGCGCGAAAATTTATTGGCATGATCCATTTGTAAATGATATTTCAATAAAAAAAGCTACAAAAATAAAAAGTTTAATAAAATTTAAAAATTTTGATGCTGTTGTTTTTGCTGTTAAGCACGATCAGTATAAAAAGATAAATTTTTTAAAAAAAAATGTGAAAAATTCGATAATTTTTGACTCGAATTATATTCTTTCAAGTTTACAACTTAATCAAATCGTTAAAAATAAAATTAAATTTAAATCAATAGGCAGATAAATGAAAAAAATTTTAATTACAGGGGGAGCAGGATTTATTGGTTTTCATTTATGCAAAAAATTTATCGATAAAGGTTTTCACGTAGATATAGCTGATAACTTTAAAAGAGGTATGGTGGATTTTGAATTTAAAAATTTGCTTAAATCAAAACACGTAAATATTGTAAAAACTGACTTACTAAATATTAATTTGAAAAAATGGAAAAAAAATTATAACAAAATCTTTCATCTAGCTGCAATAATAGGTGTTAAACATGTAAATAAAAATCCAAAAGATGTAGCTATTCATAATATTAAACTTTTAGACAATGTTTTAAATATTGCAAAGGAGCAAAAAAAATTGGACAAATTTGTATTTTTTTCTACAAGTGAAGTTTATTCTGGCACATTGAAATATCATGGGCTAAAAATACCAACACCAGAAAAAACAAATTTAACAGTAGATGATCTTCATAGAGAGAGAACATCTTACATGTTATCAAAGATATATGGAGAATATGTTTGCAATATATCAAAAAACTTACCTCACATTAATATAAGACCTCATAATTTTTATGGACCTAGGATGGGTTTCTCTCATGTCATACCTGAATTATTCTATAAAATGTACAAAACGAAAAATGGCATGATTCATATAAAATCTCCTAATCATAAAAGAACATTTTGTTATATAGAGGATGCAATAAATATGATTTATGAATTATCAATAATCAAAAAATCAAATAATAATACTTTTAACATTGGATCAAGTGAGAAAAGTTTAAGCATGTTTCATTTGGCTAAAATAATTTCAAGCCTCTTTAATAAAAAGATAGTTTTGCTAAGATCAGAAAATGAAATTGGATCACCTAAAAATAGACAACCAGATATATCAAAATTAAAAAATTTATTAAATTACAAACAGGCTTATAGTTTGCAAGATGGATTAAAAAAAACTTTTGATTGGTATTTAAAAAATATTTTCATAGGAAAAAATAAAACTTTTATATGATACCTTTGAGTGCACCAACCCTAAGTGGTTTAGAAATAAATTTGATTAAAAAAACAATTCGTAAAAATTGGATATCTACATATGGTGGTTTTAAGGACGATTTTGATAAAAATTTATCAAAATTAACTAAGTCAAAATTTGTTGTCTCAGTTTCTTCTGGCACAGCGGCTCTACACTTGGCTCTTCGAGTTTTAGGAGTAAAATCCGGAGATGAGGTTATAGTTCCTTCATTAACGTTTGTAGCCTCTGTAAATGTAATAAAATATTTAAATGCAGAACCGATTTTTATGGATGTAAATGAAAGCCAGAATTTAGATATTTCCAAAACAATTGATTTTTTAAAAAAAAATACAGCTTATAAAAATAAATTTTCCTACAATAAAAAAACAAAAAAAAGAATTAGGGTTCTTATAGTTGCTCATATGTGGGGAAACGCCGTAGATTTTAGTGAATTGTTGAAAATTTGTAGAAAAAAAAATATTTTAATAATTGAAGATGCGGCTGAGGCGTTAGGAACATTTTATAAGAGAGGGCTTAATAAGAACAAACATGTCGGAACAATTGGAGATATAGGCTGTTTATCATTTAATGGAAATAAAATTATAACCACAGGTTCAGGTGGTGCTTTGTTGACAAAAAAAAAAATATACAAAGATAGAATTTTATATTTAGCTGAACAAGCTAAAGATGACAACGTTAAATATATTCATGATGAAGTTGGATATAATTATAGGCTTTCAAATTTAAATGCAGCATTTGGTTGTGCTCAATTAAAAAATTTAAATAAGTTTCTGCTTCAACGGAAAAAGAACTTCGAATTTTATAAAAAAAACATAAATAAAATCCCAGGCTTAAATATACTTGAGCCAAGCCATTACTCAAAAAGCAATCATTGGATGAATATTTTACTCATAAACAAAAAAATCTTAAAAAAAACTCCCTATTATTTTCATAAGGAACTTTTAAAAGAAAAAATAGAAACCAGGTTAGTTTGGAGACCAAATCATTTACAAAAAATGTATAAAAAAAATGAATGTTTCAAAATGGAATTATCAAAAAAAATTTATGACTCATCCTTATGTATTCCATCAAGCTCTAATTTAAAAAAAACAGATTTAAAAAAAATTTGTAAAATGATTAAAAAAATTGCATTAAACTAAATATACATATAATAACTAAAAATGAATAAATCAAAAAAATTACTTGTTGTAGGTGCTGGCTCCATAGGAAAAAGACAAGTATCTAACTTTGAAAATTTTTTTTCAATAGATATTGCAGATATTAGAAAAGATAGATTATTAGAAGCCAAAAAAAATTATAAAATAAATAAATCATTTAGTGATTTTAGAAATGCATTTAAAACCGAAAAATATGATGCGGTAGCTATTACTGTACCTCCTCATCTTCACCTAACTGTAGCAAAATTGGCAGTCAAAAATAATTGTTCATTATTTATTGAAAAGCCTTTAGGAATGAATTCAAAGGGTTGGTTAAAGGTTTATAATGATTGTAAAAAAAAAAGATTAACGAATTATGTAGCCTACTGTCATCGTTTTATTCCTTATTTGATCAGAGTAAAAAAATTATTGAATGATAAGGTGGTTGGAAAAATATACTGTGCACATTTAAGATGGAGCTCTTATTTACCAGATTGGCATAAATATGAAGATTACAGAAATTTTTATATGTCTAAAAAATCTCAAGGAGGTGGATCACTCTTAGATGATAGTCATGGTATAGATTTAGTTAGATTTTTATTAGGTGAAGTAAGCACAATTAATTCAATTATAGCTAACAATTCTGAGCTAGAAATGACTAGTGATGACAGTTTTTTTGCCACTTTAAAAATGAAAAATAAGACCATTGTTCAAATGAGTTTTGATTTATTTTCTCGAACACCAAGAATTTATATTGAACTTACAGGGCAAAAAGGAACTATAATATGGGATAGAGTTAGTCATCAAATAAAAATTTTTGATAAAAAATCTAATAAATGGAAAATTGAAAAATACGATTTAAATAGTCTTATGTCAATGTATCCAAAACAAGCAAAATATTTTTATGATTGTTTAATTAAAAAGAAAAAAAATTTTAATAATATTTACGAAGCTTTAAAAACACAAAGAGTAATTGACTCAGGATTTAAATCAAGTTGTAGAGAAAAAGTTGTCAAAATTTAATAAAAAAATTCTAGGAGTTATACTTGCTAGAGGAAACTCAAAAGGGGTAAAAAATAAAAACTTACTCAAAATTAATAGCAAAACTTTAATTGAAATAGCTGCTGAAAACGCTAAAAAAAGCAAAAGACTAAACAAAATTATATTTTCTTCAGATAGTAAGAAATTAATAAGATTGGCAAAAAAAAGTATAGATGTACCATTTATAAGACCAAAAAAATTGGCTACAAATAAAAGTAGCACATATGATGTTTTAAAACATGCAGCAAAATGGTTGGAAAAGAATAAGAATTGGAGACCAGATATAATTGTGGCACTCCCCCCCACAACACCTTTTAGGAGTCATAAACATATAGATAAAACGATCGAATTATTAATAAAAAGTAAATCTGAGGCAGCAATTACAATTACAAAGCCATCATATCCCCCATATTGGATGTTTTCAAAAAAAGGTAAATATTATGAATTTTTATTTCCCAAGGGAAGAAAAATTCAAAGAAGACAAGATGCACCGGTAACATATCAGCCTGCCGGTATGGTGTATGCTTTAAAATATAAATTTCTTTTAAAAATGAGGGAAATTTTACCAAATAAAAAAACGATTGGATTATTTGTAAAGCAAGAAGAAGCAATAAATATTGATAGTAAACTTGATTATGAATTAGCTAAAGTAATAGCAAAAAAATTTAAGTAAAATATACTTGTTCTTTTTTATCAGGTATTCTCCAGTTTTTTCCGTAAATTTTTTTCAGAATTTTTTGAGATTTTTTTGGAATAAAATATTTTTTTGAATAAATTTTACCTGTTCTGAAAGGTTGAAAATCTCTTAAGTTATAAGAGAATTTTCTAATTTTATAATTATCATTAATTCTCTTTTTTTTAGGAATATCCACAGTTAAAGATAATCTAGATCTTTTCAGATTAAGCAGAGAAATATCGACTAAACCAAATTTATGAAATAGTTGTAGGGAGTTGAAGTTGTGGTGAAATCTCAATCTGAATTCATTTTCGAAAGATTTAAGAAATTTAAGATGTTTTTTTTGGTTAAATATTATACCAATATCCAAGTCTGATGCAGATCCAGCTATTGCATTTTGATTTCTAGCTGCACCTAAAAGACTTGCATCCCACAAAAAAAATTTTTGATTTTTCTTTTTAAAAATTTTTGATAATTTATTTAACAATAGAATTGCCCCAAGATGTCTAGATGGTAAAAACAAAAATGTAGTATTACTGAATCTATAAATAAATGTAATAAAAAATAATTCAAAATTACTGTAAAAGATAAAAAATTTATTAGCTCTTCTATTTTTATAAATTTCTTTTGGTAAAATTAATTCAAGTATTTTGCTTACAATTTTTTTCATATTAATAAGAACTATTTTTTTATATCTTTTAGGCTTATTTGATCGTCATAAAGAATTTTTTTATTTAATCTTTTACCTACTATTTTTTTCCAATTTATGGGCTCAAGACCAGTACCAGGTCTTTTAAAATCTAAGTCAGAAAATAAAATTTTTTTATTTTTGGAAAGTTCTTTTGAAGCAACAATACTTCTCCTGAATAAAAGCAAACTTTTTTTTTGCTCGACTCTAAAAATTTTTTTTGATCCTTTTATTTTATTTACATTTTTTGCATAATTACACAATTGACCCAATTCTTTTGGATCTGCTGAAATCGAGTGATCCCAACCTTTCATTTTTTTATTTAGTGTAAAATGTTTTTCGATTACTTTTGCACCTAGAGCTAGTGCTGTAATAGATGTTAATGTTCCAATAGTATGATCCGAGAAACCCACCGGACAGCTAAATATTTTTTTAAATTCTTTAATTCTTAACAAATTTAAATTCTCATTATTTGGAGGATATTCACTTACACAGTGTAGAATAATAAATTTAGCTTTATTTCTTTTTAATATAGAAATTGCCTTTTTAATTTCAATTTTACTTCCGAAGCCTGTAGATATAATTATTGGTATTTTTTTTTTTGCAATGTAATTTATCAATGGATAATTATTTAAATCCATAGATGCAATTTTAATTAATTTTATTTTTAAAGTATTAACTAAAAAATCAACTTCTAATTTTGAAAAAGGTGTTGCGGTAAACTCAATTTTTTGTTTTTTAGCAAAATTTTTTAAGGTTTTAAAAGTTTTTAAGCTTAAAGTATATTTATCAGACTGATACTTCAATTTTTTATTTTTTATAAAACTTTTTTTAGAAAAAAGACTCTTTGTTGAAAAAGTTTGAAATTTCACACAATCAGCACCACATTTCTTAGCATTAATAATAAGTTGTTTTGCTAATTTTACTGAGCCATTATGATTATTGCCGATTTCTGCAATTATGTAAGGACTAGAATTTCTTGCATTCAATACTTTTAAAAATTTCTTAATCACAATCTATTCCCACCAAAAATTATAATTCTTATTAAAAAATATCTTATTACCATTGAATATATTAAAATTTTTAATTTTTTTTTCTTTAATAAGTTTATTTATCTCGTTTTTATGAGATTTTTTTATATTTAGAATTTTTAATGCAATTTGTTTACTGTATTTGTTGGGAATTCTTGTGATTGATCTCTTTTTAACAAAGTATTTTACTCTTGATGTATTATCAAAATAACCTTTATACTTTGAGAGTATAATTGTCCAAAAATACCAATCAAATATTTTTATTTTATGATTAATTGGCATTTTAATTTTTTTTAAACATTCTGATCTGATTGATGTATTAGACATTCCGCAAAAATTGTAATCAGCAATATCTTTAGCTGTAACCATAGTTTTTACTTTAATTCTTTTGCTAAGATATTTTTTTATTATCTTTTTTCCATATATATCTAAATCGTTAATTACAACGTTATATTTTTGTAATAATTTTTCACAAATTTTTATCCTGTTTTGTGACATAAGATCATCTGCATCTTGAAAAATAATATACTTATAGTTTAATGTTTTTAATTTTTTAAACATTTTGAATCTAGATTTTATAATTGATGTATTTAGTTTGAAAATTTTAATATTTAAATTATTTTTTGGTAAACGAAAATTTTTTTTATTATTAAAAAAAATAACTAGATCAAAATTTTTAATAAACTGTTTTTCTAAAGATTTAATAAAAATATTTATTTTTTTTTCTATTCCTGGATAAAAAAAGGTTACCACACATAATCTGTTAATCATTATCTATCGTCGAACCTAAATAATTGTCTATTGTTTTTTTATAATTTGACCACTGTCCAACATCAAACCAATTTTCATCATTTATTGGGTAAATCTTTATTTTTTTTCTATTGGATTTTATTTTTTTTATCAGTTCGGTGACATCCATTTTTTTTCCTCTTGGAATAAATTTTAACATTTTCTTATTCATTATATAATAGCCTACATTGACAAATTGTTTTGTTGTAGGTTTCTCGTTAATTTTGATAAAATTTCCTTTTTTTGATATTTTACAAACTCCATAAGGTATCTGTATCTTTTTTTGAGCAACTACTATCGTAAGATCATTTTTATGATTTTCATGAAAGTCTAATACATTTTTCATATTATTTTGAAAAAAAATGTCACAAAAACTCACTATTATATTGTTAGAAAGATTTTTTTCATTAGCTAGTTTTAAAGATCCAATAGTGCCTAAAGGTTTTTTTTCTTTCAAAAAAATAATTCTTTTATCTTTGATCTCACTATCTACATATGATTTAATAATTGAATTTTTATAATTAACAGAAACGTATATTTCTTTTACATTTTCAGAATTGAAACTATTAATTATTAATTTGATTATCGGCACACCATTAACAGGAATCAAAGGTTTTGGTAAAATTGACGTAAAAGGCATTAATCTTTCGCCTCTGCCTCCTGCGATTATAAATATTGAGTTCTTTTTTGACGGAATCTTATTCTTAACTATATCTCTCCAGGTTATAACTTGAATTATTTTTTTATTTTTCGTTATTGGCAGGGTATCTATCTTATATTTTAAAAGAATTTTTTTTGCTTTATTTATAGAAAAATTTTTTTTTTCTAAAAATTTTGGATTTTTATTATAAAATTTTGTTATTTTTTGATTTAAGTTTGTATTTTTAATTATTAGTTTTCTTAAATCACCATCAGTCAAGGAACCTATTAATTTATTTTTTCTCTCAATATAAACACACCTTTGTCCAGATAGCTCAACTTTTTTGATAGCATCTTTTATAGAAAGGTTATTACTAATTATAAGTTTATTTAACATTGAAATATTGAGATATTAAAAAAATCATAACAGATAAATAAGCACTTTACAGTTGAAATTTCATAGTATATTGTTCAAATATTGAACAATATATGTATTTTTTTATAATTACTATAAAAATATTAACTTAAAAAATTCATCAAAAAATGAAAAAAATTGTCATATTTGGCTCAGGTTGTCATGCAAAAGTAGTTTTTTCTGAAATTATGAGATTAAAAAATTATAATTTCTTAGGCTTTGTGGACGACCTATCTGCTAAAGGAAAAAAAGTAATTCGCTTAGGGAATAAAAATTATTCGAACCTAGGAAAAATTAACGATCTTAGAAATAAGAAAAATATTTGTGGTGTTATAGGTGTTGGTTCAAGTATTTTAAGAAAAAAAATTTGTGACGAAATTAATTCGAAATTAAAAAATTTTAAATTCGAAAATATTATATCAAAAAATTCAATTGTAGACAAAAATGTTAAATTTGGTAAAGGGAATGTGATTATATCTAATTCAGTAATAAATACAGGTACTATTTTAGGAAATCATTGTCTAATCAATACCTCATCTTCTATTGATCATGACAACATTTTTGAAGATTTTGCAGGAACGGGTCCAGGAGTTGTAACTGGTGGAAAAGTCAAAGTTGGCAAAATGAGTTACATTGGTATTGGCTCTGTAATTAAAAATACAATTAATATTGGAAAGAATACTTTTATTGGAGGCTCTTCATTCGTAAACAAAAACTGTTCAAGCAATAGTTTATATTTTGGTGTGCCTGCAAAAAAGATTAAAAATTTATATTAATATTATGATCAAAAATCTTTTATCACTATTAACTTTTAAGCTGAAACTTGAAATAATTTTTTTATTTTTTTTGAATACAATTGTAGCATTTTTAGAAGTTGTTTCTATTGGATCAATTCCGATATTTTTAATGTACATGACCGATCCAAAAAATTTAATTGAAAAAATTCCATTTGATAATTTAAAGCTTTTTTTTTCGGAATTTCTTAATAATACAGATGTTTTAGGGAATTTAAAATTAGTATTATTATTAATTTTCTTAATATTTTTGATTAAGAATTTAATAATTTTGTTTAATTCTTTTTATCAAGCTTTTTTTAATAGAAGACTATCGACTAAACTTGCTTCAGGTTTATTTAATAAATTTTTGGGAGAAGATTATCTTTTTTTTATTAATAATAAACCGTCAGAACTTATAAAAAATATGGAGTCAACAGCAAGTTTAAGAAGCTTAATAAATATGACTTTGGTGAGTATAAAAGAAATTTTAACAATTCTTGGTTTATTGATAATTATTGGTTATTCTAATTATAAAATTTCATTATTAATGATCTTTTTAGCAATAATTATTCTTTTGTTTCACAAATTTAAAATAGCTAATTTGTTAACATATTATGGAAAAAAATCTTATGATTATACAGAAAATAGACTTGCTTTGATTAATGATTTTTTTGGATCAATAATTGATATTAAAGTTACTAATAAGGAAAAATTTTTTTCTAAATTATTCAAACATTATATTTGGTCATATGAAAGTGCAAGAATCGTAGATAAATTAGTAAGTGCAATGATTAGACCTTTTGTAGAAATTGCAAGTATTGTTATAATGATCCTAGTTATAATAATTTTCTCAATTGAAGGAAAAACATTCCTAGAAATAATTCCTCTTGTTGCACTGTTGTCATTATCTTTTATAAGAATATTGCCAAGCACCGTTGTTCTTTTAAATACATTAAGCAGAATAAAGTTTGAAAAAAATCAACTTGAATATCTGTTAAGAAATATCAATATTAAAAATATTGATTATGTAGATAAAACAAATCCAAAAAAGATTAATTTTAATAAAAAAATTGAAATTAAAGACCTTAGTTTTAGTTACTCGGATAAAAACATAATTAACATTAAAAATATTAATTTAACCATAAATAAGGGAGATATAATCGGTATAATTGGTAAGTCAGGAGCAGGTAAAACAACTCTTTTAAACAATATATCAAATCTACTTAAATTTGATAAAGGACAAATTATCATAGACGATATTAAGGTACTTCCAAAAGAAAATTTTGTAATTAATAATTTGAGTTACATAAAACAAGATATCTATTTATTAAGTGATACAATTAAAAAAAATATAATGTTTGGCGAACCAGAGAGTAATGAAGAAAAAATCAATTTACAAAATATTTTAATACAAGCAGGTTTAGAGAAATATAAAGATAAATTAGATTTAGTAATAGGTTACAAGGGCTCAAAAATTTCTGGAGGTGAAAATCAATTATTAGGCTTAGCTAGAGCTTTGTATAGAAAACCCAAAATATTATTTTTAGATGAACCAACAAGTAACTTAGACTACAAAACTCAAAAAGATTATCTAAATACAATAAAGGAATTAAATATCACTACATTGATCATTGCTCATAGAATTGAAGCACTCGATATTTGTAACAAAATATTATTAATGCAAGAGGGAAAAATTGTTGATCAAGGTGATTTGAATTATTTTAAGAAAAAGTACTCAAATTTTGAAACTTACATTAATTAATTAAAATTGAAAAAAGAAATTATAATTACTCTTAGAGAAATAAATTTAAAAAAAAGGAATACTAAACTTTTTGTAAATTTAACAAATATTTACAATAATGAAAAAAAACTATTTTATTTTAATAAAAGATGGTCCCAGTCTGACAAGCTATTAAAAGATTTTAATTATTTAGACAAAATTTATGAAATAAACCTTGTAAATTTATCAGGTAAACTAAATAAATATCATGGTAAAAATTTTCCCATAAGATTTTGGAGAATTATTATTGGGAAATGGCTTTATAGATTTATTTGCTGCTCATATGAACGGTATATGTCAATTTTAGATTTAAATCAAAATTATAGAAATTTATATTTTAAACTTTATCAATATGATTATAAAAACTTTATTCCATATGGAATAGAAGATTTTAATTATTTTGTTGGAACGCATGCTTGGAACAATTACATATATTCAGAAATAATAAGCTGGTTTAAATTAAAGCATATTGAAAAAATAAGAACTAATAATTTTTTGGATATTTCTGAATTTAAAGAGACATATCAAAGGCTTACAAAAAAGAAACACTCTTTAAAAGGTAAAGTTTATTCTCATGTACTTAATTTTTTAGGTACTTTTAATAAAAAAAAAGATTACTTCATTTTTGATACTTATCTCAAAAACCAGGATGAATTAAATTTGAATTATAAATTAAATAAGAATCCTACTATTTTCAAACCTCCAAAATTCGAAAATATTTTATCTGCAACCTCAAAATTCAGATTTATAAAAGATTTTAGAGAAAACGAAAAAGAAAAATTAAATCAAACTTTTGATAAATTTATTTCAAATTTAGTTTTTAAAAATCTACCTAAAAGTTATTTAGAATATTTTGAGGAAATAAATCTACTTATTAAAAAAATGAAGGTACCAAAAAATCCAAAAGTAATTTTTACAACGAGGGGCATTAATAGAAATACTTTAATGGACAATTATATTGCTTTAAAAACTTTAAGCAAATCAAAGCTTATAATAGGGCAGCACGGTGGTAATTATGGTCAACATAAGGGGCACTGGGTATCAAAACATGAATCTGAAATTTCTGATAATTTTTTATCTTGGAGTAGTAAAAGATCGCTTAAAAATATCCCTGTTGGTGTGATTAAGAATGTAGAGGACATAAATTATAAAAATACAAATAAAATGATTTTATTTGAGACAAGGAGTCGGCTTCTTTATTCTCATGATTTTAAAATAGATTATGGAGCAATTAACAGTGAAATTTATTTTGAAAAAACTTATAAATTTTTGTCACTAATAAAAGACAAAGAAATATCTAAGAATTTTTTTATCAAAAACAATTCAAAAAATTTTGGTTGGGACGAAAAAAAAATTTTTCAAACAAGATTTAAAAATTTGAATTTTGTAAACTCAAAATTAAAAACATCTGATTTTATGAAAAAAACTAAATTAATAATTTATTCATTTCCCTCTACTGGACATTTAGAATGTATGTCAACAAATATTCCAATGATGATGTTTTACTTTAACGATTATAAATTATTGAACAAAGAGACACAAATATACTTTCAAAAATTAAATGAAATTGGGGTTTTACATAAAAATCCCCAATCGCTTTACAAAAAGATGTTAGAAATTAAAGCTGATCCAGGTAAATGGTGGTATTCAAAAAAAGTACAAAAAGTTGTTAAAGAATATTCCTCTAAATTTTGTCGTAGGAATAAAAATTTAGTTGAAGAATTATTTAAGATTATTAAAAAAAATTAAATTTTAGTAAATAAAGAATCCATCTGATCCAAAATTTTTTTGTAATGAAATTTTTGTAAGTTTTTTTGTAAAATTTGATTATTCTTTAAAAACCTTCTTGTATTTTTTTTGTAAAAAATAATTTTTCTTGATAGCTGCTCATGATTTTTGATTTTGAATATATTAGGAACAATACTATTTTTAAGTATTTCACTAGGACCAGATTTACAATTAGATGATATTATTGGAAGACCGTGCAAAATACTCTCTATCAAAACATTTGGAAAACCTTCGTAAAGTGATGATAGTATAAATAAATCTGAAGATTCGTAAAATTTTGATACTTTTCTTTTTTCATTCAGAATTTCAACTTTCTTATGTAAATTCTTCTCATTTATATAATTACTTAAATATGTCTTTTCTGGTCCACTTCCTATTATCTTAAGTTTAGCTTTATAATTATCAGGTATTAATTCCACTGCTTTTATGATTGTTATTTGATCTTTTTGTTTAACAAGTCTTCCAATATTTAAAATATTAAAATATTTGGATTTTTTTTTTTTAAACTTTGTGACTTTTTTCGTTATAATTGGATTGTAGAAAGTAATTACTTTAGAATTTATAAATTTTGAGAGATCTTGACTTGAAATTTTAGAGTTTGTAACGACTCTATCAAATTTAATATAAGTTAGTTTTATTAAAAACTTTAAAATAACTTTCTTTATTTTATCATTAAAAGAAAAATAGTAATTTAATTCATTGATATGATTTCTTTCGTAAGCAATTATTTTGATTTTATTTCTTAAACCTAGTGTAAAAAAAAAAGCAAGAATGTTGGCAAAATTTTGATTTGAAATTAGAATAATTTTTTGAAAATTCTTTTTAATATTACTTTTTAAAATTTTCCTAAAATTAAAAAAAGAAAACATTGTTTTATAAGTTTTAATTTCATAAACTTTAATATTTTTATTTAGTGGTATTGTTTTTTTGTCTCTTCTAATACATATGAAATCTACTGAATATTTTTTGAAATCCAAATTATTCATAATGGATGAGAGTGATAAATCTGCGCCCCCAATTGAAGAGTAGGGGTGAAAAAATAAAAGTTTAATTTTTTGTTTCGTCATATTTTTCTATTGTTTTTTTTGCAACTGATAAAAGTGTAAATTTCTCAATTGATTTTAAAGTATTTGATCGATGTTTTTCGTATAATTGATTATCGTTGTAATAATTCATTATTGCAGCCGCCATTTCAGCAGGTTCATAATTTTGAACAATTATGCCATTTAAATCATTTTTAATTAGTTCGTTTCCACCCTTAGTATCAAATGTAATTACAGGAAGTTTTGAGGCTAGTGCTTCAATAATTGAAATCCCAAATGATTCTACTCTTGAAAGATTTATATAAATATGATTTTTTTTTAAAATTTTTATAAGCTCTGAATGAGGAAAAAATTCTTCATCTAAATTTTGAATATTTTCAAAAAAATTAAAATTCTGTTTATATTCTTCCATATATGGCAATTCTCCTATTTTTCTTGAATTAAATCCAATAATTGACCAATTAAAATTTATATTATTTTTTTTTAAATTTCTTGCTATTTCAGGAATTAAATCAAAACCCTTTTTACTTTCTGCGAATCTTGCAACTGTAACAAGATTTAATTTATTTGAAATATCATCTTTTAAATTTTGATATATTAAAAATTTTTCTTTTTCTACTGCATTGGGAATTAATACAATTTTTTTTTGATTAATTCCTAAGTTTAATAAGTCTTGAGTTATATTAAATGAAATTGAAAAAAAATAATCAATTTTATAAATATTTTCTAAAAAAATTTTATTATATCTTTGGTCGAGTCTGTAACCATAATTAATTTTTTTATCAATCTGAATATCTATACCTTGAAAAGTTACGGCTACTTTCTGATTAAAATTTTTTAAAATTTTTAGTATATATAGCATTTTAAAATTAAGAAGTTGGAAATGAAAAATATCATAATTTTTTTTTCTTAAAAAAATTAAGAAAAATGTTTTAAAAATAAAGGATAAATCAATTCTTAAATAAAGGTATAAGTAGAAAAGTAGACTTAAAAAAAACTTATTTATTACAATTATATTGTAAAGATTATTTTTAAGATTAGTCTTGTTAAGTAAATAAACATCAACTTGATGTCCAAGTTTAACTAATTTATTTGCCAAATTATGAGTTTGAACTTGTGCCCCGCCTGGCTGAGGGAAAAAAACTCCTGGTAATAAAGCGATTTTCATTTATTTAATATAAAATTGAATAATTTGTTTAAATTATGAGCTAGTGTAATAAAAATAACAAAGAAAAGACTTTGCTGGTTATGCAGTCTTATCCTTGCCTCCTCCAAGCTTCTTTCATAAAAACTTACTTTACTCGAGGTTCCTCCTGTATCAAACTTTGATAAAACCTCATTTTTTTTGGTACACAAGCCTACTAACTTATATTTAACAATCATTCTGTAAAATAAATCTCTATCTGACGAATATTTGAATTTTAAATTATATAACCCAATTTTTTTTTGAGCCTTTTTTTTAATAAAAAAACCACCTGAATGTGAAGGATAAATATTAAATTTCCATCTAATTTTTTTTGGCCAAAAACCATGCAAAATTCTATCTTTTTTGACTGTTCCAAATAAAAAATCAATATTTTCTTTTTCGAAATATTTTTTAATTATTTTAAAAGCATTTTTGTAATAAAAATCATCAGAATTCAAAATACCAATTATTTGACCACTTGATTTTCTAATACCTATATTCATTGCATCATAAATTCCTTTATCTTTTTTAGAATGCCAGTAAAAAATTTTATTAGATTTTTTTTTAATTATTTTGGTAGTCCTGTCTGAAGATCCTCCATCTATAACTATATATTCGATTTTATCTTTTGGATAATTTTGACTTAGAACGCTATCAATACATCGTTTAATAGTTTTTTCACTATTTAAACAAACAGTGATAATTGAAATTTTTGGATACTTATAGATATCCTTTTTAATCATTATTTTTTTTTGGTTTTTTATTTTTTTTGAAACCACCTAAATATTCTGGCAAACTTTTTTTAATGTACCAGGAATAATTTAAATATTTGAAAAAATACCATGGTTTATTAATACCATTATCAAATGTATATCTTTTTTGCTGAGGATTAAGGTTCATCGCGTGAGCAAATTCAGTAGGATTAGTCTCTATATCAAAGTATCCATGGCAACAAGACAGTAATAAAGTCTCGTATAATACATCTCTACCAAGTTTATATCTATGAAGATTTCTAGGATAGTTTTTCCAGACATCTAAATTTGTTTTTCCTCTTTGAGAATTTTCAAAAAAAATAATCTTTTTACCAAAATATTTTATCAGCGCAGTAAAGTTATTAAGATCTTCCGTCACTAAGAAAATTTTTTCATAATTTTCTTTTTCTAGAATTTCATTTATAATATTAATCATTTGATTAATTGTAATTGGATATTCAGTTATTTTGTAGCCTGTGCCTCTATGATGTACACCTAATATCTTTTTATCTTTGAAAACTTTTCTTTTTAAGTATTCAAAAGTTTTTAATTTACTTTTTTTTATTTTTATCTGATTTTTGAGAATTTTTAGGAGAATTTCAGATGATGTTATCTTATTTTTAAACTCTTCGTCTCTATAAAATCTGTTATCTGTCATGATTACATTCTTGCTCTTATAAACTTCCTCCAATGAATAATTTGATACTTTTTCAAAATAATATTCCCATGAATTATGAGTGCCAAATATCTTTTTTTTTTCGTTATAAACAGTTGGATAATTTTGCATATCAACCACAGGTATGAAACCCATTCTATTAGCAATTTGTAAGTGATTTATTACATATGCTAGGTTAGAAAAAATTCCTGTCCCAGGATATCTTCTAATCACATAAAAAACCTTATCTGGATTTAAATTTCCACCAATTACGTCCAAAATTTTTCTTTTTTTTATATTATCGTTTACAGGAACTATGGGGCTATATTCATTTTTGTAGATAAGTTTTCTTAAATAACTTTTTGAAAATATTTTTTTAAAATAATTTTTCATTTGAATTTTTTAATTTGCATATATGGCAATTATTTAGCATAAATAAAATATTATTTATTGTAATTTATTATTTTAAATATATAAGATTTTACAAACTTTTTACTATCTATGTATTGGCCATTACAAGAAAATTTTTTGGATAATAATGTAATTAATAAACTTTGTAATTTTATAAAAACAAATAAAAGATTCACCCAATTTAAAAAAGTAAAACAATTTGAAAAAAATTTTTCGAGATGGAATAATTCAAAATACTCGATATATGTTAACTCTGGGAGTTCAGCTAACTTAATAATTGTTCAGTCAGCTAAAGAATATTACAATTGGAAGGATAATGATGAAGTTATAGTACCAGCAGTTACTTGGCCTACAACTATAACACCTGTTATTCAATCAGGACTAAAACCAGTATTTGTTGATGTAAATCTAAATGATTTTTCATTTGATTATAATCAATTAAAAAAAAGAATTACAAAAAAAACTAAAGCAATATTTGTTGCTCATTTAATTGGTTTCCCCTCAAATATAAAAGAGATTAGAAAGATCATTGGAAAAAGAAATATTAAAATTTTAGAAGACTGTTGCGAGTCTCAAGGTGCAAAAATTAGTAAGAAAAATATTGGCAATTTTGGACTTGCTGGAAGTTTTAGTTTTTATTGGGGACATCATATGAGTACAATTGAAGGTGGGATGATTACAACAAATGATAAGAAATTTTATAATTTATGCCTCTTGAAAAGATCACACGGTTTAGCAAGAGAATTGCCCTCAAAGGATCAAGCTTTTTATAAGAAAAAGTTTAAAAAAAGAAATTTTAAATTTTTGTTTGTATCTGATGGATTTAATTTAAGGTCTACAGAAATAAATGCATTTATTGGTTTGATGATGTTAAAAAAAATTAATAAATGGATAAAAATTAGAAATAGTAATTATTATAATTTTGTAAGAATTTTAGAAAAGTATAAAAAAAATTTTATCATTACAAAAAAAAATAATATTTCATCATTTGTTCTTCCATTTTTAATGTATAATAGAAATCAAAAAAAAAAATTAGAAAAAAGATTAAATTCAAATGGAATTGAAACTAGACCTTTCATTGCAGGAAATTTGTTGAGTCAACCTTTCCTTAAATCCAAATTCTCAAATAAAAATAAAATTAATTCTAATTTTATTGATAATAATTGTTTTTACATTGGTAATAATCAGTTTGTAAACAAATCACGTCTAAAAAAATTAGAAAAAATTCTTGATAAATTCTTTCTGTAAAAATTATACAAGTATATTTTTATACCACTCTATAGTTTTTTTTAGCCCGTCATTTAAATTTGTAAATTTGATCTTACCAAATTCTTTCTCGTAATTTTTTATACTTATCTTTGCAAAAGCTGGGGCCCCATCTTTGTATTTTTTATTTTTCCTTGATAAGAATTTTGCAGAAGTTAGTTTCGATATTTTTTTTCCTAGATCTAAAATAGTTATTTTATTTTTTCCACCAATATTATAAACATTTCTTTTACCTCCTAATAAAATGTTAAGTAACATTCTAATAACATCTGTTATATAAATATATGATCTTATATTACTCTGGCCTTTAGATATTTCTAATTTTTTTTCTTTTAAAGCTCTTTTAATAAATTGACTTAAAACTCTCTCGTCATTTATTTTAAAGCCTGGACCATACGCTAAACACAATCTAGCAGATACAGCATTAATTCTCTCTTTTCTAAATTCATTTACAATTGTCTCGCCACAACGTTTAGACTCTATATAACAGGCTCTAATATGCTCCGGTGTTGTGACTCCTGAAAAATTTTCACTGATTATTTTATCTTTAATACCACTATAAATTTCACTCGAGCTAATAAATAGAAATTTTCCTTTAGGTTTTAAAAGTTTAATTAATTTATATGTTACGAAGGTATTTAAATTAATTGTTTCATGAGAATTTTTAATAAATTCCGAGGGTTGAGCATAAGTTGCTGCATGTATTATACAATCATATTTCTCGAAATTTTTAAAATTTTCTTTGGAAAGATTGACTCTTTTAATAGCAAAAAATTTATTTTTATTAAGAAATTTTAAATACCCAGGCAGTGACGATTTGTGTAGAAGAGTAATTTTTTTTGGTTTTGATTTAGATTTAAGAAGATTTATAAAAAAACCAATAAAATAATGGCCTAAAAGGCCTGTTGACCCTGTGATTAGTATTTTTTTATTTTTAAAAAAGTTAAATTTTTTGGAGTCAGAAATTTCGCTGCAGTCGTTTATTATCAAGTTAAAAATATTATTGGTCATTTTTTTATTATATTTTTAATTTTTTGAGATAAGTATTTTACTGAAAAACCTAATTTGTTATCATGCTCGTACTTTAAACCATAATTAGTAAGAAATTTTTTGGGCACACTAATATTTGAAATTTTACAATTTTTATGAATTATTTTTATAATTTCACTTGAAACGCTTCCAGTATAAAATGGTTCGATGATTATTACATTTTTTGAAATCAAACTGATTCTTTTAAGCAATTTGTAATCTAAAGGTCTAATTGTTGTAAAATATGCTAAGTTAGTTTTATATTTCTTAAAAACTGGCATTACAAAATTTAAGGTTGGTCCAAATGCTAAAATTGTTAATGGAGAATTTTGATTTAAAAAATGTCCTTTACCGTACCTAACGTTAAATTCATAATTATTTTCATAATCGGATAATCTGAAATAAGTTGGATTATTTTTTTTATAACCATATTTAAATAATTTATCAAATTCCTTGCTAGTGCCAGGTATAACAATATCCATATCAGGTATATTATGTATTAAATTAACATCTTCAGGGCAGTGATGAGTGCAGCCAAGAGCAGCATAGTCATATGAGGATCCAATACTTACGAAATTACCTTTTAGTTTATTATAACCAAAGTCAATTTTTAATTGTTCAAAAGCTCTGTTTACTATGAATGGAGCTATAGTATGGACGATAGGATTAAACCCTACATTAGATAAGCCTGCCGCCATACTTATCATTGATTGTTCAAGGATACCAATATTGTAAAATCTTTTTGGATACTTTTTAAACAAATCTCTAAAAGAGTAAACTCCAATATCTCCGAGAAGCATAATAGTTTTTTTATCTTTAGAAAAAATTTCTTTAATTGTTGCAGTAAACTGTTTTCTCATATTTTTTATTGTAATAGTTTTTCAATCTCACTTAAGGTGTTTCTATCAATTTTCTTATGATGCCACTCAGGATTGTTTTCCATGAAAGGCACTCCTTTCCCTTTAATCGTGTTTGCTATAATTGCTAAAGGTTTTTTTTTTTGTTTCTTTATCGTTCGAAAAAGTAATTTTTCGTTATGACCAGCTATAGTATATGCACTCCATCCAAAAGAGATAAATTTTTTTTCTAAATCGTCAACTATCAAGGCTCTGTCAGTAGACTTGTTATGGTCGACTATACATATTAAGTTATCTAACTTATGATGATTAGCTAACAAACATGTTTCCCAAATAGATCCTTCATTGCATTCTCCATCTCCAATTAATACGAAAACCTTACCTTTTTCTTTTTTAACTTTTTTGCCTAAGGCCATTCCACATGCAAAAGGAAAACCATGACCAAGAGATCCTGTAGAACTTTCAACACCTCTAATTTTGTTTTTGTCAGGATGTCCCCCAAAATTACTTGAGAAAGAACAAAAATTATTAATTTTGTTAATAATTTTATATTTTTCAAGAATGACATATAATGCCAAAGATCCGTGACCTTTACTTAAAACAAACTTATTAAATTTACTCTTAGTAATAAATTTTTTATATAGGGCATCCAACAAGTCAAGTATTGATAAAGCACTGGGGACATGTCCTTCTTTACCTTTAAACGCTAATTGAATGATTTTAAGTATTAATTTTTTCACTGCTTTAATGTTAGTCTATAACAACAATATTTTCCTTTTAGTTTTATTTTTAATAATTAACAAGCTTTAAAAATGTTTTATAAAAAAGTTCTAAATTATTTTTCCCTAGTCTATGAATTTGACTTTTTGCGATAAGAGCCTTCTTTTTTGCATTATCATAATTATTAATTACGTATAATATTTTTTTTTCTAAATTTTCTCTATCATTAATTGGAATTATATACCCCCCTCTGCCATTTAAAAGTATGTCTCTTGCTCCGCTAACATCTGAAGATATACACGGAATGCCGTAATTCACTGCATCAATTAAAACATTAGGTAAACCCTCATAAAAAGAATTTAAAACAAAAAGATCTGATTTTAAATATTCATTTTCTAAATTATCTTGCCAATTTATAATTCTTATATTGGAAACTTTTTTTACTTTTTTTTGTAATTTTTCTTTAAGATTACCGTTTCCAACTATTGTTAAATGGATATTTAAATTTTTTTCAATTAGGTTAATGCAAGAATTAACAAGAGGAAATAAGTTTTTTTGATAAGTAATTCTACCTACGTAAAGAATATTAAATTTTTTCTTTTTTGTCTTTTTTAATTTTTTATTTTTAAATTTTTTTTCTAGATAGGGGTTTAGAATAAGGCTAATTTTTTCTTTTTTAAAAACAATTGATTGTAAAGATTTTTCAGATTTTTTTGAAATTGCAATTATTTTATCTGCAAAATTATAAAAAACACATTTAAGAAACAGAACAATAAAAGCTAGAATTTTATTATCTGCATATTTTGTTGCCCCAAGTGGTTCTTCAGAGTTTCTAATGACTATCTTTTTTTTAAAAAATATAGCCACCAAGATAGCTGGTATATGGCTTTGCATAGAAAAAATTATAGTATTTTTTTTAGAATTTTTACATTCGTTGATAAGACTTAACATTGATGACAAGGCTAAATTCCATCTAATTGGAAAAATAGAAAACTTTTTTTGAGGATTACAATTAATTATTTTAAGAAATTCGTTTTGATTAAAGTATTTTTTTTTTGCATTAAAAGAAAATAAGATTACTTTTATTTTTTTTTTGATCAAAAAGTTTGTTAAATTTATTAAATTTTTTGTTGCGCCTCCTTTTTCGAAGGATGGATAATATAAATAAATTTTTTCTAACATAATCTATTTTCTGATGAATACGATATTAGAATAATTAAAATAGTTATTTTCTGGTTTTTCAGGATTTATCTTAACCAATTTGTCTCCATAAGGAAAAATCCTGAAAGCCTGATAATTTTGTAAAATTTTTGAAAAAGAATATAAATTTTTATTTTTAAATAAATGATGCCAATTATACTCAAGTTGAATATATTTTGGTTTAAACTTTTTAATAATTTTTTTCGAGCCCATCAGTACCTCGAATTCATAACCTTCTGTATCAATTTTGATTAAATCGATTTTTTTATTTATGAGTGATTTATTTTTTTTAACGAAATCGTCTAATGAAGAAATTTTACACTTGATACTTTTTTTTGAATTTTTTAAATAATCTATTTTTCTAAGTTCAGAGTCGAAATTGGCCCATTCTAAGTTTTTGTGATCGAAAAATAGTTTTTTACTCTCATTTTTATCTCCAAGCCCAATGTTATAAGCAAAAAATCTCTTGTTATATTTTTTTGTTAGAGACTTAAGAACATTAAATGACTTTGGCATAGGTTCAAAAGCTACAACTTTTGAATTAGATCTATCTAAAATATATCTTGAATACTCACCTCTATTAGCTCCAATATCAATACATAGTTGTGGATTATCTTTACAAACTTTATTTAAAAACATTTTCTCACCTTTGGAGTACATCAACCTTCTATGGTTGTTATATCCAATAAATCTAATGAATAATTTCAACATAATAGTATTAAAAGGTAATAAAATTTCTCTGGTGAAGAAAAAGTCTAAAAAAACTAAAATAATTCTTTTCATTTGTTTAATCTATATTTAAGAGTGAAATATAGTAAGTTATCAAAAAATGAAAGTCTACTTTTGGTGTCCATTTATAAATCCTGTTGCAACAGTAACTGCTGTATTAAATTCAATTATTTCTTTAAATAAGTTTTCAAAAAATAAGCGTGATTATAAGATTATTAATGTGTTTAAAGAATGGTCTATGTATGGTGATGAGTTAAAAAAAAATCAAATAGACTCAATTGATTTAGGAACCTCCCTTAATATTCAATTTTTACCAAAACATGGCTATATAAGGAGCAGAATTACTTACATAATAACCTATTTATTTTCAATATTCTTGCTTCATAGATTAATAAAGAGAGAAAAACCAAATTTTTTCATCATTCATCTAATATCATCAATCCCTTTATCTTTACTTTTATTTTTTAACTATAATACAAAATTTATTTTAAGAATTTCAGGTTATCCTAAAATGAACTTTTTTAGAAAATTATTATGGAAATTTTGTAATAATAAACTGGATAAAATTTTTTGCCCTACACAATTAACAAAAGATTTTTTAATAAAAAATAAAATTTTTGCTCCAGAAAAAATTTTTTTGGTAAAAGATCCTATTATAAACTTAAATCAAATTAATAAAAATAAGAAGCGTTCGTTTGAGCCTAAAGACAATTGGTTAAAAGATATGAAATATATCATATCAATAGGCCGATTAACAATTCAAAAAGATTATTCTTTTTTATTAAATGAATTTTCAAAATTAAAATCAAATTATCCCAAATTAAATCTTATAATAATAGGCGAAGGAGAAGAAAAAGATAAATTGAAAAAGATAATTGATAAAAATAATTTGCATAATCGAGTTTTTTTATTAGGAAAAAAAAAAAATATTTACCCCTATTTATTAAATTCGTTATTTTTTATCCTTACATCAAAATGGGAAGACCCAGGTTTTGTTATCATTGAATCAATGTTTTCAAGAAAATTAGTTTTATCAAGTAATTGTGAGAGTGGACCAACTGAAATCATAAAAAACGATGAAAATGGTTTTGTATTTGAAAAAAATAATTCAAAGGATTTTAAAAAAAAATTTTCTGATATTTACGATATATCTGTAAATTCACATGATAAAGAAAAAAGAATAATTTTAAATGGTATTAAAACATCAAGATGTTACACTTTATTTAATCATTTTAAAGATATTTCTCCACATTTAATTAAATGAAAATAGCTGTATTATTAGAAACAAATTTTTCGGGAGGTGGTTCTTTTACTCATTCTGTAAATGTTTGTCTAGATTTAAAAAAGACTCTAAAAAAAGAAGATACACTTATAGTATATACTCAATTTAAAAATAATTATGAAATTTTAAAGAAATTAAAGATTCCTGTTCAACTTTTTTCTCATTCATTACTTGATAAAATTTTATTAAAATTATCATTAAATAAGTTTTTTAGATGTTTTTCATCATTCTTTAATTTGTTATTATCTGTTGAAAAAGAAATATTTTTTAAAAAATTTGACCTTGTTTTTTTTCCTGTCCTTTCAAATACTTCGCTCTGTCTAAAAAAGATAAATTTTATTTCGACTCTTTTAGATCTAGAACATTTTAAACATTCTCAATTTCCAGAAATCACATTTGAGGAATACAAATATAGAGAAAAACTATATTTTTACTCTCTTAAAAAATCACTTTTAGTAATTACTAGCTCTGAAAGCATTAAAAAAAATTTATGCAAGCACTATCAAATAAGAAAAGATAAAGTTTTTGTTATTCCTTACACACCCAGTATACTTTTTAAGAGAGAAAAACTGAGTAAAAATTTTTTAAAAAAATATGAAAAAATCTCAAATTATTTATTTTACCCCGCTCAAATATGGGGGCATAAAAATCATATTGTTATTCTTAAGGCTAGTAAGATATTAAGAAAAAAAAAAATATTTCCTAAATTCATTTTTTCAGGGAGAGACAGGGGTTTTAAGCGTTACTTACAGGAATATATTAAAAAGAATAATCTTAAAAATATTTATTTCACAGGTTTTTTAACTTCTGGAGAAATGCATTATATGTATAAAAAATGTAAGGCAGTTATTTTTCCAACTTTATGGGGCCCGAATGCAATACCACCATTAGAAACTTGGTCATATAAAAAACCACTAATTTACAATAATAGATTTGAAGATGATGTGACTTTAGGAACTGCGATCGTTGGAGATGTAAGGAGTCCAAAATTTATTGCTAGTTCAATTGAAAAAGTTTTAAGAAACCAATATAATAAAAATTTTATAATTAAAGGATACAATAAACTTCAACTAGTCGAAAAAGTTAGTAAAAAAAGTTACAAAAACTTATATAAAAAAATAGCCTTATTAAAATGAAAAAAAAAAAAAATTTTAGGACTTATTCCAGTCAGATTAAATTCATCCAGATTAAATCAAAAATCTTTGTTATTAATAAAAAAAATCCCGCTAATAATTCACACTTACAGAAGAGCTAAACTTTCAAAAAAATTGGATGATGTAATCATATGTTGTGATGATAAAAAAATTCTTAAGGTAGCTAAAAAATTTAATGCTAAAGCAATCATTACATCAAAAAAACACAAAAATGGAACAGAGAGAATTTATGAAGCTTATAAAAAAATTAAAAAAGATTATGATTATATAATTGATATTCAGGGTGACGAACCATTAATAAATCCTCAACAGATTGATAAGGTAATTAAGTTTCATTTAAAAAATAAAGATAGTGATATTATTTTGCCATCAATGAGCTTAAAAAATATATCAAGTTACAATATAGTTAAAGTTGTTGCAGATAAACAGGGTAGAGTTTTATATCTTTCAAGAAGCAAAATCCCTCACAATTTTAAAAAGAATGGGGATTATTATCTTAAACATCTTTCGATAATTTATTTTAAACCAGAGGCACTTAAAAAATTTTCGATGGAAAATGTTTCAAGACTAGAAAAAATTGAGGGGGTTGAATTATTAAGGGCTATTGAAATTGGATTAAAAGTTTACACCACAATAATAAAAGGGAATAGTTTTTCAGTAGATATTAAAGAGGATTTTTTAAAGGCTAAAAGATTTATGGAAAAAGATAAATTGTTTAAGATGTATGAAAAAAAATAATAATGAAAGATTTTCAGAAATATTAAAAAATTATAATTTTAATATTAAAAATTACCAAAATTTATATCAAAGTAATCACTGGCTCTATAATAATAAAAGAAAAAAAAAATTATTTTCTCTCAATGCTCTAAAAAACTTTCGCAGAAATGGTCTTTCAGAAGGTATGGATGATACATATTATTCTAAAAAAAAAGGTTTTGAGCTTTACGATAAAATAATTAAAGACTGTGGTGAAAAATTTGTACATTCTTTGCTCCTTAAAAAAAATATCGGAAATCCAAAAAAATATTATATCAAAAAAAGTTTTTTTTTTACAGCTCACGAACTTTTTCACATAAAGTTTATTTTTGATTTAAGAAAGAAATTAAAGTTAAAAAAAAAAAATATAATTTGCGAGATAGGCCCAGGCTATGGGTCAATGATAGGAAAAATACTTAAATTATATAATTCCAAAATAATTCTAATCGATTTACCTGAGGCTAATTTTATAAGTCATTATTATTTAAAATTACAATTTCCAAAAAAAAAATTTTTTACAAGTAAAGATATAAGAAATGGATCCATCTCCAAAAAAAATATTAAAGAGAATGATATAATTATTATTTGCCCCTGGGAGCCATTACCAAATATTAAAATTGATTTATTCATAAATTCCCGATCAATGATGGAAATGACTTATGAAACAATATCAATGTATTTTAAAATTATTCATAATTTAACCAAAGTTGGAGGATATTTTTTATGTATAAATAGATACTATAAAGATACGGTAGGTTATCCCATAGAAATGAACAGTTACCCTTATGATAAATTCTGGAAAGTTTTAATTTCTAAAACTTCATGGATGCAAGATCACATACACTTTTTGTTAACACAGCGAGTCAAAAGTGAATCTTTAGAAATTTTAGAGGAACTTAAAAACATTAAGAATAAATCCAATATTATACGTAAAAGTGATCCCTTTTTTTTTAGAAGAAATATTCCACCTTTTATTTATAGATTTTACAAAAAGACTAAATTTTTCTTTCTCTCTAGATAAAATTAATGAAAAAAAAATTACTTATAATACATAATAAAAGAAATACTCAAATAAAAGAACAACTCTATTATATAAACATCGGGAGCGGGTTTGTTGAAAATTTAAATGCAAAGAAAATCTCTTTGAAAAAATTTAGGGATAGTTTTTACATTAGAAATAAGAATTTATTAATTAACAAATTAGCTTCAAAAGTTTCAGAAGCACAAAAATTTTTTCCTAATATTTTTGAACTAGAAATATTTAATTTAAGAAACGATAAAAACTTAGATATTGATTTGATTTTAAATATTCTAATTATTGGGGATATTATCAAAAAATATAAATTTACAGAGATTGAAATATTAACAGATAATTTTAATGTAAAAGAAATTTTTGAAAAGTCTTTTAAGAAAGTTAAAATTAATTATAACAAAGAAAAAAATCCAAAAAAAAATTTGATTTTATTAAAAGTTATAAAATTTTATTTAAAAACTTTAATAATACTTTGTTATATAAAATGTTTTTCTTTCATAAATTCCAAAAAATCATTGAAATCCGACGACGCGTGTTTATCTCTTCGTCCAATTTTTTATAAAAAAGATAAAGAAAATTTTTTTAATGATGAAAAAAAAAATAAAATTAAATTTTTTGTTTTCTGATGAAACACATCTAAATCATAGTACCGCTGATATATTTAAAATTGTCAATAAAAAAACAGCTAATGATATAATACATGTTGAAGAATTTATTTCTTTTGTTTCACTCTTTAAATCTCTATTGAAGTCAATATTATGGTGTTTTAAATCACTTAAATTAGATTTGAACTTAAAATTGAAAAATTTTGATGCTTCAATATTTTATAAAGATTATTTTCTCTCAAGTTTAGTAAACAGATGTAAATTAAATATCTATGAGGAAGCTTTTATTAAATTTTTGAAAAAAAAAAAAATTAAGAGATTTCATTTGTATATGTTTGAATATAATTTTGGATTTTTTTTAATTAATTTGATTAGAAAAAAATTAAAAAAAACAAAAATTATAGGATATCAACATGGTATATTTTCTGATCAACTTCTTTGGCTTGATGTTTTATTGAAAAATAAAAATTCTAAAAATTTTTTACCTGATCAAATTAATGCATTTAATAATATTTCTCTTAAAGATTATAAGTCAAAAATTAAAATTAAAAAGATTAAATTTTTTTTAATAAAAAAAAATAATTCACAAATTTCACACCAATTCAAAAAAATTAAAAATAATGGACATTTTAATAAGATACTCGTTTTACCTGGCACTCATGATGCTAATCAAATATATCAGGCAATTCAGGGAGAATTATTGAACAAAAAAAATAAAAATATATTTTTCATTAAATTTCATCCAAAAAAACAAATTAAATTTAACAGCACTAATAACTTAAAAAAAATATTATCAATAAAGAATAAAAAGTTTTCAAATTTGTTAATTTCTCCAACCTCAACTCTTGTCTATGACTTTCTTAGGTTAAAAAAGAAATTCATGGTATTCACTTTAGACTCGAGACAAAATTTAATTTCTTCAAAACTTAAAAATAAAATAAAATCATATAACTTTTGAATATTAAAATGAAAAAAAAAAAAATTGATTATATTCGATTTAGACGGAGTTTTAATAGATTCTGTTACAAATATGGAATTAGCTTTGAAAAAAACATCTTTAGCTCTGAATGTCGATCTTAGATTTAATTTATACAAAAAATTCCTAGGGTTACCTTTTGAGAAGATAATGAAGAAAATGGGAATTAATAAAAACATACCAAAAATAAAAAAAACTTATTCCTTTTTCTCAAAAAGAAATATTTCCAAAATAAAGATAAAAAAAAACCATTTATCTCAATTAAAAACGTTAAGAAAAAATTATGATTTTGCAGTTTTTACCTCTAAAGACAGAATTAGGACAAATATGATTTTAAAAAAATATAAATTTTTCAAATATATTATAAGTTCTGATGATGTTAAAAAAGGTAAACCAGACAAAGAGGGAATTAACAAAATTTTAAAAACTCTTAAAGTACAAAAAAATGACTGTTTATATGTAGGAGATAGTTTTTACGATTACAAAGCAGCTAAAAATTCTAAGGTTGCATATCTACATGCTAAGTGGGGTTATGAAAAAAATTTGAGTAAAAAATATAGTATAAAAGAAATTTCAAATTTAGGTTCGATAAAAAAATTCTTATGAAAAATTTGATATCAGTAATAATGCCATACTATAAAAAAAAAGAATTTGTAGAGACTGCAATCAATTCTGTTTTGGAACAATCAAATCAAAATTTTGAAATTATTATAATTTATGATGATGAAAATTTAAAAGATTTAAAATATATTAACGAAATTCGAAAATTTGACCACAGAATTAGATTGATCAAAAATGATGTGAATATGGGAGCTGGCTTGTCTAGGAATAGAGGAATGTTTCATTCAAATGGTGATTATATAGCATTTCTTGATTGTGATGACTATTGGCATAAAAACAAATTATCAAAACAATTAAATTTTATGACTGAAAAAAATTGTCTTTTCTCATTTACTTCCTACGATATTGTTACTTATCAAAGTAAAATAATAAGATCTAATAAAGCACCAGCGGTCATTACATTTAATGATTTACTTAAAGATTGTAAAATAGGTTTATCAACTGTTATGTTAAAAAAAGAATTGATAAATAATGATTGTAAGTTCCCCAAATTAAAAACAAAAGAGGATTACACTTTATGGTTAAAAATTTCAAAAAAAACTGATTTATATGGATTAGATGAACCGTTAACGAAATGGAGAAAAGTTAAAAATTCTCTTTCTTCAGATACATTTCAAAAAATTTTTGATGGATACCGCGTTTATAATAAATATTTAAATCTAGGTTTATTTAAATCTTTTTACTATTTAATGATTCTCTCAATTAATTATCTCAAAAAAAACTAACAAAAATGAAATTACTTATTTATACAATTTTTTTATTAAGTTTTTCAGCCTTTTTGATTTTTTTTTGTAGAAAAAATATAATTTTAATGAATTCAAATGGTAACAAGCATCAAGAATTTGTAGGTAGTTTTCAAACTCCCTTAATTGGTGGAATAATAGTTTATTTTTCGATACTTTTTTTTAATTTTTATGAATTGAATTTATTTTTTATTTTTATAACATTAATTTTTTTAATAGGTCTTTTTTCAGACTTAAAAAAACTCAATTCTCCAAATATCAGAATATTAATTCAAATTATTTTGACATTACTTTGTGTATATTTATTAAAAATAGATTTAAGTGTAACAAGGATAAACCTTATAGATTTTTTATTAAAAAATTATATTTTTGCATTAGTTTTTACATCTTTTTGTATTTTAATTATAATGAATGGTACAAATTTTATTGATGGTATAAATTCTCTTGCTATAGGATATTATTTGTTAATATGCAGTGCCCTTTTATATCTTAAAAATAATGGTCTAAATATTTCATTCTATTTTCCATTATATTTTATGATTACATGCTTGGTGTGTATTTTTATCTTGAATCTATTTAATAAATTATTTTTAGGAGATGCGGGCGCTTATTTATTGGGTTTTATTTTTAGTATTGAGTTAATTAATTTATATCTTCAAAACCTAAATATTTCACCTTTTTTTATCATTTTGTTACTTTGGTATCCAGCATTTGAAAATTTATTTTCGATTTTAAGAAAAATCAATTTTAACAAATCTCCAGTTTTTCCTGACACAAATCATCTTCATCAGTTAATTTTTTCTTTTTTCAAAAATAAGAAACTTTCTCAATTAAAGTCAAATAATCTTGCAGGTATTTCAATAAATCTTTATAATGCTTTAATTATAGCAACTTCTTTAACTGATCCATACAATACTCAATTACAAATAATTTTAATTATTTTAAATCTTTTTGTTTATACTTTTTTCTATATGAGATTATTTAAATATAGATAAATTTTATTTTTTGAAGAAAATTTTAATCATATAAATTAAAATTAAAAAACCGTCTCGAAAAGCATTTACCTTTTTTTTTCCTGCAATTCGTTTTCTTTCATAAGAATTACTCGATATTAGTTTGAAATTATTTCTTTTAGCTTTAATTGGTAATTCAACACAGAATCCAAAGTCAGATTTTTCCAAAGATAATATTTTAGCTTTATCAGTCTTACCCATAACAAATGTATATAATATATCTGTAATGGGTAATCTAAAAAATATATTACCAATTTTTGTGAAAATAAAATTTCCAATTGCAGTAATTAAAGTATCGTCATCACTACCTGAGAGCTCTTGATATCTTGAGGCAAAGACAAAATCTGCATTAGAATTTTCTAATTTTTTAAACATTTCTTTTAGTTCATTAGGATCAAATGATCCATCAGCATTAAATATACAAAAATATTTAGTTTTCGTTACATTTATACCCTGTATCAGTGCATTCCCATAACCTGGATTGTTTTGAAAAATTATTTCACAATCAAAACCCTTGATAGCTTGAATTGTATGAATATCATCTTCTTGAAGTAAAATTTTTATTTTTAAATCAAATTTTTTAAGTTCATTAAGTACTTGTGGCAAAGATTCCGACTCGCTTTTAGCAGGTATTATCAATGTTAATTCTTTCATATATTATTGATAAATGTATAAATTAAATGGATTAATAATATAAACAAAAAAAACTTATATCTACAATATAAAAACATTATTTAATAAAATTAGATAACAAATGAACAAATTTTGAAAAGATAATATACTATAGAAATAGATTTAATGAGTTTTGATATAATAATTTACTTTTTATTTTATTTTGCAGCCGTGTTTTCTGTAATTGGTTATGGATTACTATTTGGTGAAATTACTAACATTAAAATTGATTCAAAAAATTTTGGTTACGTGGGATTATTTGGTTTATTTTTACTTACAATTTATTCATATATTTCAAATTTTTTTTATTCACATAATTTGTTTCACAATTCTATTCTTCTTTTTATTGGTTTTTTTTTCTTTCTCTATTTTTTGTTAACAAGAAAAAATTTAGTAAAAAAACAAATTTTTCAATTAATATCAATTTTTTTAATCTTTTTTATTTCAATACTTATTTTCAAAACACACGATGATTTTCCTTATTATCATTTCGCGTATAGTTATTATTTAACTCAATCTTCATCTCATATTGGCATTGGCCCCTTTAATCATGGTTTCAGAACCCCTTCATCAATATTTTATATGAATTCACTTTTTTATTTACCAGTTATTAAACATTATTTATTTCACTTACCAGCTTTAATGATTATGGGTTTTGCAAATTTAATTTTTATAGATAAGATTTTTGATAGTCTAAAAAAAAACAATATAAATTTTGTAACATTTTTTTCACTACTTTCAATTCTATTTGTAAACATTTTTTTTTACCGCGTAGGAGAGCATGGTACTGATAGATCTTCTCAAATTTTAGTTTTTATTTTATTGATTGAAATTTTATTATTATTTAATTTTAGATATATTTTAGAAGATAAACTTTTCAAAATTTTTATTTTAATAGGTCTTATAATTTCTCTTAAAGCATTTTACGTTTTGTATATTCTTTTTTTTATACCGATTTTGATATTTCTTACAAAAAAAGATAATTTAATTATTTTGAAAATTTTTAAGAATAAATTTTTTTATTTTTTAGTAATCTTTATTTTTCTAATTTTATTAACAAACTTTTTTAATACTGGTTGTTTATTATACCCTGTTAGTATTACGTGTTTTCCATCATTTATTTGGTCTTTTGATCTAGAGATTGTTAATCAAATGAATAATTGGTATGAACAATGGTCTAAAGCTGGAGCTGGTCCAAATTTTAGAGTTGATAATCCCCAGATGTATATAAAATTTTTTAATTGGGTACCTAATTGGATCGAAATTTATTTTTTTAACAAAGTTTCGGATTTTATTTTAGGAACAATATTTTTATCAATTGTAATTTACTTAATCTTTAACTCAAAAACATTTAGAAAAACTGAAGACCGAAAAAGTTCTATGGTTTTCATTATTCTTTTTATTTTACTAATTGAATGGTTTTATAATCATCCATCATTAAGATACGGTGGATATGTAGTTATATCATCTTTAATTTTTTTAGCCATTTCTTTAAGATTAGAAAAAAAAATAGATTTAAGAAGCAATCTAAAAAACAAATTTCAATTCTTGATATTATTGGGTTTTTTAATTTTTTTTGGAAGAAATATTGATAGATTACTAAATGAAAATGAAGTTTATGCCTATAATCCATTATCTAAACCATACTATTCGTTTGATAGTAAATTCTATTCCATTCAAAATAGATTTGATAAATTATTAAAAAATTATGAAATTTGTAATAATGGACCAAAAAATCAATGCGTAAATGATTTAGAGCCTAAGGTTATAAAATCTTTTGGAAAATATATTTTTATTAATGATAGATGATTAAATTTTTCACATTAAAGATATTAGCAATTTTTGATTTTTATCACCAAAAAAAGATATTTAATTTTTTAAAAAAAAAAACATTTAGATAAAATAGATATTTTTTTTGACATTGGCGCTCATAAAGGTGAATCTATAAATTTGTTTTTAAAAAGGCTTGAAATTAGAAAGATTTTTTCTTTTGAGGCAAGTCCAGAAAACTTCTCAATTTTAAATGATAATTTAAAAAAATTTAAGAAAAAATTTAAAAATAATGAAATTGAGATTTATAACATCACACTTGGCTCATCAGATAAAGAGGGTGTAATTAAACAAATAGATGAAAGTTCATCGTCTACTTTAAATGATATAAATATTAATTCTAAATATTTTAAGAGAAAAAAATCTTTAATTTATAAAGAAACAAATAATAAATTTTTTAAAGAAATTCCAGTTCATATATCTACACTTAATAATTTTATTAATAAAAAAAAAATAAGAAATATAGATTTAATAAAAATTGATACCGAAGGTTATGAATATGAAATTTTGAAAGGTTTAGACAAAAATTTTAATATAGTAAAATCTGTAATCTTTGAGCATCACTATCACGACATGTTAAAAAAAAAATACACATTTACTGATATTCATAGCTTATTAAAGAATAATAATTTTAATCAAATTTATAAGGCTAAAATGCCATTTAGAAAAACTTTTGAATATATTTATGTTAATAATGAAAAAATTTGATAAATAAATATCTCTATTTGAAAAAAAAAATTAAAGTGATAATAAAAAAAAAATAAATTACTATTTATGAAAAAAAAAGTTGCACTAATTTTTGGTATTACTGGCCAAGATGGCTCATATCTTGCAGAATTTTTAATTAAAAAAAAATATATCGTTCACGGGGTAAAAAGGAGATCTTCCTCAATAAACACTCAAAGAGTCGATCATATTTATCAAGACCCTCACGAGAGTAAAAGAAATTTTTTCTTACATTATGGAGATATTACTGACTCAACATCAGTATCTAAGTTAATAAGCAGTATAAAGCCGACCGAGATATATAATTTAGCAGCCCAATCCCACGTAGCTGTTTCCTTTGAAGTTCCAGAATATACTGCAAATGCTGATGCACTTGGAACTCTAAGAATTTTAGAAGCAATTAAATTTCACAGGTTAGAAAAAAAAACTAAATTTTATCAAGCAGGTACTTCTGAGATGTATGGAAAAGTCCAAAGTATTCCTCAAAATGAGAAGACAAATTTTTATCCATTAAGTCCTTATGGTGTTGCAAAGTTATATGCTCATTGGATTACTAAAAATTATAGAGAAGCTTACGGCATCTTTGGCGCTAATGGAATTTTATTTAATCACGAAAGTCCAAGACGAGGTGAAACATTTGTAACTAAAAAAATTGTTAACGCTCTTTGCAAAATTAAACTGGGTATGCAGAAAAAACTCTATTTAGGAAATTTAAATGCGAAAAGAGACTGGGGGCACGCAGCAGATTATGTGGAAGCGATGTGGAAAATATTACAGCAGAACAAACCAGATGATTATGTTATCGCGACGGGGAAGCAATATAGTGTAAAGCAATTTGTGAGTTTGGTCTCCAAAAAATTAGGTTTTAAAATCTTATGGAAAGGAAAGGGTATTAAAGAAAAAGCTATAGATTTAAAAACAAAAAAAGTAATAGTGGAATGCGATGAGAAATACTTTAGACCGCTTGATGTAAATACTCTTTTAGGTGATGCCCGAAAAGCGAGAAAAAAGCTCAGATGGAAGCCAAAAATTAAAATTGAAAAATTAGTTGATGATATGATTTTGCAAGAGAAAGTATACTTGGAAAAATATGTTGAGTAAGAACTCTAAAATTTTTTTAGCTGGTCACAACGGTCTTGTTGGAGGTGCAATACATAAAAAGTTAATACAAAGTGGTTATAAAAATATTATAACAATCTCAAAAAAAAATTTAGACCTACGAGATCAGAAAAAAGTTTTTAATTTTATCAAATCTAAAAAACCTAAGTTCATAATTGATGCAGCTGCAAGTGTTGGAGGAATTGCTGCAAATAACACTTATAAGGCTGACTTTATTTATAACAATATGTCTATTCAAAATAACTTAATTCACTCTGCTTTTCTAAATGGTATTAAAAATCTTATTTTTTTAGGTTCAAGCTGTGTTTACCCGAGGAAATGCAAACAACCAATTAAAGAAGATTATCTTTTAAGTGGTCCATTAGAAAAAACCAACGAACCATACGCAATCGCCAAAATAACTGGAATAAAAATGTGTGAAAGTTACAATTTTCAACATAAAACAAATTACTTATGTCTCATGCCTTGTAACGCTTTTGGGCCAAATGATAATTATGATTTACTTACATCACATTTTTTTCCAGCACTTATAAGAAGATTAAGCGATGCTGCTAAGGCAAAAAAAAAAGCAATTACTCTTTGGGGAACAGGTAAAGCCAAAAGAGAATTTATATATGTTGATGATATAGCTGATGCATGTATTTTTTTTATGAATAAAAAAACTAAGCATTCATTAATTAATATTGGCAGTGAGGAAGAGTACACAGTAAAAGAATGTGCAGAAAAAGTAAAAAAAAAAATTGAAAAAATATTTGGTTTAAAAATAAAAATAAATTTCGACAATAATAAATTAATTGATGGTACTCCAAGAAAAGTTTTAGACTGCACTCTTGCTAGATCATATGGATGGAGAAAAAAAGTAAGTTTTGATAATGGACTTGATCTTACATTAAAGGATTTTTTTAGCAGAAAACAAAATTATAGAAAAATTAAGTTTTAGAAAATATGAAAAATATAATTGTTGTAACAGGAGGAGCAGGCTTTGTAGGTTCAAATCTGATTGAACTTTTATTAAAAAAAACTAAGTTTCGAATAATAAGTTATGATAATTATTCAACAGGCAGTAAAAAAAATCATATTAAAAATAAAAATATTACTTATCTTAAAGCGAACACAAAAGATATCTCGAAAGTATTAAAAAATAAAAAAAAAAACATCCAGTCTATTTTTCATTTTGGTGAGTTTGCAAGAATTTATCAAAGTTTTTTAAAAATGAATGAGTGCATTGAGTCAAATTCGATTGGGACCCATGCAGTTATTAAATTTTGCATTGAAAATAAGATAAAGTTAATTTACTCGGCTACATCTGCTAGCCTAGGTAACAAAGGGGAAGACAAAAATCTTTCCCCGTATGCATTTACTAAAGCAAAAAATTTAGAATTATTAGATAATTTAAGAAAATGGTTTAACTTTAAGTTTGAAATAATTTATTTTTATAATGTTTATGGCAAAAGACAAATTTGTACAGGTAAAATGGCTACTGTTATTGGTATCTTTGAAAATTGCTATAAAAAAAAATTACCATTACCTGTTGTCAAACCTGGAACCCAAACAAGAAGATTTACACATATAAACGATACAGTAGAAACATGCTTTCAAGCATGGAGAAAAAATAAAAATAGACATTACAGTATTTCAAATAAAAAAAGTTATTCAATAAAAGAAGTTGCAAAGCTCTTTAATACTAAAATAAAGTATTTACCACGTAGGGAAGGTGAGAGATATGCATCAGCATTAACAAATATGTATTTATCAAATAAAGTATATAAAAAATTTGGAAAAATAGAATTAAAAGATTACATTAATTCAATAATTTCAAAATAGTTGCTAAAAGCAATTCTTTAATTCAAAAACTGATTTAACAAAAAAAAGTCTCAACAAAGTTTCTAATCATAGATCTGATCAAAATTTATATTGTTTTTCGCCATAAAATCAGTTTTTTAGGTAAAAAAAATTATTGAAAATATTTACTATATATACTACTACAACGTGCCGGTAATTATTGCGAAAGTGTTATACCCGATCCCATTCCGAACTCGGAAGTCAAGCCTTTCAGCGCCGATGGTACTTTGTCTTAAGACATGGAAGAGTAGGTCA
>MDTA01052222.1_pt1 | contig 51870 bp, 51 predicted proteins | sample 811151 | NCBI WGS metagenome assembly MDTA01 (sample SAMN05326648, study PRJNA326480) | marine metagenome | isolation source: seawater | place: Indian Ocean: South | collected 2010
TAAAATCGTCATTAATTGTTTTAACTGGTATTTTCATCGCACAACCTGCATTTTTAATTCCAAATACTTCAATTTATAAGAGAATATTCGGCTCATTATTATCAGCAAGTAAATATAATCAAAATTCTATTATTAAATTTAGCACAGAGTATTTTTCAAATTGGATAAGTGAACTTGTCAATTACTTTAATTTTTCAAAAATTCTATTCTATATATTTTTAATAATCGTTGTTGTAGAAATTATTTCAAATTTACTTAAAAAAAATTTATTATTTGAAAACTATTTATTATTAAGTTTTTTTTGCTTATTTATTTTAATTACTTTTTTTGTATCAAGAGTTTGGTTATACTATCTCGTTTTTCCATTTATCTTTTTTGTGCTTTACATTTTTCTAACAATCAAAAAAAATGCATATTCTACAAACTTACTTAAAATTTCCCTAGTTTGGTTCTCAATTTTTGGACTTGTAAATTTTAGTAATAATCTAAGTACATATGTAGAAGTAAACAATGCTTGGGACGATAGTTTTAACGAAGCGATCAATTTCATTGAAAAAGAATATCAAAACAATGAAGGACGTGAAAATATAGTTTTATGGGATCCTGATTTTTACTTTCCAAGAATTGGCATTCACTATGAGGGTGATTTTCTAGTACTTGAAAACTGGGATTTTTCTAATGAATTATCCAGTTTAGTAAATAGTGAAGTAGGTTTTATTGTTACCAGAAAAAACCTTAAATTAAATAATAATCTAACAGTAAAAAAATTTGGGGAGTTGAATGTTTATTTTAATGAAAATTATTAAAATATGACTCGACATATATAAAGATACAATTAATAACTAATATTAAATAGTGAATTATATATACATTTATTCAGGTGATCTGCCTAAATATGCTGTAACAAGTATTAATAATGTATTGTCAGTTGATCCCGATGCAAACATAGTTCTCTGTACTGACAAAAATTATTCTTTCCCAAAAATAAACAACATTACTTTTGACCAAGTTGAATCTAAATTAACAGAAAAAGTTAGAGATATTAATTATTTTGGAAACAATGAAAATCCACTTTGGTCAACATCTTTATTGCGTATTTTTTACTTACTTGATTTAGCAAAATTTTTTAATTTTGATAATTTTATACACTTTGATGTTGATGTCATGATTTATAAACCATTTAAAGATTTGGAATCTTTTTTTGACAATTCAAAATTTAATATTACAGCACTCAATGAGCTTGATCTGATTTTCAGTTACTCTTATACAAAAAATATTGAATGTTATGAATTAATATGTGAAAAAATTTATAAAATTTTAGAAAATCCTTTTTATTATGAAGAAAAATACTACGATTCAAAAAAACTAAATGAAATGATGCTATTGAATATTGTTTATATAGAAAATAATAATTTATTCAATTTATTACCAACCATTCCTGACAATAAATCAAAATTAAGAATTATTTTTGACTCTATAACATACGGTCAATATTTAAGTGGTGTTCACAATAAATTATTCTCTAAAAATATTATTGAAGAAAGTTCATATGTTGGAAGGTTTTTAATAAAAAACGATGTGAAAATAAAGTTCAAACAAACTCCATACATAATTTTTGAGGATAATAAATTTGAGTTAGCTAACCTACATGTACATAGTAAAAAATTAAATAAATTTACATCAAAAGGTTTCGAGTGTTTCATAAATTAATCAAAAGGGTTCTAAAAAGAATCAAACAGATATTAAAAAAGTTTTACATGGTAAAAATAAGAAAGTATGTAAGGCTGTCCAGTTATCCATATGTATCAGGAGACACTTTTAGAAAACACTCTGATTTCATTTATGACGAAATAAGTTTTCCAAAATTTGAAAATATAAACAGTGGAGATACTTTATTTGTAAAGACTGATTATTTAAATCAATTTGTTGATGAACACTTAGATGAAATAAAAGAAGGTATAACTATAATTTTTCACAATTCTGATAAATCTTTTTTAGAAAAACATATTGAAAACTTTACAAAAAAAAATATAACTGTTTTTAGTCAAAATTTAGACATTGATATTCAAAATACAAAAAATATACACCCTTTACCAATAGGTATCGAAAACAGGAGTTACTTAATGCATGGAAGGTTGAAAAATTTTGAAAAATATATGATTAATAATTCAAATTTTAAAACAGAAATGATTTTGAGTGCTTTTAATCCAAATACAAATCCAGAGAGGTTAGAAATATTAAAGCTCGTAGGCCAACAAAAAAATATAAATTTTCTTAGGTTTTCTAGCCATAAAGAATATCTCAAAAATGTTTCCTTACATAAATTCAATATTTGTCCAGAGGGTAATGGTATAGACACTCATAGATTTTGGGAAAGTTTAATGATGAATACAATTCCATTTGTCAAAAAAAATAACTTAGTACTTAATTTTAAAAAACTTGGAGTGCCTTGTTATATAGTTGACGAATGGAGTGAGCTAAATGAACTAAATTTAGAATCGCTAGACAGCTTTTATAATGACAATTTAAAAATATTAGAAAAAAAAGAATACATTTACTTCGACTATTGGAACAATTTTATTAAAAAAAATAAAAAATTTAATTTAGATTAGATTTAATAGCTTCTATTACTTTTTCTACTATATATTTTTGTTTCGATTTATTAATATGTAAACCCATTGGGATATAAAAGCCGTTTTTTCCAATATCTTCTGATATTTCTAAATTATTATCTCTTACTTCATAATTTGGATGATCAATATCTTGCAAGTGAAGTGGCCAAAAAAATGGTCTGGTTTCAATACCATTATTTTTTAATGTTGTCATAACTTTATCCCGTATTTTCTTTGGCTTCAAAACAATTCCATATACCCAATAATGATTGAGGGATCCAAAATTTTCAATTAATGGAGTCTGCACTAAGTCTTTATATTCATCAAACAGTTTGTTATACATCAATCCTTGTTTAGTTTTATAGGTAATAACTTTATCAATTTTTTCTATTTGAGATGACCCTAAAGCTGCTTGAAGGCCGCCAAGACGATAATTCCAATAAAGATTATTGTGTTTAAAGCGTTTGTTATTATCAAAATCTAAATTTCTCATTTTAAGTGTTTTTAAATAAAACTCTTCAGAATTTGTTAAAACTGCACCACCTTCACCTGTCGTGATGTGTTTGTTTGCATAAAAACTTAGGGTTGAAACATCTCCAAAAGACCCACACTTTCTTCCCATGTAAGTCTGACCATGAGCCTCTGCAGCATCTTCAATTAAAAATATATTTTTATTAACACAAAACTCTTCTATTTCATTAGCTTGGGCAGTTAATCCATACGTATGAACCATTAATATAGCCTTGACATCATCAGAGTAAACTTTTAAAACATTTTCTAAAGTCATATTCCATGACAATTGATCAACATCACAAAACACAGGTTTTGCACCACATCTAAGAATTGCTGAAAGGCATGAGATTATTGTAAAAGAGGGAACAATTACCTTGTCCCCCTCTTTAATATTTGCTAAATTCAATGCAACATCTAATGCATTACTCCCGTTAGATACAGTCGTTGCATATTCTCTGTTAAAGTATTCTTTTAAATTATTTTCAAACTTTAAAACCTCTGAGCTTGTACCTGAAATATTTTTTGAATTCACTGCTAAAAATACACTTATTTTATCTTTTAAAAATATGTAAGGTTCGAATACTCTTATCATTTAAAAAAGTTCTTTATCAATTGCTTCATCATACGGGCCCTGCTTAAACTCAACAAGTTTTGAATCATTTAATACATCAATTTCATGACCTCCAAATAGCATTAAAATTGAATCTCCTTTATATAAAACTATGCTGGATACAAGTGATCTATCATCTTCGGAGTAGAGGCTTACTTTGATCTCACCCTCAAGAACAACTATTGCTTCTGCGGTGTTATGAACTGTTCTTTTTTGGATATTATGAATATGGCGTTTAATATTTATTCCTGAAGGTAAATCAAAAGAAGCGAACTGCATTTCATACTTATTTTCAGTCAAAAATTCACGTTCTTGATTGATATCTTGAAAGCGTTTAACTATTGCTAATAAATTACCTTTTTTATCTTTTACTCTCATTAATCCATTTTCTTGCAATCAACGCTTTACTAAAATACGGTTTTGATAATAGAATCATTTTTATTAGGCTACTGCTCGACTTAGACTTTCCATATTTTCTAATTAGACAGTAATACCCAACTTCTTCAATTTCAATTTGATTTATATACAATTTTGTAACTACAGATATAAAATATTCACCATAAACGTGATTTGAAAACATTGGTTCTTTAAAATAAGCTTTTTTCCCAACTATGAATCCACTGGTTAGGTCTTTTACTCCGACATTGAGTATAAGGTTTAGAATTTTGTTAAAAATTATTGATAAGTATATAGCTATTAGTGAATCTTCAGAGTTTATTAATTTTAAAACTCTCTCTACTTTGTTTGTTTCTATAATATATTCACTTCCTTTATATCCACCTTCTTTATGAAATCTAGATCCAATATAAACTTTATTCTCATTTTTAGTAAAATTCGAGATTAACTTATTCACTGATGTGCTGTCCATAGACCCATCAGCATCAAGCCACATAACAGAACTAAAATTTGAGATTTTAATACCATCAAAAATTGATTCTGAGAGAGATTTTTTATTTTCTCTTTTTTTATATAAAATATTTACTCCGCGATTCAAATGTTTTTCTACAACATCCTGGGTATTGTCTGTGGAATTATCATCTACAACTGCAATTTCATAATTTTCTTTATAATGATTTTTTGCAACTTCAGCCAATTCTGGTATTAAAAAGTTAAGATTTTCAGCTTCATTTAAAACGGGAAGAATGATTGTTATGCCATTACTACTCATTATTAAAATTATAGAAAATAATATTATTTCTTTTGAAGATTTGCTAACAAAAGAAACCCTAGATTAAAATTAAAGAATTTTTGGAATATTTCATCTAGAAAAATAGCTAATTTTAAGGATGCTGCAGAAGCGAAAATACCTGCTGTTAGTATTCTTTGAATTTTATATTGATTAAATTTAGTCAACTCAAACAATTTATTTAAAGATTTATATGTGTGCATGTTGATTGTAATGTCTTGATAGTTTACTCTTCCAAACTTATTTATTAATTTTAACAATAATTTCATAGTGAATTTGTAATTAGGAGTTGTGATTATTAAAACTCCATTGTCTTCAAGCAAATCATACAATTCGTTTAATAAATTAACAGAGTCTTCTTGGTCTAAAAACTCTAAAAGACCCAACAAGGTTATTGATTCATATGGAGCACTTTTTTTCACTACATTTATATCGGTTGTAAAATTCACATCTTTATTTGAATACTTACTTTTTGCATGCTGAATTTGTTTCTCTGAAATGTCAAAACCAATAGAATTATTCTTAAAATAAAGGCCCAGAAAACTGCCTGAACCACAAGCATAATCCAAATTTTTACTTGAATAATTAATATTGTTTAAAACATGATTAAAGGTTCTGTCATGCCAAGCAGCTCGAATGCCTCTACCTAAATTTATTCCCCTAGTTAAAGCTTTGTCGTAATATCCTGGATCGATCTCTTGATTCCATAAACTTTTATTATTTTTCATAATATCCTTACTTTATCAATTTTATAACACAAAAATAAAACACTAATTGTTAACTATGATTAATTATTAATGATACAAACTAAAAAATTTTTACCTGAATTATTCATTTTATCTGCTCTGTATTTATGTTCCTTAATAATAGTATTTGAAAAAAAAGTTACGATTATAACGCTGGTATATATATTTTTGTTATTGCTGTTTTACAGACACTTTTTAAAAGATACAAATAAAATTATTGGATTTAAATTTTTAGAAAAATTGTCCGTTTATATATTTTTAATTTTTTTATTTGCAATTACATACTTGCTGCAAAATTATTTTCTTAACTATGAAACAATTACTTGGGATGTTCCATCATATCTTGTTGCATCTCAAGAAATTGGAAGGGGAAATCTACCTTTAGAAACACAGTGGGAATCTAAAGGCCCATTACTATTGTATATTTACTATTTTATTACAAAATTAGCCGATAAAAATTATATAATATTCCGATTAATCAATGACATATTTATTGCTGGATCTGCTTCTTTAATGTTTTTAAATATTTATAAAAAATCAAATAAAAATATGGTTATATCATCAGTCGCATCTGTCATTTTTTTATTAATTACAAGTCATGAATGGTATGTAAGTGAATTTTCTGAAATTTACTGTTTATTTCTTTTAGGGATAATCTATTATATTTTTAATTTTGATAATTTATCAAAAATTAAATATATTTTAATTGGATTTTTGTTCTCTCTGTTAACACTCATTAATCAAGGAACTGTTGTGTTTTTGGTTCCTTATTTGATCGCAATTCTTAAAATTAAAGATTTAAAGGAGGTCTTTAAGAATTATCTATATATGTTTCTTGGTTTTTCATTGCCACATTTATTTTTTATTTACTTATATTTCATAAATGATCTAATAAATGTCTATATTTCAAATTATTTCACAATACCTTTAGAATATACTAATTCTAATGCGAGTTCATTTTACGAATTAAGTGTAATTCTAAGAAGATTCTTTCAGTTTGAACAATTTTTATATTATTCGATTGTAGGTATTCTAATTTTTTCAGCAATACAATTTATAAAATGCCTTAGACACAAATTTTTATTAAACATACTTGATATAGACTATTTAAATGTACTCGCAGCATTAGCTTTTTATTTTATTGCTGGTCATAATTATGCACATCATTTGTACTACTTTATATTTTTTATTCCCTTTCTGATTCTTAAATTAAATTATTCTCAAGTAAGAATCCTTTGTTGTTTTGTATTTATTTCATTTTTTACAATTTTGTTGAAACTTGGACCAACATCTGTAGATAATTTAACAAGCATAAATGATTTATACGAAGATTATCCTTTAAAAAATTTAGCATTAGAAATAGAAAATAATTTTATATCTGATTTTGATATTCTGGCGTTAGACTATGTTTTAGTTTTATTTTACTTAGATGTACCAAATGTATCCTATATTATTCATCCAGGAAATCACTATGAGGATTTTATTGTTAAGGAATTATTAAGGCTTGAAAAATTACAGACTAATGAATTTAGTCATATAAGTTATTATATTGAATTAGAACCAGATGTAATAATGTGTAACCCAACTTACGTAATCTCAGGTGAAGCAAAAAAACGTGACTTCTATAATTGTGCAGTTGATGATTACAAGAAAAATTACATAAAGCTTGAAACTAAAAAATTTAAAAATAATAAAAATCTACACTTATACAACAACCCTTATGAGTCAATAGACGTTTATTTAAAGAAAAGTGAATAATATATTTATTTTTTAAATATTTTTTTTAGAAAATTTTCATTTTTAATTGTTACATTATGTGACGTATGAAAATAAGAACAATTATTCAATATATTAATTTTTTTATTATAGAAGTTAAGAAAAGATCCAATTATTGGTAAATCTCCCCACCTATACACAAATTGGTCTTCGGTTACTAATGATTTAAGTTGTTGTTGGACAGTACTGTTGTTCCAGAAGTCAACTCTAGAAATATAAAAATTTGTATACGGAAACTTGTGATTATAAAATCTTTTATCTTTACTACTAAATGTATTCATTAAATAATCTGGAAGTGTATCATTTGTTGGTTCATGAGTCTCTTTAGATAAAGATAGTGTTGAAAAAACAATTTTTTTATCTAAAATTTTATCCAAATTTTTCATATCGAATTTTGTAATTACTACATCTTCATCAACTCTAATTATGTAATCAAAATCTTTTACATAGTTCCATATACCATAAAAATTAAATCGACACATCATTCGGTATCCTTCTTTAAACCTTTCTGAATCAATAGCATTTTTAACTATATTTTTATTGAAACTAAATTCACTACTAACATTTATAAACTCAATACCTTCAGGAGAATTGCTTAAAATATAATTTTGGTGATCAGTAGAAATGTTACCTTCGTGGAATAAAATTAATTTCAAAGGATAAGCCAATTTTGAATTAATGTGTTTAAAAATCCCGCTATTTCTTCTCAATAAATCATCGTATTTATCGAGTTCCTTGTAGCCCCTAACTAGTGCAACAACAGCAGCATTCATATTAGTTTTCATGTTAACAAAGATTATCCCTGATTAAGATTTATAAATCTAAAGAATGATAATTTAAATTTATTAAAGAATTTATTGTTTTAAACTTTTAATTATGTTCGAAATTTTATACTGTCTTGATGAGAATTACAATGAACAAACAATCGTATCGATGTTTTCATTAATTTCAAAAAATAATGTGGATTTTAATTTTCATATAATTCATGAAAATCCGGAATCATTCAAAAAATCTTTGAAAAGTTCTTCTAAAAATTTTGATCTTACCAATGTAAACATTTACAAATTTAATGAAACAAATTTTACTTTTCCGAAAGTTCAAAATAGTCATGTTTCAAAGGCAACATATTACAGATTATTTATTTCAGACTATTTACCATTAGATATTGAAAAAATTATTTATATTGATCCTGATGTATTTTGCTTAAAAAATATATTAAATATTTCAAATAAATTATTTGATTCCTTAATTAATTCAGAATTTGAAATTTCAGTAAGAACAGAGCACCTCATTAATAACTCGAACAAAAAAAGATACGATTCAATAGGAGTTTCGGATCAATACTTTAATGCAGGTGTTATGTTTATTGATTTTAAAAAGTGGAATAAAAATAATTTAAGAGAAAAATTTGTTGAGAAAACCGCAGAGATCGAGGAACATATTCTTTTTTGGGACCAGGATGTCATGAATAGTTACTTTAATGGTAAATACTTGGAATTACCAGTTCAGCTTAACCAGCATCCACAAAATTTTAAAAATTCATATTATTTTTATAAAGAGAACACTTCACTATTACACTTCAGCGGTAAAAACAAACCCTGGACAAAAAAAGGTAAGAAATACAAGAACTCAAAAATTTATCATGAACTTTATCAAGAAGTTTTTAATAAAAAGATAAGGTATATATAAACTGTGAGAAATATGATAAACAAACTCCTAAGTGTTTTTCAGCTATTCGTATTTGCACTTAATTATTTAAAGCCAAAAAGTTTTGATGAAATTAAATTTTTGAATAAGTTTTTACCTAGTAATTCAATTATTTTTGATATTGGGGCTAATGTTGGAACTTACTCAAAAACACTTGATTCTTTTGTAAAAAAAGAAAAATTAAATTTTTATCTATTTGAACCAAACCCAACATTAATTAAAACTCTTTCTTCGAAAAGATTTAAACATACAAATAATGTCTCAATAATTGATTATGCTGTTGCTCAGTCTGAGTCAGAAGAGATATTTTATGAGAGGAACATTTCATCTTACTCTTCTTTGAAAAAAGATAATTTAACTGAAAATCATAAAATCATAGATGAGTATTCAGTAAAAACTATTCCTATAGATTTATTTTGTAAAAAGAATGATATTTCGAAAATTAATTTATTAAAAATTGATACTGAAGGTAATGACTTTGAAGTTTTGAAGTCTGCAATAATTATGTTTGAAAAAAATGCAGTTTAAATAATTAAAGTCGAAATTTTGCCATCAACCAAAAGCTTCAATGAAATACTTAATTACCTTGAAAAATTCAATTTTCAATTAATTGGAATAACGAATTTAAGTTATTTAAACAATAAGATTTTATTATTTGACGCTTATTTTGTTCACAATCAAAAACTAAATAATGTTTGATAGTAATAAATTGAATATATTTATTCCTAAAATAGGTGAGTCGTGGATTGTAGATAGATTAAGAGAGGAGTGGTTAATTTCAAACAAAGAGGTTACTGCAAGTAATATGTTTTCAAGTAACTTAATTTGGATAATGGCGCCTTGGATGTGGAATAAAATTCCAAAACTTATCCTAAAATCAAAAAAAGTAATTTGCACCATTCATCATTTTGAAGAAACAGATTTGAGTGAAGATGGTTTAAATCAATTCCTAAAAAGAGACCAGTATGTAGATTTTTATCATGTAATTTCAAAAGACGCTGAAAATACATTATCAAATTTAACTGATAAAAAAATTTTTTACTTACCGTTTTGGGTAAATGATCATTTGTGGAGAGAATTGGATAACAAGGATCTATTAAGAAAAAAATATGGGTTTGATAAAGAAGATTATATTGTAGGTTCATTTCAAAGAGACACCGAAGGAGCTGATTTGAAATCGCCTAAGCTAATAAAAGGACCTGATAGATTCATTGAAATTGTTAAATATTTTGATGAAATAAAGGAAAGTTTGGTTGTTTTGTTGACTGGTAAAAGGCGTCAGTATGTAATTGAAAATCTTGAAAACCTAAATATCAAGTATCGCTACTTTCCAATGGAAGAATTAGAAACAATAAATGAGCTATACAATGTTTTAGATCTGTATATTGTTTCTTCAAGAATTGAGGGAGGGCCGCAAGCTATTCTGGAATGTGCTATCTCGAAGACTCCTATTATTTCTACCGATGTAGGTATAGCTGGGGAAATTTTAGACAATACCTCAATTTTTTCAATGGATGATTTTCAGGAAGCTGAACCAAATATAGAAATTGCATATAATAATGCACTTAAATTTAAATTCTCTGTTCAACAGAACTTGTTTAATAAAATGTTTTTAGAAATTATTTAAATAAAATTTCTAAAAATTTATCAAAATTTTTATCAATACTATATTCTTTTTTAACAATATTTTTTGCGTTGTTTAAAACTTTTTTACTATTGATTGAGTCTTGATTTACTGAATTTATAGCACTTAACCAAGAATCTAGATTATTATCTACAAAAACTATATTTTCGTTATCTTCAAATTTGTCATAATCCCAAAACCCCCTGGTTTTGCTTATCAAAACAATATTTCGAGTAAGCATAGATTGCAATGCAACGCTTTGGCCAGATGGTTGCAAAGTTTCTTTTAAAGGAATGATTGACATTTTAGTTTTACTGTAAACTTCTCTTAACTGAGAATCGGATAGTTTATTTGAACTTAAACTTGTATCTATTATCTGAACATTCGAAAGATTAGATTCTTTAAATTTATTTGAAACAATAATGAAATTTTCTGTAGAACATTTTTTAACAATTTGGCTTAACAAGTCATAATCTCTATGGGTGTCATTTCCATTGAAAAGAATGGGTGCTGTTTTATCGAATTTTTTATTTTCAATAATCCAAAACTTTGAATCAATTGAAAAACCTAAGTAAAAAAACTTTTTCTTATAATTTGAATGCTTGTCTGTTGCATAAATCAATTCACCTTGACTTAAGAAAATAAATTTATCAATATTTTTCAACATTAAATTTATAATTATTTTTTTAAAACTATTGCTTTTTGTTTGGTTAAACAAACCCATTACAAACAAAATCACTTCTTGCTTTTTAAATAGCTTAATAAACATCAAGATAAAAATAGTCGAATAAGCCATTGTCTCATTTAGTAATACAATAAAGTCTGACTGTTTAATAGTTTCATAATTTTTTTTTAAGTTTAGCTTATGGCCATAGAAGGGAAGTTTAAAATATTTTATAATTACTTTTTCAATTACAAACAAGGTTCGTTCGAGAAAATTGCTTAGTTTGTTATCATTTAGCTCTAAAATATTTTTATCCCATTGATTTTCATCTAGTTTATGATAAAAATACAAAAAATCTTTAGCATATTGATCGTCTATAATTCTATTTGTTCGTTGTGGATTTGAAATGTATGTTATTTTATTTTTAGTCACTTAAATTATTTTATAAGTATGATTTTTTTTTCGACGTATAATTAAGAAAATAGTATGAACTTAAATAAATTTAAATTTTTATATTTCTTAAAAGAGAATAGTTATTTTTTATTATTTGTTTTCTCAACTATTTTTACTTATTCATTGAGTAATTTATTTTATCTAAGCACCAGAAGTCCTGATTTTGAAAGATATAGTAAATATCTAGACTATTTCAATGGGGATGTGCTCTATACAGATTTAGAACAAGGTTTAATATATTATTTTATAGTTCACTTTTTTATTTCCTTGCAATTTAACAAAGTCGTATTTGAAGATTTAGAATTCTACTTTAACTTTAACAATTTTGATCACCTCATAAGCATTGGAATACAAACAGCTAATCATTTACTTTTTTTTATTGGTTGCTTAGGGTTGTACTACTTTTTTAAGGAGTTGAATTTTGAACCAAAATATATTTTATTAGTAATGTCATTCATCAATATCGTTCCTGACTCTATAAAACTTAAACTTTCTATGAAGCCAGAAATTATGGGATTTGCATTGTTAAGTTGGATGCTATATTTTATGGAGAAATATAAAAAAACAAATAAAAATGTTTTTGTTTGTTACTCAATTTTAATTTTTACAATTTTGGCAACTCTAAAGGGTTCTATATTTGCTATGACTTCGATTGTTGTAATTGTTATGTATTTTAATTTAATAAAATCTATAGGGATTAAAAAAATTATATCTTTTGTGTTATTTTTTATTATTACTGCTACACCAATATTTTTTGAGAACTATCAAATAAATCAAAGAAGTATCTTTGAAAGGTCTGATTTACTTAAAGAATACGATCAGGAAAATTATGACAATAGAGCGGATATTCAATTTTTGTACAGCTTTAATTTTATTGAGTACCTAAAGAACCCCGTAGCTGATTCGCAGGCTGGATCAGCACTTGGTATAACTTCAAATGAAATGTTCGGTGATTACTTTAATTTGTACTGGAATCTAGATTATTCTTTGTTCAAACAAGATACTAAAGTTTTTATTAAAACATCAAACAAAAGTTACATCGATTCATTTAATGACATAATTTATATCAATTTTATTGATAATTTAAACTTTGTTTATTTAAAGCTATACCTTAGCTTTTTTATTTCTATAATCTTCATTTCTTTACTTATTTACAACTTTATTAAGTCTTTAGATAAAAATAAATTTTTGTTTTTACTGCCATTCGTTGGCATCCTTATATTACTTCTAAATTCTTTTGGAATACCAGAAAATAACTTTGACCCACTAGTTGGAGATACTTTGAAACCTTTTTATTATTCATTTCTAACAATAATTTCTTTTGCTTACATATCTATTAAATATCTGCATTCAAATTTTAAGACCACTGTTTTAGTTTTTGTTTTATTGACTATTTTGTTTATGTTTATATATGGGTTCCCAAAAGAAAATAATACAAAGCTTGATTATGACCTCAAAGAACACAGTGCAAAAACAATATTTTGTCAATTTAATAAAATATATTTGAAGACTGCTCTAATAGAAAACAAAGACATAAATTGCTTAAATGGTTCAGAAAAAAAATGTTTAGATTTTTATTATCTTAGAAATGAAAATCTAGAAGATGCACAGTTGCCCTCAGTAGAGCTAAGAAAAAATAGTGAGTATATCCAAGTGTCTAACTTTTTAGAGTGTGAATCAGCTGTTAAAAATAATTTTTCATTAACTAACAAGTACTATGAAGTAAATAATGTTCCTTTTTTCAACTTTTCATATTTTTTGTTATTTCTTTTAATTATCGTATTAGATAAGCTAGGAATTGAGATATTTAGAAAGAAAATAAATCTTCCAGATTCTTAAAGCATTTATTCTGGATTTATTAATTTTAAGTAATTTCAATTTTTGTGAATATTGACTAGTTATTGAGTCTTCATTAATTGAATCAAATATAGTTTCAATATTTTTATATACCCAGTCTTCCAATTGAAATGCAAAACCCATTTTGTTTCTGTCTAAAAAGTTATTATTAAAGTCGTTTTTAAGAAACTTTCGAATGAGTGGTTTTGAAATATTTTTAGAAAAATAACTAGTGTCAGTAGATAGCACATATTCAACAAGCCTATGATCAACAAAAGGTGACCTTACTTCCAATGAATTAGCCATTGATGTTCTATCAATTTTTAACATCATCATTTCTGGTAAATAAAATTTGTAGTCGCTTATTAACAATGCCTTGTATTTATTTTCTAAAGGCTTGAAGTAATCCTCAATATACTTTGTTGATGAATGAGTATTAAGTAAATTGCATAATTTTATATCTTCAAAATAAGAAGAGTATCTAATTCCTAAATTATTGTGATTTCTTCTAAAATAATTTCCAGTGCCTAAAAATGAAGGATAGTAATCATACAGAAATCCAAAAATGTTGGGCTTTGGATATAAAGATTGATATGTCCTCTTATATCCCCCAAGTAATTCATCACCTCCATCGCCTGAAATTGCAACTTTAAATTTTTTAGCAATTTCCCTTGAAAGTATATAAGATGGAATTGTGGATGGATCGGCATATGGTTCATCAAATGCACTAATAGATTTATTTATATCCTCTTCGGAGATATTGAATGATAAACTGTCTTGCCAGTGATTTGTTTCATATTTGTCAGCAACAAGTTGTGACCATTTTGACTCGTCATATTTTTTATTGGAAAATCCAAGAGAATACGTGTTTATATCGTAACCTGACTCAACCAAAGATTTCACAATAGCTGTGGAGTCTAAACCTCCTGATAGAAAATTAGCAACTTCAACATCTGCTAATTGTCTTTTACTTACTGAATCATTAAAAAGATTTATAAATTCTGAGTAATTAAATTTTGAATTATTTACAAAACTCTCAAGATCCCAATAGGTTAATTTTTTATCAATTTTTAACTCTTTATTAAACTTTATTAACTCTCCAGGTTTTACTTTATAAATATTTTTATATATTGTTTTAGGCGAAGGAACAACTCCTAAAGAAATATACGATTCCAGAGACTCTAAATCTACATTGGAGTTAGTTATTTCTTTTATAGAAATTAAGTTTGAACTAAATATTAAGCTATTATTTTCCGAAAAATAAAAGAGTGGTTTTTGACCTAGACGGTCCCTTATCAAATATATTTCACATTTATTGAAATCACAGAATGTAATGGCAAATTGTCCAATAATTTTTTCTATAAAACTAACTCCAAAAAATGACAAGCCGAGCAAGACTACCTCGGTATCTGAATTATTACTTTTAAAATTTAGCCCGTTACCCTCAAGAAGCTCTCTTAACTCTTTATTATTGTAAACTTCTCCATTAAACAATACTGCTGTATTAAATTCTGCAGAATACATTGGTTGTGATCCGTTCTCAGATAGATCTTGAATTGCTAAACGATTAAATGCAAAAAAATAATTTAGTTTATTTGAAAAATGAGTTCCTTCATTGTGTACAATTTTTGTTTCATCTGGGCCCCTACAGATAATTCTATTGTTAGATTCAATAAGCTTATTTTTTTCAATAGAATTTGAAGATATTGTTCCAAGATAACCGCACACATTTTTATACTAGTTAATCAATTAATTTAGATAATATATTGTTTTTTTATATTGTTAAAATTTTAAATGATGAAAGTTTTAGTCTTTGGAAGTAAAGGTTTAGTTGGCTCATCAATTTGTACAAGACTAAATTTATCTAAAAAAGTTTCAAAAGTTATTCCATCATCCAGAGAAGACACCAACTTATTTAGTTTTGAAGAAACTTTAAAAACAGTTCTTAAAGAAAAACCAGATGTAATAATTATTGCTGCTGCCAAAGTTGGTGGCATATATGCAAATAATACAAATCGTTTTGAGTTTATAAGTGAAAATCTTAAGATTAATTTAAATATTCTTGAATCCTCTACTCACTTAGATAGTGTTAAAATTATAAATCTTGGAAGTAGCTGTATTTACCCTCTCGATGCAGCAAATCCAATAAAAGAAAGCTCTTTGTTAACAGGCAAACTAGAGCCCACCAATTCCCCTTATGCAATGGCCAAACTATCTGCGATTGAGCTTGGTGATGCTATTAGTAAACAATATAATCATGACGTATTAAATTTGATGCCAACAAATCTTTATGGTCCTAATGATAATTTTGATGATTTAACTAGCCATGTTATTCCTGGTTTAATTTCAAGAATGCATAATGCAAAACAAAATAATGATAAGAATTTTAGTATCTGGGGAAGTGGTAAGCCAAAAAGGGAATTTTTATTTGTAGATGATTTGGCTGATTGCATAGAATTTCTACTAGACAAAGACACAAACAATAATTTATTAAATGTTGGTAGCGGAGAAGAAATTTCTATATACAATTTAGCTAAAAAAATTAAAAATGTCATTAAGTATGACGGGGACCTAATTTTTGACAAGAATAAACCTGATGGAAATCCTAGAAAATTGTTAGATAGTAAGCTAATTAATACTTTGGGCTGGAAAGCAAAAACTAGCTTAGATGAAGGATTAGAAATTACGTATAATTATTTCAGAAATAATTACTCTTAAGATGGGTATTCCCAGGTAGGTTTAATTAAATTTTTATCTAAAAGCACTTTTTCTCTTTTAGATAACTCAATGTCGCTTTCTACCATCATTTTAACTAAGTCATTAAATGAAGTTTTTGGTTCCCAACCTAATTCTTTTTTAGCTTTAGTTGCATCTCCTTTAAGAAAATTTACTTCATTAGGTCTAAAATATTTATCTGATGTCAAAACATACTCTTCATAATCTAAACCTACAATTTCAAATGCAATATTTAGAAATTGTTTTACACTAAATGATTCTCCCGTTGCTATAACCCAATCATCAGGCTTATCGTGTTGAAGCATCAACCACATTGCTTCTACATAGTCGCCTGCAAAGCCCCAATCCCTACAAGCATCTAGATTTCCGAGTGTTAGTTTTTTTTGTAAACCTAAACTTATCCTTGCAACAGCCCTAGTTATTTTTCTTGTAACAAAAGTTTCACCTCTAAGTGGTGATTCATGATTAAATAATATTCCATTTACAGCAAACATGTCATAGGAATCTCTGTACACCTTTGTTAAGTTATGTGCAAAAAGCTTTGCTGCTGCATATGGACTTTTAGGATCAAACAGAGACAATTCATCAAGTAATTTATCATCTTTTCCACCATACATTTCAGATGACGATGCTTGATAGTATTTTATCTTTTTTTTGCTATTTTTAATTACTTCTAAAAGGGCTAACGGTCCAAGTGTGCTTACCTGAGATGTGTAACTCGGATTTTTAAAAGACACCGCTACGTGTGACTGTGCGGCAAGATTGTAAACCTCATCAGGTTCAATAAGATTAATTAAATTACTTAAAGAAGATTGGTCTAATAAATCTGAGTAGTATAAGTTGAATTTACCAGTTTCAGAAAATTCAGATATTAAACTATCAATCCTTGATGTGTTAATTGATGAGGATCTTCTGACAGTACCATGAATTTCATAGCCTTTATCAAGTAAATATTTTGAAAGATAGTATCCATCTTGTCCTGAAACACCAGTTATAAAAGCTTTACTCATAAGTTATAACTTATTTTAATCAACTTATTTATTATGAATATACTTTTTTATCGGATAAAAAATATCCCAAAAAAGAATAATAAATTAAGGGGAACCTAACTGTTTCTAAGGTTGGGTCAAATACTGAAACCACAATTATAGGTATGACAAATTGTAAAATTTTATAGTTGTTTTTTTGTTTTACCCAAATACTTATATATGTAAAGATTATCAAAATTACTATTATGAGCTGTAGTAAACCACCCCTTGCAAATACTTGAACAAAATAGTTGTGTAAATTTTCATTTGTACTGTCATTGCCATTGTTTAAAGGGTCTGTCATTGCAGGGATAATCTCGGAATAACCATAACCAATAAAAAGTCTATCTTTATTAACAACGTCCTCTATGACATCTTGCCAAAGCTGCAATCTCCAATTAGCAGTAACTTCAGTTGAGTAAAATCTTCCATCTTGATAAAAAATAGAAAGGGTTGTACCAAAAAACTCTCTTTCTACAAATACTATAGGAAGTTGTCTAGCAACTACTTCTGCCCTACCTGATGCTAAAACATTTTGATCTTCAACAATTTCAATTTTTTTTCCAAAATTTAAGAATTCAAAATCAATATCAGTTGTAATTATTATTGTTGACAAAGCAAATATCAAAGTTGCAAGAATTAAAGTAAATAAAAACTTTAATTTATTTTTTAACACTAATTTTCTAATCAAGAAAACTTCAGATATAAAGTAGATTAAAAATGCTAAAAAAGCCCCTCTGCTCATAAAAGAAAGTAACGGTGCAATCAAAGCGGAGGATAAAAGGAAAAAGGTTAAAGTAATTTTTTTACTTTCTATATTTCTTTTTGTTAAAAAGTTTAAAAGTATGTATGTCAATAAAATGTCAGAAGACTTTAAATAATCAAATTTATCAGAATAGAGCTTGAAGAAATTCCAAAGTGGGTTTGGAAAAAAAACAATTGTAAATATGTAAGTTAAAGGAGAAAAAATAAACAAATATTTAATGAAGCTGTCTGTGAATTTTGATTTAAACATTAAACCACCAAAAAAAATAAAGGATGTGGTCCAAATTATTGAACTTGATTTGTAAGTGTAGGTTTCGGTAAAATTTGAATTAGACAATATGGCGGAAACAAAAAATGATAAAAGTAGACCTATGAATAAATATAAAAAACTTTTATTAATATGTTGTTTTTTAAAAGTAAGAATGCTTAAGAAAGTTATAACTATTGCAAGGCCGACTACTAGTTCGCCTAACCTAAATCCACCTATATATAATCCATTAAAGGTTCTACCAAAAATTGTAATTAAAACTATATAGGTGAAAAAGGGAATACTTAAATAGTTTATATATTTTTGAAAAGACGGAGTAGGATCAAAATTAATCATTTTCTTTTACTCAATAGTAGTTCAAACAAATTAATAAACTCACATGACATTTTTTCAGCATTAAATTTATAGTTTTTCATTTGATTTTTATAAAAATCATAATCTTTTGTAATTTCTTTTAATTTGTCATTAAAGTTTTCTTCTTCAAAACCTAATCCAAACCCTTCACAGTATTCTGGTATTCCACCACTATTAATAAATAATATTGGCAAACCGCATTGTGCAGCCTCTATGTGGTGATTTCCTGATGGTTCATTTAATGAAGCTGTGAGGTATAGATGATGATTTTTCAATTCTTTAGCTAAGTCCACTCCCTCTAAAGGAGGTAAAATTTTGCTATTCTTAAAATTAAAATTTTTTGGTAAGTTTCCAATATACGTAAACTCAAATTTTTCACTCCAATCAAGTTTCTCCAACAGGTTGTCTAGTTTTTCATATATATTAAAACCTTTATTCCAATTATTACTCCAATGATGAGTGACTATTTTTAATTTTTCTTTTTCGTTGAAGCCTATAATGCCTTCAGAATTAAAAACTGTTGAATCTGCTCCAGCCATTATCACACTGTTTTCTTCAGATGAAAAACCTGACTTTATATATATATCTTTTAACCATTGGCTAACAAAAATAGTATGGTCAGCAATTTTATTTGCTTTAATGTAAAATTTATTTACTCCTCTAGTTTGTTTTCTCTCATCACACTCATTTATTCTGTGAACAACAATTACATCATTGTTCTGCTTTTCTTTATATTTTTTTATTTCCTTATGAGTAAACTTTGAGGATTCTGATTTCTTCCTAGGGTCTGTTAATAATATTATATCTAAATCATTATCATTTAAATTGTATACAACTTCATGGCCTTTTGACTTAAGGGTTTTGGACAAATTTTTTACAAATAAATTTCCGCCACCCCATGGGCCATCAAATACTTTTGCACCAATACTTACTTTCATTTATTTTTAAAATATATATTTTTTAATTTAATATCATATTTAACTTTATTTGCGTATTCCTCTTGTTCTAATTTAAAAAGAGAAGATATATTTTCTTTTTCATTTAATTCATATAGGCATTCATTTAAAATTTCAACTTTATAACCATTGCTCATCAAATCGTAGAACAATTTATAATCTTGAGAGAATTTAAAAATTTCATTGTACATTCCAATTTTTTTAATTACACCTGTCTTAATCATCAGTGTTCCATGAATAAAAGGGTTCTTGTATTTAAAAACTACTTTGGTAGGAATAAAACTAGTTTTGTTATGTAATACTTTTTGAGACTGTTTGCCTACAGCTTTTGTAGTACAGGCATCAAGATTTTTCTTGCTTAAATACTCAACTTGACTTTTGAATCTTTCTGGAAAACTAATATCGTCTGCATCTTGTCTTGCTATAAAATCTCCTTTTGCGTTGGAAATGAGCTTATTTAAAGACTTTGTAAGACCTAGGTTTATATTGTTATCAAAAATTTTAATTCTATTATCTTTTGCTTTAAGGTCTTTTAGGATTATTTCAGTATTGTCATTAGATCCGTCATTAACAATTAAAAATTCAAAATTATCATATGTTTGTCTAAGAATGCTTTCTACAGATTGTTCAAGATGGTTTTCACCATTATAAACACTCATTAAACATGAGACTTTCTTTGTGTTTTTAATCACACTGCCCCAAATCTTTAAAGTTTTGTTTAAAAAATTTCTCCAAATTAGTATGCTTCAATAAATCTTCCAAAAACATACTATTTTTGACACCCTGTTCTTTAGTTGATTTAACATTTTCTAACATTTTTATTTTTTCAATTAAATCTTCATAGTTTCCTTGAATAAATGAATATTTATAATCTTTTGGAAAAAACTCTTTAATACCTCCAGTATCAGGGAATACTGAAGTTATACCCAAAGCAGAGGCTTCACACAACAAAGTAGGTTGCCCTTCGAACAATTTTGTGGCTGTAACAACACCCTTGGAGTTACTAATAATGTTTAACACATCCTCATTAGATATCTCTCCAAGAAAACTAACTTTGTCAGAATTGTACCTAATTTTTAATTCTTGAAGTATAGGTCCTGATCCAATAATTTTTAATTCAGAAATGGTTGTATTAGCTTTTAAAAAACTTTCAATTAATTCTTGAACCCCTTTTTCTTTTGAAACTCTTCCAGCATAAACTATATAATCTCCTGGAACATTATTGGTGAATTTACTTTCAATATTTAAATGATTAGGTAAAACGAATATTCTGTTTTCGTTAAAACCTAGGTTTATTAAATATTTTTTATGAAAATTAGTTAATACAAGAAGTTTAAGATTTTTTTTATTTAAAACTTTATAGTATTTCTTACCATAAATATTTATAAAAATTGACTTTATATAAGATTCAGTAAAATATTTATTGAAAAATCCAAGTTCGTCTTTTGAAAGCCCGCATTTGCTGCAATATAAGTCTGATTTTATATGATTTTTAGTTAAAAAATATCTTGTGCAATCATACCTAAAGTTGTGAAGTTTTAGGAAAACATTCGAATTAGAATTTAATAATACATCAAAGATAGCAGGTGATGCTTTAAACCAAGTATTGTGAACATAAATAATATTCGGATCAAATATTTCTAACATTTTTTTAATTTTTTTTACACTTTCAAAATTCCTGTTAAAAAGAAAATATATGGCTTGCTTGAATAAATTAGGTATGTGATTAAAAAAATAAACTGTTTCGGTATTAAATATATTTTTTAATATGCTTACTTCACTTTCAACCGAAGTGTCTTCTCCACCAATATTTTGATATTTATTATGTATGACAAGTAATTTTTTCATGTAAATAAAAGATGTAAATAATTTAATTTAGTAGTCGAAGACTTCATTAATATGAGTTTAATGCATATTGTTTATATTTTTACTTTTGATTATTCATTTAAGACATGGAAAGAGTCTGGCACTTATACTCGTGAACTGTTTTTGTATAGAAAATTAATAGAAAAAGGTTATAAATTTACATTTGTAACATACGGAGATAAATCAGATTTTGATATTATTGAAAACGACAAAAGTTTTGATGTTCTTCCCATTTATTCATTAATAAAAAAAAGCAAATTTAAACTTGTAAATATAATCAAATCTTTAATAGTTCCTATTCTAATTATTAAAAATATTAAAAATTTTGATCTAATAAAACATAATCAACTACTGGGATCGTGGGTTGCTATTATTTTAAAGTTACTTACAAAAAAACCATTATATTTAAGAACTGGTTATGACATGTATAGCTTTGCTATTAAAGAAAACAAAAGTTCAATAAAACGTTATTTATACTATTTGCTTACAAAATTTTCAATTTTCAAAAGTGATATATATAGTGTTTCAAGTGAAACTGATTTTAATTTTTTACAAAAGAAATTTAATAAAAAAGATTTAAAAAAAATAGTTATTAGAAGAAATTGGGTTCATGAATTAAATAAGATTTCCTACGAAGATAGGTATGAAAATAGAGTTTTAATGGTAGGTAGGCTTGTAGATCAAAAAAATTACTTTTCAGCAATAGACATTCTTGCTGATTTAGATTTTAAGCTTGATATTGTTGGCTCAGGTCCTTTAAAAGCTCAAATAAAAAGTTATTGTTCAGAAAAAAAGCTAGATGTATCTTTTCTTGATAGTTTGGATAATACAGATTTATTAAAAATTTACGGTAAATACAGACTGTATTTTTCAATGTCTTATTATGAAGGAAACTCAAAGTCCTTATTAGAGGCAATGAGTGCAGGATGTGTCCCGGTAGTTAGCAAAATTCCAAATAATATTGAGATAGTTAATGAAAAGAATGGTGTACTAATTGATTTAAAATCATTTGAAAAAGCGAAACTGTATAAAAATATAAAAAAAATAGTTAATAATCAATCCATATTTGAAAGCTTATCGTCAAATAGTATCGATACAGTAAGGAAAGAAAGTAGTTTAGATAACTTAATAAATTTGACTATTGAAGACTTTAATTATCTAGACAGCTTTAACAACTGATTTTTCATTTACTTTTTTAACTTCAAGAACCTCATCAAATATAAAATCATTTGGATTATGCGTGCAATTTACAATAGTGCATTTGAGGTTTTGTAAAATTTTTGCTACTTTATCTTTTGATTTTTCATCAAGGTTTGATGTAGATTCATCAAGAAAGAGTATATCTGGATTTGACAAAACAGCTCTAAGTAATGAAATTTTCTGCATCTGTCCAGAAGATAGGGTTTTATTACTAATTTCATCATGAAGAGATACACTATTTTTATCAAATATATCAAATTCTTCTAGCTTTTCATTCAAATAAGTCTCGTCAAATATTTCCTCGTTACCATATAGAAGATTTTCTTTTATAGATCCTTTTATTATGTGTGGAGTTACCCCTACATAGCTCATTCTTGATGAAGAAAAAATAATATCTCCCTTGTATGGTATAAAAACACCTGATAAAAGCCCAAGCAGAGTGCTTTTACCACTTCCGTTAGAACCAATTATTACAGTGTGCTTATTTTTTTTAATTTTTATAGATATGTTTTCGTATAAGTCGACTTCAGAACCAAAGTACCTAAAAAAAATATTTTTAATTTCAACAGCATTCTCCAAATTATTTGAAATTTGCAAATTAATTTCTTTTTCATTTGTTTTGTTTTTTTCTATTTCATGAAATTTTTCTAAATGAACGTGTGAATTAATCAACATATTCAAATTATTGTTTATAACACCAATGGTTTGAACTAATCTTAAAATAACACCAATGAATTCTAAAGTTAAAGACTTAATTAAATTTGTAAAAGCAACTAATATTGAGAGAGTTAACAAAATTACAAAATTTGGAATAAGATAATTTATAGTTCCATATTTAAAATTGTAAAATTGAGACTCTGTAAATTTTGAGATATTTTCTTTAAAGATTTTAAATTCATTTAATTTGGTATTTAATATTTTAATTAAAAATATATTTTCAATTACTCTCTCGATATCCTTCAACAAATTTTGGGTATATGTATAAGATTCATGCATGTAATGCCTGCCTCTTTTCAGAAAAATATAGGTAGGGTATATCAAAAACACTGCAACAATTAAAAAATAAGCAACACTCCTTACATCTGTAATAAGCAAAAACAACAAATATAGAATTAGCTGTAATGAAGAGCTTATTAAAGTTGCCAGTGCTGAATAAAAATAAGCTACGTGTTCAGTTAGTTTAGTTATATAAAAGGATGCATCAGATATTGAGAAATTTCCTCTTTGATAAACTTCATTTAGTAAAAATTCTCTTAAGTTTTCATTTACATTTAGCTGAAGTTTATAAATCAGTGCTTTTTCCAAGTAAATAGAAATAAATCTTAAAACAATAATTGCTGGAAAGATATATAGATTCTGATTTATAAATGTGATAAAAAAATAATCTGAATCATTAGAAGAAAACAATGATGAAAAAATAATGATAATTAATATATCTAAAAGAACAACAATATTTGAAAGAATAACGACTTTAATAATTGTAAATTTCTTATTTTTAACTTTGGACACCCTAGATACATACACAACATCTCGAAAAAGCTGTCTGAGATTTTTTAACATATATAAATAAGTTTAATTATTAATTTCTATTTGTTGTAAAAAAGATTTTTTAATGATTAGCAAAATTTTTAATTTACCCTATCTATCTGAACGTGGGATAAATAAAAAGAATTGTAAGAAATATTTTTTACAATAAAAGTACAGAGCTCTACGGGGTCAATTAATTCGTCTATGTCCTCTCTTCCTTCATTTAGCCCTATTGCAATAGCCCTAGGATACAAATTTATTATTTTAATATTATTTTCAAATGCTTTTTGTTCAACTGATTCTACATAACCTCTCAATCCATACTTTGCTGCAGCATAATTGGGATCTTTAGAGTCGGGATGTAAACCATAAAAAGAATTTATATTTACTAATGTTCCTTTTTTTGAGTATGAAAAATAATCCAAACTTTTCTGTACTATATTTATAGATGCTTCAAATGAGTGGAAATAGTCTTTTTTATCAAATCCATTATTTACAATAATATCAGGTTTATATGTATTAAAATCTTCAACAGTTATGTTGGCCATATCTTTAATAAAATTTTCAAAATCACTATTTGGCTTTCTACTATTTAAAATAACATCATGATTATGATTTTTGAATTGTTTCGCTAACTCTAATCCAAATCCCGATCCAGATCCACACATAAATACTTTTTCCATATCATGTATAATTTTACATAAAGTATTTTGATACAAATCTTATTTACATATTTAAATTTAAATTTCTTTATAATTAAATAATGCAAGAATTCAGTATTTCAAATTTAGTTGATACACCTTTAAATAAAAGATCAAAAGAAATTCGGTTAGAGTCTATAAATATATCAAAAGCAAATGGAGGTTATCATTATGGTGGTTCATTTTCTTGTGCAGAAATTTTAATTAATTTATACGATCAAATTATAAATGAAGACGATAAATTTATTTTGAGTAAAGGACATGCCTGTTGGGTCTATTATGCATTATTAATTGAAAGAGGCTTCAACCCAACTCTTGAGGGACATCCTCATCTTGATGTTAGTAATGGAGTGCATTGGACAACTGGCAGTGAAGGGCATGGATTACCTGCAGGCCTTGGTATGGCTTTTGCAAAAAAATTAAATAATTCAGATGGAAGGGTTTATGTATTAATGGGTGATGGTGAGTGTCAAGAAGGTACAACGTGGGAGTCTTTATTACAAGCTCCTCATCAAAAATTAAATAATATAACTGCGATTGTTGACTTTAATAGGATACAAGGATCTGGATTTGTAAATGAAATATTACCTGTTGATGCACTAAAGGGTACAGCTGAACTATGTGGGTGGGAAGTGGTTGAAATAAATGGACATGATAATGAACAAATTTTAAATGCACTACGAGTAAAAGATACTAAACCAATTTTGATAATCGCATACACGGTAAAAGGAAAAGGTGTTTCATATATGGAAAATGATCCTGCTTGGCATGCTCAATGGCCAGATGAAGAGGCAGAAAAAATTGCCAGGAAAGAACTTTCTTCATGAGAAGAGCATTTGGAAAAACAATCGTTAAATTAGCAGAAAAAGACCCAAACATTTTTTTAATTTCAGGTGATGTAGAGCAAGAAATGGACGAATATAAGAATAAATTTCCAAATAGATACTTAAATATAGGACTGTGTGAACAAACTATGATAAGTATGGCTGCTGGAATGGCTTCTGAAGGAATGAGACCTGTTGTTTATTCAATTACCCCATTCTTGATTGAAAGACCTTTTGAGCAAATAAAAATAGATATTGATGAGAACAACCTTCCGGTTATGCTTGTTGGTCAAGCAGACTATCCAACACATGGCCCTACACACAGACCATTGAATCCAGAAGTTTTGGTTAGTATTTTAAAAAATACTGTTGGGTATTTTCCAAGAAATTTAATGGAAGCTGAAAAAGCTATGCTTGATGCTTATCTTATGAGAACGCCGTCAATTATATGTTTGAAAAAAGATGGTTTGCCTTTTTTGTAGACAAATTTAATTATAAATTTAAAAAATTAATTGAGGTATCATTTCTACCTGCTTTTGACACACCTCTTTTTTGAACTACTTTAGATGCTGCAATTTGTGAGTTTATAATTGCTTCATCATGATTTTTTCCTGATATTATTTCACTAGCAAATACACTTAAAAAAGTATCCCCAGCTCCTGATAAATCTCTTGTAACTATATTTCTATTAACTGGATAATGTTTATCTTGAAAATAAGCTCCATTAGAGCCATCCGTTATGATTAATTTACTTTTTATTTCTGTGTTATCGAAAATAGCTTTTTCTGACTTTTCATACTCTTTTTTATTAAGTTTTATATATAAAGCCTCAGATACCCAATCGCCAATAATTTTATTCGTCTGGACAAATACATGCTCGTGAGATTTGGTTATTTTTTCAATATCTTCATGTGAAAGAAATCCTTTATTATGATCGGTAATGATAACTGCATTATATTTAGAAAATTTTATACTTTGAAAATTTTTAAATGAGTCTTTTTTATTTACAAAATCATCTTCATCAACTCGTAAATGCATATGATTACTTTCTTTATCTACATAACGCTTTTTTAATATTTTATTTTTATTACAAATCAAATCAACTGTGTGTCCTAATGAAGACAAATTTTCGGCAACATTTCCTGCCATTCCTAAATTTTCTACTACTTCAACAGGCTTAAAAATAGGCACAGGAACTTCAGGATTAATTCTGTCAGTTGTGCCGTATATAAAATAGTCAATACAAAAGTCTCCAATAACTAAAAAATTGTTACTATTCAAAAACTATCACCCCTCTACCATAAAAATCATTACCTTCTTCAATAAGTGTAAACGCTTTGTTAATATCTTCTAATGAATAGTATTCGTAAATTAAATTCTCTAAGTTAATATTGCTTGACAGTATTAAATCAAGATATTTTTGAATGTCTTTATCTGGATTTATTTTTCCACCAGAAGTATCGAGTAATGTTTTTCCAACATAATTTGATACAAAATTTTCAAGAATTAATTTTTCGTTATTTTGTGGTTGACCTACTAAGACCGCTGTTCCACCAGAAGGTAAGCACTCATAAGATTTTGCAATTAAATTAATATTTCCGGTAGTTTCAACATTATATTTAGGAAATGATGGAATTATATTTTTTAATTCCTCTTCTAAATTTTTTACATCAGTAGTGTTTATAAAATGTGTTGCACCAAACTCTTTAGATTTTTTTAATTTTGCTGAAGACCTATCAATCGCAATTATTGGATATGCATTTTTCAATTTTGAAGCAATTATTACATTTAATCCAACTCCGCCAACACCAAACACTGCAATACTCTCATTTTTTTGTAAATTTATTTCATTATCTACAATGCCCATTCCGGTAGTTATTGCACAGCCAAAAAGACTTAACTGGGGAAAATCTAATTTTGAAGTTACCTTTGTCAATCTATTTTCTGAAACAACTGAGTACTCACTAAAAGTAGTAACTAAACCAGAGCCGACTATTCCTTTTTTACTTTTGTAGCTTGGAAACTCGCTTTCTAGTCCCTTACTCGGTCTCCAGTGAAGAACAACTTTATCGCCTTCTTTTACTTTAGTGACACCCTTGCCAATTTTTTCAACTATACCACTTCCTTCATGACCCATGAGACAAGGTAAAAATTTCGAATTAATTTTTATGCCTTTTTTTTGATTAATTTGAGCACCACATATTACTGCAGCCTTGATTTTTACTAATATCTGACCCTTTTTTAGCTCAGGAACTTCCAATTCCATTATTTCAAGATCATTATTAAAGTTTGTTAATACAGCTGCTTTCAATTTAAATACTCTTTATATTTTTTAATTCCGTCTTCTAAAGAATAATGCGGCACCCATCCTTTTTGAAACAATTTGTTATCAGCTTTTGTATTGAATTGATATCCCTCTGGAATAGATTCGATGTTGGAATAACTGTATTTTACATCTAAAAGCTCGAGAACCTTTTCAAAAGTTTCTGATTTTCCAGATCCAACATGATAAACACCACTATTGATCTCATTAAATACCGGGTGTACCGTAGCCCTTACAACATCTTCAATATACACAAAATCTCTTTTAGGGTTATTTGGAAATAGAACAAATTTCTTTTGCTGATAAGCTTGATAAGCTACAGAGCTCATTATCCCTTTATGTTCTTCTCCAGGCCCATAAACATTAAAATATCTCAAGGCTACAAATTTACTATTATTTTTAATGCCATATAGTTCTCCAAGATACTTGGTCCAACCATAAAGATTGCTTGGATATCCATCTACTCCTTCACATGCTGCCGAAGAGGAGTAAACTACTAGTTTGTTATACTTTTCAGCAATATCAAATATTTTTTTTGATATATAAAAATTGTAAAACATCATATGATCAATATCTTTACTAAGGGTGTTTGAATCAGCACCAATGTGTAGAATTATGTTAGATTCGGAAATAAGTTTTTCAATATTTTGTTCCCAATTTTTTTCCGAATAATATCTTTTTTCAATAAGTGTTAATGAAAAATTATAATTTTCTTTTAAATATGAGGTTACGTTTTTGCCTACAAAACCTTCGAAACCGGTAATTAGAATTTTTTTCATAGCATTAAAGTTAATTATGTATCTATTATATTTTTATCAATAAAATAATAAATTATTGATATAATTTTCAATGAGGTTCAGTATTAAAAATTACATTACAAAATATTTAGATGAAAGCTTAAAAGTTGCCAAATTTCAAAATAATCTTATTGATCAAATTGAAAATATTACTGAGCTGATTCTAAAAAGTTTAAAAGCAGGAAACAAATTACTTATTTGTGGAAACGGTGGTTCTGCTTCAGATAGCCAGCATTTTGCTGCAGAATTTGTAGGTAGGTTTAAAAATGATAAAAAACCTTTGGCGGCAATTGCTTTAACTACTGATTCATCAATATTAACTTCAATTGGAAATGATTATGGGTTTGAATATATTTTTTCAAAACAAGTTGAAGCATTGGGGAAAAAAGATGATGTATTGATAGTGATATCTACTTCGGGAAGTAGTCCAAATATAATAAATGCACTTATAGAAGGAAAAAATAAAGGTTTACTTACAATTTCATTTGTTGGAAATAATAAAGAAAGTATAGAAAGTTTGTCTGATATTTATATAACTATTCCATCCGAAGAAACTGGTGTAGTTCAACAAGCACACATTACTTTATTACAGGTTATTGCTGGTGCTGTGGAATACAGCTTAATTAAATAATTAAGGAAATAATTGATTTTAAAATCGGAATTAGACTTAAAAAAAACAATAAGTAAATTACGAAATAATAAAAAAATAATTGGAGCTATGTCAGGTGGTTATGATCTTTTACACAAAGGTCATCAAAATGCAATATTATTTAGCTCTGAACAAGTTGATAGCTTATTTGTTTTAGTAAATTCAGATTCTTCCATAAAAAAATACAAAGGTGAAACAAGACCAATAAATAGTGAGAGAAATAGATTAGAAGAATTAAATTCATTTAACGAAAATAATTACTATATTCTTTTCGATGAGTTAACCCCAAATAACCTTCTTGAAATTATTAAACCAAATAAGTATTTCATTTCACCTGAGTGGTCCAGTTCACCTGTTGAAATGCTTGTTTTAAACAAACTCAACACTGAAGTAATAAAACATCCACATTTAAAAAAATTTTCAACATCAAATTTAATAAATAGCAATACAGATTTTAAGGGAGCTATTTTTCTTGATAGGGATGGAACTATAAATTTTGACTATGGATATATAAAAAATGTAGAAAATATAAAAATTAGCAAAGAAAATTTTAAAGGATTAGAAAATTTAAATAATTTGAATTTTAATATATTTATAATTACAAATCAGAGTGGTGTATCAAAAGGATTAATTACAAAAAAAGAGTTTGAAATAGTTAATAATGAAATTCTTAAATTGATCTCAAAAAATAGTGGGAGAATTGATAAAACTTATGTTGATTTTTCAGATTCCAAAAATCCTTCTAAATTTAGAAAACCCAATATAGGAATGGTGGAAAAAGCAGCAAGTGAATTTAAAATTTCTTTAGCTAAATCTTGGGTAGTGGGTGATAAAGATACAGATATTTTGCTTGGAAAACTTTGTAATATGAAAACAATTTATATAGAAAACAAAATGTATAAATATAACTCTATACTTAAACCTGATTTTACATGTAATGATTTGTTACAAGCTTCAAAAATAATTAAAAAATTTCAATACTAGATGCTTTTAATCAACTTTAACCTTTGAATGGCTTTTTCTTTTAATTTATCGTCTCCAGATAATCTTTTATTTATATCCAAAAATAATTCATCATGCAAGTTTTTTGGTATTTGTTCAAGACTTTTAATGAATGATTTTTTAAAATTAAAATCTAAAACATAGTAAAAATATTTGTCATAATTTTCATGTTTATAATTGGTTGAACCCAAGTCTAAAATTACAATTTTTGAATTACATAGTTTATAATTCCATGGTGCCAAATCACAATGTGAAAAATATTTATCATTAACAATATATTTTTCCATTTTTAAATTTCTTAATGCTAAACCTAAATCCATGATATTTTTATTAGATAACTTAGCATATTTTCCAAATACAAATTTTGTTACTGAAATTTTTAGATTTGTTGTTTCAAATTCTAAAACAAGTTTGGGAAAGTGGATCGATTCTGTATTATCTAAATTTTTCAAGTTTTCTAGCTCAGTCGAAAACTCCTCCATAAGAACTGAAGAATTGTTAATAATTTTTACAAAATAGTATTCTTTATTAAAACAAATTACTATATAAATGCATTCTTTTTCCCAATTTGGCTTGGGTGTTACTGCTACAACACTGAAATCTGGAAATTTTTTTTCCAGAAAATTATCTACTTTCCTTAATTCTTCTAATTTATATACAAGACCGAACTCTACATTCTTTAAAATAAAGATTGTAAATTTTTTAAGAACTATACCAAGAAATGTATTAACAAATAATTGTTTTATTTTTGAGCCACAAATAATGAAATGCTTTAAGTTGTAATCATTTTTATCAACTATATACGTTTTTATAGTTCCTGGAAATATTTTAAATTTTTTATTTAATGTATGTTCTAATTTCATCTACTAATTCATTTATATTTTTGTGTTCTGCATCAATTTTTATAATATTATTCATTTTTGTAGATAAATACTCAATATTTTCTCTTACTGTTTGAATTTGAGAAATATTGAGTTCATCTTTTCTATACTTACTCAGCTCTTCATTAATTTCTAAATAAAAAATTTTATGAGGTTTTGGAAATAGTGATATCAGCACTAAAGAAAGCGTACTGCCTAAATAAAATTTTAAAGGAATTGGCTCTGTGTAATATCCATAAACATACCTGTCGCCGAACAAATATTTTGATCTAAAAGAATTTAATGGGATAAGGAACCAACTTATAAACAAATTTTTAATTACTCTTAGAATAGAAAGTATTCTTAATAAGTAACTTGAAGGCGCTTTTAAGTTTTTTTTACTCTTTATATCATAAGTATTTGAAACATTATTGAATTTTGGAATAAAGTGAAAGCTTCTTGAATTGGTGTATATTTTTAAAAGTTCATCTATCGTAGATGATTTTCCTGAACCATCTAATCCTACAAATACATAAAAGTTTTTAAATATCATATAATTGTCACTGGAATAAGCTGTGTTGCTTTTTTGCTGACTACATCGTTTTTTTCAAAAAAGTTTTTGAAATGTTTAGACATTTCTATTGAATAAATTCCTTCTTTACAATAATTTTTCTTGTATATACAGTGACCCGCACATGGTCTGCATGCAAAATTGTCTAAAAATATTGACGTGGAGTTATATGGCGTATCTTCAAAGGGAGTTCCAGAAGTAAAAATAACTAAACTTTGAACTCCAATAATGCTTGCTAAATGAGCTGGTCCAGAGTCACTCCCTATAAAATAAGAAGAAGAGGAAAGTTCACCAATTAAATCTTTAAAAAAATTAGTATTTTTTACTTTTACATTTGAATATTTTTCAATCAATTCTGTATACAGAATTTCAGATTTTTGACTAATTATATTAATTTCATAATTTTTAGTAAATTCAATATTTTCAATAGAATTTAATATCAGGTCAAGATTAATTTCTTTAGTTGGGTCATTAGAATCAATGAAAATTGATATTTTTTTTTCTTTAATTGTATTTAAATTCTTTAATTTGTAATTAAAACTTATACCTAACTCAGAACATACTTTTTTTATATATTCTACTTTATTAACATTTCGTTCAAATTTAGTTTTAAGCTCTCCTATGAACTTCCCAAAATATAAACTATTACAAAATAAAATTTTAGGATTAATTAAAAGTAAAAAAATATAATCTCTTGTATCAGGCCTTGCAGAAAATGCTATTTCGTACTTTTCATTTCTTAATTTCTTAATGAATTTAAAAAATTCAAAATACTCATATGAAAAGATCTTATATTTGTCATTTTTTTTTGACCAAGGGACAAGATCTGTATAAACATTATCAAATATATTTAAATAATTTAGGTAATCATTTGATCTTTTAGATGAAATAACATCAATCTTATAGTCAAAATATTTTTCCCTAAGTCCAAAATAAATAGGAGTTTGTTGAATACTGTCTCCCATTCCCCAAAAAGAAAGTATTAATATTTTCTTAGACTTTTCTTGTTTAAAAATAAGTCTTAAAAATTTCAATATTACTGCAATTAATCCAAATATGTACAATAGACATTTTTTAATAAATCTTTTTACACTTAATTTTTTGTATTTCAAAATAAATTTCCTAGTTTTGAGATTAATCTACTTCTCATTCCAAGTCAGTAAGGTTTTCTCTAATTTTGTAAAACAAGATCCAATAATATGGAATAGCAAAAACTGGACCATCTATAATTGGGTCAAAGAATGTCTGAATTAGAACAAGAAACATAAACCATTCAAAATATTTTAAATTTCTTAAATAGTTAAAAAACACAAAAAATATTAAACAAAATGGAATTAAACCAACTCTGTAAATTAGTGTTAAAAAACTATTATGAAGATTTCTTAATCCACTTTCTTTATTTCCATGAAACATATATTTTGGGAGCAAGTCATCATCGTAGAACTTCTTTATTATATTTTCACCAAAAGTATTGCGAAACAAATAATTACCGCTATCAATAATTTGGTAACTGGCTGTTTTCCACAGTGTAAGTCTCCACTCTATATTTGTCCAGTTGCAGACTTCTGAAGAGCTGTATTTTAAATCTGTACGAGGATTTTCATTGAAAAAACTCGTACAGTTAGTAACTGGCGTTAAAACTTCAAAAATATCTTGTATTACTGAACTAAAAACTAAAGGGAGAACAATTACAATGGCTAAAAAGATTATAAAAAGTTCTTTTTTTAATATTTTGTCATTTAAGTATAGAAAAGTTATAACTATTACGATCATCAACATTGAGGATCTGTGTTGGAAAACAGCTATAAAAAAGAAAATGTAGAAAATATACTTTTGATAGTTTTTAAATTTAGATGTATCTTCTTGAAAATAAAATATTGTTGAAAAAACAACAATTTCAGTAAAACGTAGATTATTGAATAACCACTTATTTATTAGATACAACAATGGGATGTATGGGATTATAAAAAATAATTTTTGAAATAATTCTTTTGTCATTTTGATTAATTTGTTATCAAAACTTTGTACTAAATAAATCACAACTGGATAATAAATTAAAGCATAATCTTTTAGGACATCGATAAAATAATAATTTTTTAACAAAACTTGATACATTGGAATTAAAAGTAAAAGAACTGCCTGATACAAAAAATTAATATTTTTTCTATAAAACAATAAGAAAAGAGCTGCAAATAAAAACTCGTTAATGTAGATGAATTCGAACCTTAGCTGTGCGAAAGGTTTTCCAATAAATGCATTCCCAAAAATTAATAAAAACAAAACTAATTTAATTAATTGATTTTTTAATTTATAGGAAGAGGTCATTAAATTTTTTGTTTTCTATTTCTTTTTTACTTAATTTTAAAACTATACACCCTCTAGATAGGTAATAAAGAATTGTTAAATTAAAGTTTCTGTAATATTTTATTGGCAATAAAGTTTTAGAAAATTGTCCATGAATAAAATTGAAGTTTTCTTTGTTAGTTTGAAAATATAGTGAAAACAAATTACGTATTTTGAAAAAATAAAACAAGACGTTTTTATAAAACATCTTATCTTTTGAGTGTATATCAATTACGATTTCTTCTTTATTACTGAAGTTACAAAAGTATAATATTACGTTTCCTTTTGGGTTTGGAATAATTTTAGTTATAAAAGTATATTGCTTACTTTCAACTTTATTTATTAAGTGATTAATCAAAGTATTATTACCCAGTAACTCATTTGAAAAAATATCTAAATCATTTTTTTCACTTATTGTTTCATAAGAAATATTTCTTTGAATAAAGTATTCGTGTATAAATTCAAATTTATGATTTCTTTTCATAATTAACAATGTAGTAAATGACCCAATATTAATTTTACTATGGTAACTTAAGTTAAAATGTTAAAAACTTTTGTTAAAAAGTATATTAAGAATTCAATTTTTGGAATATTAGATCAAGTATTCAGCTCTTTGTTAATATTTGGTATTAATTTTTACTTTGCTTACAAATCGCAATTTAATGAAGTAGGAATTTTTGCATTAATTTTTTCTTCTATAGGAATCGCACAAATTTTACAGCAAGCAATTTTGGAAAGACCTTTTTTAATTAAAAAAAATGTTTTCAGGTACCAAATTGTTATAAAAAGATTCCTCTTTGTAGTATTAGTTTTAATTATTTCAATTCTATTTTCATTCTATGGAGATAACAACACAAGTAGTGTAGCTCTAAATGACAACTTTATAATACCCTGGCTATTCCTTGGTGTTGTGCAATTATTATTCAATTTAGGAAGGGTTTATTTCTACACAATAAAAAAAGAGCAGCTTGCGTTTTACATTTCATTTTCCTCTACATCGATAATTTTCTCAATTTTTTTGTTAATTGGTCCATTGATTGAAGATCAGCTTTTTCCATACGTTTTAACAATTTGTTTAACTAAAACAATTATTTTGGTTTTGTTTTTTAGGAAAGTAGAGTTGGTCGATAGTAAGTTTATAAGTGAAGATAGTTCATATAAAGATTATATTTTGTTGATTTTTATTTCTTTATCTATATATTTAAGAACAAGATATCCAATTTTCTATCTTGCAGAGTACGCTTTCATACTAGCTGGAATTTTTGAAATATTTAGAACTATTACTGAGTTGGTCTTAATGCCTTTTAGGCCAATAAGCCAAAGTTTACTTACATACTTGTCTGAACAAAATTCTTTAAAAATTAAAAAAAGTTTTTTGAAATTAATTTCTACTTTTCTTTTGATAGCGTCCTTCCTATCAGCAATGTTTTATTTGATCTTTGATATTATTATTAGCTACTTTAATTTATTGATTGATAGTAGTGAAAATGTTAAATTCTACTTGGTTTCTTTCATTTTAATTAATATATTAAATATTCCTTTTAATGCTTTTCTTTTATCTCAAAAAAAGTTTTTATATGAGTTTTTAGTAAAGTCAGCACCAGCTATATTGTTAGTGTTTTTTTTATCAATATTTAATGTAAACAATAATATTGATGAAATTTTACTTTTTCTTTCAGTTGTTACATTTATAGAGTTCATTATTGCTTCTATTTTTTCTGTTAAAACTCTTAAGAATATCCAACTAGATGAATTAATTTAAATATCTAGTAATAGTTTTATAATAACCTTCAGTTAATTCAATTCTTCCACCAATTTCACTTGTACAATAAAGATTTATCCAACAAATAAATGTCTTACTACTAACGACTAAATTAACTTTTTTTAACACTTTATAAATCTAAAATAGCAATCCCAGATAAGTCTTCTAAGAACATAATTAACTTGTTATCAATTAGTATTAAGTCTCTTATTCTGTGCCCAATATCTATATACGGCAGCTCAAACACATTTCCATTTGCTTCTTTGTCTAAAATGTAAAGCCTTCCTGACTTCATTGAAGAAATAATAATCTTTTCGTTTGATAATTTCACATCACTAATTCCTATAGATGGAGTGAAGTAAAGCTTAGGTTCTATAAATCCATAATCCTTATGACTCTTATGTAACGGCATTGCTTCATCATTAGTGCGTCCATCATAATGCTCGCCATAAGACGAAATTGGCCAACCATAATTTAAAGGGCTTTTTTCTTTTATTTCATTTATTTTAATTATATTTAATTCATCACCGCCCCTTGGGCCGTGCTCAACAGAATACAAAAAACCATTTTCTAAAATCATTCCTTGTATGTTTCTATGGCCCATAGAAATTTGATCAGATTTTTTTGTAGTTTTATTGATTCTTAATATTTTTCCAAATTTACTATTTATATCCTGCGAGTTAGTTGCACTTAAAAATTCACCTATAGCTAGATATAAATACTGTTCATCTGTACTCATTGCACCACTTGAGGAATGTAATTCACTATTGCTAATATCTAAAATTTGATTGCATTGATCATACTGAAAAAATTTAGAAAAATATATTTCTTGTTGTTCAATTTCTCCTGATAAAACCTCTAAGTTATAGCAATCTTTTTTAATTTCATTAATAAATGAGATATACAAAGTATTTTTATCAATTAAAGTTCCTCGAATACTCAGTTTATTGACTTCATTAAATTTATCTATATCAATAAATTCATTAAAATTTGTATTTAGCTTTTTGGCTGAAGCAAAGTAATTACCAATTTGAGATAATTTAATTTTGTAAAAGAAACCTTTGCCATTTACAAAAAGAAGATCATTATTGTGTTGATTCAAAAATGCACCTGGTTTCATTCCTGATTCCATGTAGTTCTCTGAAGAGCAGCAGTTAAGAGCAAAATAGTCTATTCCTGAATTATCTAAAGTACGAGTCCAGCCTGCAGTAAAAATTCTGTTGTCTTCAAATACTCTCTCAAATAATTGGCTATCAGATTTCCAATTAGCAAACATCATAAAAGTATTAGCAGTAATAAATAAAATTATTAGATAAATAGGACTTGAAAATATTTTTACATGAAAATAACCAATAAATAATATTATGAAAAATAATGTCACAAAGTAAAGAGCTATATACCTGTAAGAAAACCAGACTCCTTTGAAAATATATAAAACAACTAAAAAAGATACAAAACAAATTATAAGTTGTCTGAGAGAATCTAAAATGTAACTCTTTTTATTAATATTTAAAAAGAGGGTATGAAAAATATTACACAATAAAAACAATAGAAGAAAAAATATTAATAGTGAATACTGTTCAGGAATGAAAGAAAAAAGCTCATCTATTCTAATAATTAATATGGTCAGAGAATCTTTATTGAAGTCTCTTGCCAAGTCGAAATACAGAGAGAATGTCAAGCAATAAATTAAATAAACATTTGTTGATTTGAAGGAAGCTTTTAAAAAACCTAACACTTAAATATTGTAACTTAATTAAGAAATTCCTGAATTGTTAAGAAAATAATTTATATAAAATTCTTAATAAATCTTTTTTCAATTATAAAAAATATAAACAATGATAATATTTGTGCCGATAGATACTTTAGGCCTAAATTTACATCAAGTAAATAAAAAAATATTAAAACCAAAATGATATTTAGGGATAAAAATAATACAGATAATTTAGTTTTATTGTTTCCAATTATTTCTGCAGATTTAAAAATAATAATATTAAATATTGAACTTGCAAAAACTGTGTAAGCAATCAAAGTAATCAATTCTTCGGAATAGAAATTGGTCAAAAATGGCTTGAGAAAACTAACTAATACATATCCCAAAAAACCGATTAGGAATAAGAAAAGCTTTTCAAATTTAAATTCATTTTTGTTGCTAACACCAACCTTAGAAACCAATATGGGATAAAAGCCTTGATGTAAATATCCTATTGCATCCCCAGCTAATCTAGCAGTGACATAATATCCAGCTAAAGTTTTGTTTGCAATGTTGTATACGATTAATATATCTATCCTAATGGCAAGTTGGTAAGCTAATCTATAGATGTATTTCTGTATAGACTCATTATAAATATTCTTAGTATTGCTTCCATATTTTGGTATTTGTGGTCTTAATTTAACATACAGAATTATGCTCAACATTAAAATAAGAGATGAAAAAAGCATCCATCCATCAAACAAAGAAGCTTCGCCCTTATCTTGATTAATAAATAAAAAAATAGTTGTTAATGAAAAGCTGATTAAATTTATAAAAATTAAATAGTTAAATTTTTTATATCCTTTAAATAAATTTCCTATGATATTTAAACTTATAAAGCCTGAACTAGCAAAAATAAAATAGTATAAACTAAGATCAACAATATTTTCATAACGAAAAAATATTAAATAAGAAATAACACCTGAAATAAATGATCCCATACAAAGAAAAATAAGGATAATTAAGTCTATTTGATTCCGTCCAAGATAACCAAAATTGGTATTTTCATTTTTTGAATAAGTTATAAGGGTTGTGTCTAATCCAAATAAAAAAAAGGTAGAGACAATTGCTATTAGTGACCAGAAAGCACTGAATTGGCCATTGAGCTCATACCCAAAATAACTTATAACGGCTAAGGTAAAAATAATTCTGCCTACGGCAAACGTTAACCTCTCAAAAAAAGATAAAAGTGTTAATTTAGAATAAGTTTTCATGAATTATTTACTAATATAACAAATAATAACAAGTAGAAATTGTGTTTTTTATTTATTTAATAATCAAAAAAGATTTGTTAATATGTGTCAAAAATACTCTGAAATAAACTTGAGGAGCAAGACTAGTGATTGAAGGTAAAAAAATATTAGTTACTGGTGGAAGTGGATTATTTGGCGGTTGGATAGTAGAAAAACTTTTAGATTTAAATGCTTACGTTTTTTCCCTAAGTCACGAAAACCCAAATAAATCTAAACTGAGTCAAATAAAGAACACAAAAAATCTAACAATTTTGTCAGAAGATACTAGAAACGAGGAATCAATTGAAAAAATCGTTTCAAAAGAAAAATTTGATTTTATTATACATTTAGCTTCACAAACACAAGTTGTTGATGCAATTAATAATCCTATAAATACATTCACTTCAAATTTGAATGGTGCTTGGAATATTTTAGATTCTATTAGACGTAACGAACTTGATACAAAAGTAATTGTATCTACAAGTGATAAGGCTTATGGTATTCCAGAATCTATACCAACAAATGAAAATCACAAATTACATGGAGTCTTTCCTTATGAGTTTTCAAAAAGTGCTGAAGATTTATTGGCACAAACTTACTCAATAACCTACGGATTAGACATTGCCATACTTAGATGTGGAAATGTTTATGGTGGAGGGGATCTAAACTTTAATAGGCTTATTCCAAAAGTTATAAAAGCATTCATAGAAAATAAAACTCCTACTATTTCAAGAAGTGGTGGAGATTATTCAAGAGATTTTATCTATGTTGAGGACGTTGTTGGAGCTTTTGTAAAAACTTTAGAGCATTTTGAAATGAACAACGAATTAAAGATATTCAATATTAGCAACCCACCAAATATTTCAATATTGGAGATATATAAAAATATCTCAAATGTGATAATGGGTAAATATATAGAACCAAATATACTTGGAAAGCAAGGGGCGCCTTATGAAATACCGCATCAATCATTAGATATTAACAAAGCAAAAATAAATTTAGGTTGGGAACCAAAGTGGAGTCATGAAGAAGGACTTTTAAAAACATATAAATGGTACGTTGAATACTTTAATAACTAAATTATTCTGGTTTATTCTTTTTTCACCACTATTAATAATTGGTGTTTTAATTTTTATAGTTAATGTCTTTACAGTAGGTTTTCCAATTCTTCATGTATCTTATAGGACAGGAAAAAATGAAATACCATTTAAATTTTATAAATTTAGAACTTTGAAAATAGAATCTCAACAATATTTTATTGATCCTTTGGGAGAAGAAATTTATGTCAACAGATTCACTAAAATAATTAGAAAGTTTAAGCTTGATGAAATTCCACAACTTATAAACTTTATAAAAAGTGATATGAACATTTTCGGCCACAGGCCTTTATTGCATAACCAAATTGATTTTTTACCTTTGTCAATTAGAAAAAGCAGATCATTAGTTAAGCCTGGATTGTTTGGTGATTCAATCTTATCTTCTGAGAGCCAACTCGAAAGAATACAGCTTGATTTTGTGAAGAAAACTTTTTTTAACAAGGCTAATATTTTTTACAAAACAATAAGAAATCTAACAAAACTTGAAAAGAATAAAGACACCTTAAAGTGGGATGATTTTTATTTAATGAATAAATTAAAGTTATTTAAAAATAACTATTCATTAATTTATTCTGATGGATTTATAGAACTTTTTTCAATTGAAAAGGGCGTTTCAGAATATGTTGAGAAATTAAATGAAGAAATTGAGAGTGAAATAAACAACTCATCGGGGATTTTCTCAAAAACAATTCCGTTTCTTCTTACAGTTGATAAAAACTTTAACTCAAAAATAATTGATAGTCGATTTAAAATAAGAACTTTCTATTTTGATAAAGACAATTTTTGCTTATATTATTTTATTTCAAAAACTGAAGTTTATCTTGCAAAAAAACTTGCAATGGATTTAGATACTGAAAAAATAAGTTTAGAGATTATGGATTTAATTGTTAAAAAAGAAATTTCTGTAAATTTTCCATTAAAAATTATCGAATCTTAAATTTAGAAAAATTTTAAATTTTAGTTAATATTACCCAATTAAGATTTGGATGAAAGCCTCTGTTTTCTGCGACAATTTTGTAATTGTTCTTTAGAAAACTTTCAATAAAAACAGGATTGTTATAAATGAAATAACTTTTATCATTAACAATATTTAATAGATTATCTAAAATTTTTTCACTAAATGGATTGTATAAATAGTAAATAGCTTTTAGTTCTGAGTATTTCATATTAACTTCAAATAAATCGCCTGACATTAAAGTAATTTTATGAGAGTTGTCAAGATTTTTTCTTGAAATATCTAAGAGAAATTTATTGTGCTCAATTCCAATAATATTATTTTGTAAATTATTTTTTTCTAAAAAAGATTTCCATAAAATTAGAACTTTTCCTTTACCCGAACCTATATCGATTAATGTAAAATCTTTAAAATTATCCTTTTCAAGTTGATAAATTTTAGAAATTGTTTTTTTTATTACAGATTTAAATGAAGCCATGTATATTTGACTTTCCTCAAAGTTTGGTGGGGTTTCATAAAATTCATCCTTTAATAACCTTTTATGAGTATCAACTTTATTAATTATGTCAAAAAGGTGATTTTCAAAAAAATAATATATCGGCAGTCTTACTCCATATTTTCGATACATATTTATGTAGTCTTTTCGTCCAAAGTTGTTTTTAAACATATTTGAATTATAAATTTATATTATTTTTTGGAGTTTCAAAGTAGAATCATCTTTATGAGCTATATCATTTATGGAACAGGTAAATTTTCTGAAGTTTTATTTGATGAAATAAATATTAACAACGAAAATGTATCAGCATTCACACTAGAAGATAATTTAATAAATTCAGAAAACCATTTAGATAAACCCTTGTTACCTTTTTCTGAAGTCGAAAAAATGTATAATCCTTTAGAGTTTGAATTAATAATTGCAATTCTCTATCAAGAAAAAAATCAATTAAGAGAAAAATATTTTCTAGAAGGTTTAAAAAAAGGGTATCCAATGAATGGGTTTGTTAGTAACCAAGCAAAAGTCTCCAAAACAGCAATAATAGGCAAGAATAATATCGTATTAGGTGGCAATTTAATTCAAACAGGTGTACAAATAGGTAACAACAATATATTTTGGAACTCAAACCATATTGGTCATCATTCGGAGATACAAAATAACTGTTTTTTTTCTTCTCATGTTGTCCTTTCGGGAAACTGTAAGGTTGGGAGTAATTCTTTTTTTGGTGTTAATTCAACAGTAATAGATAATTTAGTAATTGAAGATTTTTCATTAATAGGTGCAGGCGCTACTGTCAAAACCAATACTAAAAAAAATGAAGTCGTCAAATAAAATTGAAAATTGCTATTAACCAACCTTACTTTTTCCCACATATAAAATATTTTCAGCTTATTTATCAATCTGATTTATTTGTTTTTCTTGATGATGCGCAGTTTATAAGGAAAGGGTGGATTAATAAAAACAGACTCAATAACAAGAGTAGTGAAGTAAATATCTCAATACCTATTAGCGAACATAGCCAAAATACAAAAATTAAAGATATAAAAATATCAGAAGATCATTTTTCTAATTCAATAAACAAGTTAATTAATACAACAAAAAAAATGTTCAAAAATTCAGAAGAAAAAAATTTTATGATTAATATTCTTGAATCCTCATTGAGCTTAAATTCAAATAATTTAGATGTATATTTAACTTTTTACTTGAAAGAACTTTGCCAATATTTAGAAATAAAAATGAACTATCAAAAATCAAGTGAGCTAGAGTTGCCAGTTAAGGAATTTAATAATCCCCAAGAAAAAATAATATCGATTGTAAATTACTTAACTGGAACAACATATTTAAACCTTGATGGAGGAAGAAATCTTTACTCTTACGAGAATTTTAAAAACTTTAATATTGATTTGCTTTTTATAAGCGATCTATATTCGCAAAATGATAATATTAATAAAAATTACTCTGTTGTTTCTCACTTACTGCTTGATGGAAAATCAAAAACACAAGATTCTATATTTTTATAAAGAATAAATATATTTTTTGTTTATATAATTAATTTTAATATGTCTATAGAAGATTTAAATGATAAAGGGTATGTCCTAAAGAAAAACTTGTTTAAAAAAGAAATCTTAGATAATTTAAAATTAGAAGGTACTGAAATATTTTTTAACCAAATAAAAAATTGTGGAATTGCAAATAGCTTTGAGGATGAAGAAGAGTTTAACACCCATTTATTTCAATTATTTTTAAAATTTCCAGATAATTTTATTAACTGTGCACAACAAATACAAAATTTAGTTTCAGTTTATAGGGTTGCTGTTTCAGAAGAAATTATTAATACTCTGAAAGAATACGGTGTGACCTTTCCAACTATGATCGTGAAGCCTGTCGTATTTTTTTCTCATAAAAACCTATCAAAAAAAATAGAAAACTGGAAAACCCCACCACATCAAGACTGGGCAAGCATTCAAAGCTCTTTGGATACAACAATAGTGTGGGTTCCTTGGGTAGATATTACAAATGAAATTGGTCCATTACAAATATTAGAAGGAAGCCATAAATTAGGAAATAGAACAAGTGGCAAACAAGGGGATTTCAAAACATTCGATGATGAAGATTTTAAAGATGATTACATAAGTGTCGAAATGGAAAAAGGTGATGCATTATTTTTTTCAAGCTTTTTAATGCATAAGTCCGGAAATAATATTTCTGAAAATCCAAGATGGTCAATGCATTTAAGATACAGCAATTTGAATGAAGAAACAAATATTAGTAGAGGTTATCCATATAACTACACTTATGGACCTATTGATAGAACAATCACTCCAGATTTCCCTAATGAAAATGATCTGAGTCAAATATATAAATACTAATGGATTTTTCACATTGGACTAAGATTTCACATTTAAGCCTACCTCATGATACATTAACTTGGTCAAAATCCTATATGCAAACTCCCGTACCATATTTTTATGAAGGAAAATTATTTGTCTTTTACGGAACAAGAAATAAGGAAAATATTTCAAGTATTTCCTGGGTTGAACTTGATTATAAAAATAATTTTAAAATTATAAATTCACCAAAAAAACCTCTACTATCAAAAGGGTCTATTGGAAACTTTGATGACTCTGGGGTAATTCCTAGCTCAATAATAAAAATTAAAAATAAAACTTTACTCTATTACATGGGCTGGAGTAAAGGGGGTAATGTAGTAACAAATAATGCTGGTGGAGTTGCAGAGATTAATTTCAAAAATATGACTTCAAAAAAAATGTTCAATGGTCCAATACTAGATAGGTCCAAGGAAGAGCCGTACTACTGTGCCGTACCAAGGGTTTATAAAATAAATTCGAAGTATTTTATGTATTACCTAGGTGTTAATGAATGGCTAGGTAAAGAACAATCAAAAGATGCTGTTTATGAAATGAGGATTGCTACTTCAAATGATGGTATTAACTGGAATAGGAATAATTCCAAAGCTATTCCACTAAAAAATACTGAAGGAGGCCAATACCCCTTCTCAATAATTAAAAACGAAAAGAAATTTTACGGGTTTTATAGCTCCAGAAAAAAATTTGATTATAGAAGTAATGAAAAAAATGCATACAAAATATATTTAGCAGAATCAAGTAACGGTCTTGACTGGAAAAATTCTAAGAGAATTACTCTAAACGGTAATTTAAAAAATAAGGATACGATAATGCAGGCCTATCCATCGGTGATCAAATTACAAAAGGATTTTATTTTATTTTACAATGGAAACAACTTTGGTAAACATGGCATAGAAATCGCTTATCTAAATTGATAGTTTTTCTATATTTTTATTTGATAAAATTCCTAAATTTATAAATGCTAAAAAAGTAATATATGGATTGCTCAGTACTGGATCAAATAGTCCATCAATAAACAAGAAAATTATAATAGTTATAAAAAGACTTCTTTTATTAATGTTTGTAAATTTGAGTATTGCAAATATTAAATAAATGTAGGCGAATAAACCAACAAAACCATATTTTGAAATTAAAAATATTATAAAATTATGTGGATACTCTGGTATCAAAGGATCGGGAGAATTATAGTCTTTATTAATTTCAATTTGTACTGGATGAGTTTTTAAATAGTTTTCGCCAAACAAAAACTTGTATGCCGAGTTATTAACCGAGTAATTAATCAATTCATTCCATACATCTAATCTATATGAAATATTCATATCTGGATCTTCCATATTTACAAAACCATTTCTATCGATTTTTTTAAAAGGTTTAGAAACTAGATCTAATAGAGTATTTCCATTTTCAATATCTTTTTGAGTTGTTGGCAAAAGAAATAAACTTAAAATAAAAACCAATGTAACTATAAAAACTACTTTAAAAGTAATTTTTAATTCGTTTCTCATAAGAGTAAAAAAATATAACCCTGCAATAAAATAAGCTATAAAAGTACCCCTACTGGCATTGACTATTGGCATTAATAGAAAAACATATAAAAATAATAAAAACTCATTTTTAAATCGATGGTTATTCAAGAAAACAACAACAAGAGCAATAAGAAAATAATACATTCCCAAGTCTGTGGCGTCATAAATTCTGTTTTTTTTATCAGAAAATAAATCAAAATATCTAATTACTGAATTGTTTTCAAATAAATATGAAAATATTTGAATTAAAAATGCAAGAGAGGTGATATAAAAATATTTTTTATACATGATTTTATTAGAAATATAATTACCAACAATAAACCACACTCCTGCAAAAAAAATACTTGTGTGTCTGAAAGTTTGTACAAACTCAGAAGAGCTTGATATAGTAGAAAATGAACTCGCATAGTATAAAAATAAATAAATAAAAGTAAAAACCTGTGCAGTAACGATCGAATTTTTCTTTTTGTTTTTTAGAGTTTCTAATAAGTATTTAATAAAAATTAAGATTCCAACAATATGTAAAACTGTCGTAATTCTTAGATTGCCTGAACCAAGACCTGAAAAAAATCTTCCAAATGATATCTGTAAAAAAATTACTGTAAAAAATAGGAGTTCTACTATTTTAGATTTATTATATTTTTGAAAAATATTCATTTAGTAATTTACAAATAAATTTTATATCTTCATCGGGAAGATTATAAAAGACTGGAAGGCAAATAATTTTATCGGCAAGATTATTTGTATTTTCTAAATCGCTATTTTTTAAATTTGAATAAAAATCGTGTTTGTGAATTGGTGGGTCAAAATAGGTTTTTATATTTACTCCTTTGTCTTGTAAGTAATTGATTAAATCTTGTCTATCTTGTCTTGATTTGATTAAATTTGGAATTATTGCAAAATCTTTATATGTCGATACTGTTTCTGGATGAATTTTTTGATAAGTAAACAAATTACTGTTTAGATTATTTTTATAAAGATTAACTTGATGGTATCGTCTTTCCAATAATTCATCAATAATTAAAAGGCTTTCGTAGCCAATTAATGCATGGATCTCAGACATTCTTGCATTAAGCCCAGGTATAATCGTATTGTAATCACCCTTGTGTCCCCACTCCACCATCCACCTAAGCTTTTCAGCCAATTCTGAATTATTAGTTGAAATAATTCCTCCTTCTGCAGAAGTTAGCACTTTCGTCGGAGATAGAGAAAATACTTGAGCTAAACCTTGAGAACCTACCATTTCATTTTTATATGTACTCCCTAAAGCATGTGCTGAGTCATATATAACATGTGAATTTGTATCCTTTGCAATTTTATCTATATATTCGAAATCACATGCATTTCCAAATAAATTAACTGGAACAATTAAAGATTCATTTTTAATATTTGTATTATCTAATGATTTTTTGCCAAGAGTCCACTCAGAATTATCAATATCTAAAAAATTTATGTCTTTAATGCCTGCCCAGCTTGCTGTTGTTGCAGTTGCCCCAAACGTAAAAGAAGGCATATATGCTGTTTTGGAATTGAGTAATGTGAGTAGATAAGCCAAGCCTATTGTTCCACTAGAAACAAGAATAATATTATCAACTTTTAAGTACTCTTTTAACTTCTCTTCAAAAAGTTGATTATATTTTCCTTTTATTAAAACACCCGAAGACAAAATATCGTCAACTTTTTTACCTAACTGTTTCAATGGTTGTGTTGGCGCTTTAAAAAAAGGGATTTCTTTTGACATATTGTTATTCTACATAATTTAAATTTTGAAATTAATTAGTTTTAACTATCTTTTTTAGAATAAATATAATTAGAAATAACATGTTCAGCAATAATCTCGGAACCAAAATAAGACAAGTGAGAACCATCTATAAATAAGCTTTTATCATTTTCAAAATATTTACATTTTTTATCTTTACAAAATAATTCAAATGTATCAATAAAATAAAACCTCTCTAGTTGATCCTCATTAAATTGAATCTCATCAAAACGGGATAGAAATTTTTTGTTTATTTCTAACTTTTTAAAATAAAAATCTTCATTGTTGTGATAAATGTGTTCAGAGTTTATCAAGTAATACATTAATTCGTCATTTTCTGGTTTTGGAATCAAGCCAATAAAAAAAACTTCGTTTTTGTTGTCGAGGAGCATCATTAAGGTCTTTTCTAAATTTTTTATACTTGTAGTTTCTGTATTGAAGTCTCCACCAAATATTATTTTTTTGCTTTTGAAACCTTCAACCTCTAACTGGTAGTTTAAATTATCTTGGAATTGACAAACACTATAGATTGGGTAGCAACCAGATTTTGTGTATTCAATTATCTTATATTTAGATAATAAATCTTCGACTAAAAATCCACTTACTAAGGATGAGATTATCTAATCACCCAAAAAAATGATTTCATCATTACCTTGACCATACCTACAAGCATTTTTAAGTGAGTCTTTATCAATGCAGTATTTTCTATCATTATCTAATAAATAATTTGCTCCAGGTTTTAATGAATATTTAAAGTTATTAGGTTCTAATTGAATATCGTTTCTAACAAAATTGGTAGTTATTAAGCTTGGTGATAAAACTATTAAAAGTAGAAGAATAGTGCTCAGCTGAATAGTTTTAAACTGATTAGTTATGTTTTTAGAGTTTCTAAATCTATTTTCTATAGTATAAAAATTAAATAAGGATATAGCGTAAACAATTATGATATAAACAAAACCTACTAGGAAATTATCAAGATCATAAAAAATTTTACTTTGTGAGGGTTTGTAAATAAATACATTCCTTACCGCAGCAAATACAGGCTGATGAAATAAGTAAATTGAGTATGAAATGTTCCCAACATGTATTAAAGCTTTATTAACATAGCCTAGCTTGATTGTTGTTTCGTTTGATAATAAAAAACTTATAAGTACGCAGGCAACTATTTGATTGTATCCCGCTAGATTTAAAATAAATGATACTAAAACAAAAATTATTAATAGATAATTTAAGTAATGACTCTGTTTTTTTAATTTTAGAAAATTAAACGTTGTTACAGCACCAAGTAGTAATTGCCAAGCTCTAGTAATGGGACTGTAAAATATGTAATTATCATACTGAAAAAATATCCTGTCTAATTTAAATAGATCATAAAACAATTCATTACGGCTAATGAATGAAATAATCATAAAAACTAATAAAATATGTGGAATATACTTTTTGTTGACTTTAAAGATGAACAGAACTACTAATGGAAATAAAAGGTAGAATTGTTCTTCTATACTTAAACTCCATAAATTTACAATCAAATTTTGAGACGAATCAATTGAAAAATAATCTAATATTCTTGAAAAATAAATATTACCAACAAAAAATAAAGAATACTTTACTCCTCTAATTAATTCATAGAAAGCCTCTAAAGACAATACTTTGTAACCAATAAAAATTGTAAAAAGTGAACTTGATACAAGTGATGGCAGAATTCTTTTGATTCTTTTTGTATAAAATACTTTTAGCTTGAAATTGTTATTATTTAGATTTTTATATATTTGCTGAAATATTAAATAACCACTTATTACAAAAAAAATATCAACACCTAAATAGCCAAAGGGAACAAGGTCTTTATTTAAATGAAATAGAACAACTGAAATGATAGAAAAAGCTCGAAAAATTTGTATGTCATTTCTAATTTGAGATTTTGTTGATATTTTCATTTAATAATTAACTTAAATTTTGCTGTACAAAATATCAACAAATGCTTTTTCTGAATTGATAATTCGATCTATTGTTGCGTTTTGAATGTCTTTAGATGCAACGATATTAAACCCATATTCCCTTAAAATTTTATGAACCTGTAGTAAATTTTGATTATCTGGAAGTTCATCTGTTGATTTTGATACTTCTATACAAATATGATTAAATTTAGTAAAAATCTCTTTTTGATTAAGTAATACTTTTAATTCATGCCCTTCCACGTCTATCATCGCTAGATAAAAATCCGAGTTTTCACCCATTAATATTTCTGATAATTTAAAAACTGGTACTTTATATTTTTTAAATTCATTTAAATTACTCGATGAAAAAGAAGAAGCTCCAATATTAGGAACATCTATTTTTTCTGTATTTTCATAAAATGTTTTTAATTCATTTTTATCACCAATTGCGAATGGATAAAAATAAATCTTATTTTGGAAATTTGACTTTTCAATATTTTTTAGTGATTCTTTTATTCCGGGAATACTGGGTTCAAATATATATGAATTTTGAAAATTGAATTTTTTAAGAAAATATATAGAATCTAAGGCATCCCTTGAACCTATTTCAATAATTGATTTTGTATCAAGGTTTTCGCCGTCGATATATTTAATTATCCATTCATAATTTTTACCTTTATTCCAATAATTTTTTGTAATTTTTTTAGACAAATGATCTAAACCAAGTTTCCAAAATAAATATTTATAGATTTTTATAATTAGCCTCATAAAGTAGTCAAAAACAGAATCGAACTGTAAAACCTAACGTTAATAAGGCCGACCACTTGACTTAAGTTTATTTTAATGAACTCAATTTTTGTATGCTTAAGTTTAAAAAAACGTTTTCAAAAATTTTGTTAATTTTACATTCAACAAATTTTTCTTATAAAAACATAATTTTTAAATATTGATGCAAAATTTTAAAACCTATAAGGAAAATGTGATAGATAAGAAGAAAAGTTGTGTAGAAAAATAAATGTAAAGTATAAGATAAGTGGATTGTATATTACATGTTTAGATTCTCTAAAGTTAACTAATTTTATAGTGCTGGGTATAAGTAATAAATTAAAAAATTGAACCATATAAGTTGCTTTAATAGTATCACCGGTTGGTAATTCCGGATAACTAATTAAGAACCAAAGGTATCCAAAAAAAGAAATAGTTATTGATAAAGTAATATACCTAGAAAAAATAATTTGCTTATGAAATTTTCTAAAATTAATAAAACAAAAAATGAAAAAAACTGTTGCAAAAAAAGAAAATAAATTTACTCTTCCCAAATATTCTCCTATCAATAACTGATTTCTTCCTTCTTCTAAATTTCTACTAGTGAATGAAAAATAACCCCAGTAATCTCCCCAGAAATCAGAATATAGAATTGTTAAAAATTGATTGCTAAAATTTGGCCTTATTGGTTCTGTAAACATTAAAAATAGATCTGAAAAATCTGGAATGTAGAAACTTAATGGCTGATTAAAAAAACTAAATCCAATATGCTCTTTATTAAAAGAAGTAAAAGAACCATATCGGAAAAGAAGCGAGAAGTAAAACCACGAAGAAAATATAAAACCAACAAAAAAACTACTAAATATTAAATTAAAATATTTCTTCTTTTGATATTTATTTATAAAAAAAATAAGAATGAAAAATCCTGGAAATAACAAAAATGCCCACTGTCTACTTAGAGCTAATAATCCTATAGTTATTCCTAATCCCAAGAAAGTAATTATTTTAAATTCAAAATTGTTTTTTTCAGTCTTGAGAAATAAATACAATAAAATACTCATAAAAAATAAAATGTAGGTCTCTCCTCTTATTTGAACAATTGTTTTGTAGTTAACAGCCATAAGAGATACAAGGAGTAAATATTCAAATGTAACATTTTTTTTATTTTCAAAAAATAAACTGATGGTTTTTATATTTACAAAAATTGATAATAGATACAAGAGTAATTGTACAATCTGACTTACAGTCGCATAAATTGGGCGACAATCTTCAAGCAATGTTTGAGAGGTTAAAATATTACGGCACAGTACTTGTGCTATTGAGGGGACCAGATAACCTATTGGAGGATTAAAGAATTCACGAGTATTTTCAATATCAGGTAGGTTTATTTGATGAGGTAAGTATCTTGAGAAATGGTCTACATAATTGTAATGAGCTTCCGCATCATATCCGTAAAGAGGATCGTAATGTAATATATTATAAAAACCAATTATCAAAATAAATATTATTAAAACCCAAGAAAGTTTATTTATATAATTTAATTTCATTAAATATGTACTTTAATCAACACAAAAAATTTTTATAAAAATTTTTTTAATTTAAAAATTGGTGGCCAGAGGCAGAATCGAACTGCCGACCCCTTGTTTTTCAGACAAGTGCTCTACCGACTGAGCTATCTGGCCTTGTGGCGGGGACGACGGGATTCGA